>Ga0136643_10000493_pt1 | contig 43568 bp, 12 predicted proteins | sample TergutLab28metaG_FD_96883 | JGI IMG/M metagenome (GOLD analysis project Ga0136643, IMG submission 96883) | Labiotermes labralis P1 segment gut microbial communities from Petit-Saut dam, French Guiana - Lab288 P1 (version 3) (version 3) | ecosystem: Host-associated > Arthropoda: Insects >... | reverse complement strand
ATATATGTATATATATATATGTATGTATATATATATATATATATATATATATATATAAACGTTGTGGAAATATGCATTCGCGTTTTATGCAAGTGTTTACCCCTGGCCAACTGACTGCATTCAGCCCTCCTATTGCATTTTGACCTTGACTTCTTGACAGTGACTGATCGGATAGAAATTCACAATGGAACAGTGATGTCTCTCTGCACAGTACATACATTGTGAGCAATAAACAGACTTTATTTACACACAGTCCTCTATGACATCTCTTAACTGCAGGAGTGTGATGAAGTCGGCCATATTTTATGTGTGTGACTTTTCATTTGCTGCCAGCAGTGTTAGACATATTTGTGTCCATGAATGTCAGAAGGTTGTCATATACAAGCACTCTCTTTGATGCAAAATATCTTTTATCAGTCAAGGGCAATGAACAACTAACTTTTGTGCTTATTTAATCTTCTGGCTTATTCAAATTTTATCGCAAAGGCATGTGTAAAATAACGTAGCAAATTATTAATTTCGTTGGCTATAGTTTAAAATCGAATGATTTTTAAAGTGGTTTCTATTATACATGAAATTGCCTGTTCGCTTAAGATAATAGAGCAGTTTCTTAGAGTGGTAACTACTGTGATTCTTATATCGTTATTAGCAGGTACGGATCCAGGTCCATTAATCAGCTGTTGTGGTTGAAATTGCTCGTGCGTTTCTTTAATCCCTTCTGGAGGACATTCAAACACAATATTGCCATCTCGTCTGAAGTTCCGACCTGCTTCACCTTTAATACTCGTATATACCCACTTCACTGGCAATGTATAAAGCATGCAGTTGAAAGAGCTTCTTCTTAACCACGTGAAGGTCCTACACGGCTCTTATAATTCCAACGTTTCACTTCCAAAGCCGTTCAGGCAGGCGTGCATTTGCAGCACTTGTCAGCGTTTTCTTGGTTTTTACATAGACGAAATGCTGTAAGACAGAGTTGTGAGGCATTCATTTACAGCGGCTACATTTTACGTTGGACGATTGGAGAGTCTGTGTTCAGTTCCTGTCCTAGGGCGAAAATTGTTTTCCTTGCCAACCACGTCCAGTTCGGCCCTAGGGCCCACCAAATCTCAAAGTAATGGTTTTCGTGGACAGTTTTTCCCAGGGTAGAACGGCCTGGTCTTTAATTTGACAACTCCAGCCTTTTGTTGAAGTTTGAGAATGCGAATGGTTATACTCCAAGAAGCACCAACTCTTTGTGACTTGGTGCCTAATTAACCCTTTGACGCCTCATGTCAACTATAGTGGTCGTACCGCGCCTCTAAACTCCAAAGTTACATTTTATATATTTATTCAACAAGTATAGGTACTGAATATTATAAACATGGTATATAATCTCCGTTTTTTCCCCTTCAAAATGCAGTTTGTTTCATAATTCTAACGTATTTGGTTCCTGTATTATTCACATTTTATATACAGCATGTGCTAAAATTTAAAAAAATAATTCCGGCGCCAAAAGGTTAAGCTGAGTAAGCATAGTCACGCTGATCCCGGTGTCCGTGCTGTCGAAGGCGTGGGTTTGCGACCGCTCGCGTCCTGGGTTTGCGGGTTCGAATCTCGCTGGGCCATGGATGTCTGTCTCTTTTGAGTGTTGTGTGTTGCTAGGTAGAAGTCTTTGCGCCGGGCCGATCACTCGTCCAGAGGACTCCTACCGAGTGAGGTGTATGTGAGCTTGACCATGAAGCTTCGATAATGAGGCCTAGGACCACTAGGGATCGTCGAGCCATAAAAAAACATAAGTACAATTTATGTTTAACCTGTTAATTGAAGAGTTCATTTGACGTCGAAGTAGGTTATAAAAGTACACGCGTGTTAAATGCGAAAGAAAGTGACGTAAATCCTGTCGTGATTGATTCTGGAGCAGGCTTAAGTCTTGATGTGTTTGGGTTGTGACTGGACTGAAAGAAGTGTAGTTCGGCCTCCCTCTGCTGATTCATGGTACAGGTTCCTATTCGTCGCCTTACGTGTAATGAATCGAAGTATACACAGATGATTTAGAATAATTACAGGAATGCAATGGTGAGTGCTTTACGCAATGGTAAATGTCATCAGGATCTTTTTTAAATAAGACGATAAGGCGGATGAAATTCATAACTCACATAGGGAGTCTTTCCGAGGAAGAGTTTTATGGTGAAATTAGTTTTTCATCTGTCAGTTAGTTGACCGATTGGCTATGTCACTATGTTGGAGCACGAGATAATAAATTAGCAATTAAAGAAACGCAGACGTAATAAATACATGTAAATGATGTGCTGAAAAAATTTTGGTCCTCTCATGTGAACAGTTAAGAGTCATGGTGCTTTGGGCCCGTACGCCGTGAATGTGACGGCCTTGCAAAGTGGCCATTCTGAACACTTGTACAGAGGCGTGTACGTTTTAATTTGTTAAACATTTTTCCTGGGTTCTGAGTTAAGCAAGGATAGGAGAACATTTGTCAATCCCTAGAATATTAATGAATTTTACTGAAGAAATATTATCCAGATGATCAAATCATTAATGAGATGGGTGCGGAATGTAGCACGTATAGGGGGAAAGGAGAGGTGCATACAGGGTTTTGGTGGATAAACCTGAGGAGAAAACACTTGGAAGACCTAGGTGTAAATGGGAAAAATGCTAAAGGTAATCGGTTGGAAGGGCATGGATTGGCTTGATTTGGCTCAGGATAGGAGCAATTTCCGGGTTTCTAGGAACGCGGTAATGAATAACAAACCCTCGTCTCAGTTTAATTGGTGAGAGGTGACGTAACAGGCCTCTGTCAGTGACCTGAAGCACCAAAGAAGCTCGGATAATCACGAAAACGTTTCCCTAAACCAGATATCTTATCCGCAGATTAACAAGACATAATTCACAAAGAGGGCCAGAAATTAAGGTAGAAAGATGGGAAAGTTTCTTTAAAGCACCTACCATTTGACACTTCGATTTACCCAACTTTAATTAGACAGAAACAAGTATGCCATACAGTGGATGCTCCTCTTTTACCACCCACGAAGCCATTACTTCCCGTTACCTAGTCTACGCGTATGGGCCTGAAGTATTCTGTAGTGGAAATGTTTAGGGTTTTCTTTTGGATGTTTTAAAAGAAAACTGTAAGGTTAAGAGAGGGTGTGAGAGTTGTGTGGGGATTGTTTAAGCTTTCTGAACGGAGTGAAGATCGTAGGAAACATTAAAAAGTTTCAGTCCACAATTAAGTAAGATTATACCCAAGAGAGGTGGTTATTTAAGGGAGGGAGGTTAGTTAAACTGTAATGGTAGCAACTAAACTCTTCTTCCACACATTTTGAGACCGGAATATGAAGGTAGAATTAGATCTTGTGGAATGCTGGAATTGTTTTCACAACTTCGGTAGTTCCGTTCCTTCTTTTATTGGTCTCTGTGGTTAAACTAACCTCGTGACCTTATTGAAGTGGCTTTTGGTAGGAAACTTAAAGGAAACATTATTTATGACAAATGAGGAACGTAGCTTCGTGAAGTGTTAATCACATCACAACAATCTACATTTGCGTTCGTTACGTGACCTTTCATTCGGTACATGGGGTTCGCCTAATTCACCTGCGTGATTTGCACTGGCTGTGGAACAATGAAACCTTAATTTCGTGTTTCGTACTTTCAGAAGATAAGAGTTAAAGAAGGCCATGGAAGGCTGTTACATGCTGCTTAAAATTGTATATTGGTTGATGAGGAAGGAAAGGAAGGAAAGATTGAATTCTTTCTTTTAATACTTCTTTTATTCGTGTTTTAATTAAATAAAGATAAATGCTTAATTTAAGGGTCGTGTTTACGAGTTCACGGATCCACAAGTTTCATCTCCGAAGTTACTGAAAGGATTTTGATAAAATTTAATATGGATACTCGTAAAAGTTTTGAATGATACTTAAATTGAATTTATATTTGTGCATTATGAACCTTAATTTGCGCGAATCGCCTAAAGAATTTTCCATATTATAATAATATGTAATATAATGTAATATATTACGGTGAACTGGAGCAGAGAGTCTATGATACAGAACTCGTGAAGATTCGGACACACGTCACATGTGAGTTCTCGTATGTAATGAGGACTCAAACGTGATGTTTATACGAATCTTCACTAGTTAGTGCCATATATACTCTGCACCAGTCAGTTAATTATTGATTGACTTCTTGGGGCAAAGCCATTCTCGAGAAAAAGTTTGTCACTTAGCCGACCAAAAAACTCTTGGCCTTTTTTTGGATCCGGAATTTTCATGTCATTTTTTATGATGCCACCGCTTGGACCTATCCTGCGTAAGATGCATCCATACCACACCCCCCTGCATTTCAGCTGCTTTCAACCATATAAATGATCTTTTTTTCTTCTACGTTTTCCGAGTAAAGATTTGTAAGCATTTGTTACCAAATTTTTGTGCTGAATGTCTAGCCCATATCATGTTTCTTTTTCTTACGTTAACTATCTTTTCTGGAACAACAGTTATGAAACTCGTTATTGTAAAATTAATATTTAAATTTGCGGTTGGGAGGTGGAGAGAAGAAATTTTCTGAACTTGGATGATGGGAAACAAAATACAAGAATGAATAACGTCTGGCAGTGTTTAGTTTGGTCTCTTTAATACCGTCAACTTACCTAACGTAGGTTCGTATTTACAGTAAATAAATGCAGAATAACGCATGTGGAATATGGATTTAGACATAAACTTTCACGTTTATACAGCTGGGTAAGAAATTCTTGGCATTTGGTGAACAGATCTTTTAATCTCACCTTTAAACCCTTCATTCATTTAAACCCATAATATAGATATAACGAGAGAGAAAAAAAATCGTTTCGCTTCTGTTGTCTGTGTTAACCATCCAGCAGGTTAACGCTTAAGATGTCGTCCTGACATAAAGTGTTCGAGTAGCGAAAGCTTTAGGGTCTTCGATTTTGGAATGCTTCTGTGGGCTTGTCAGTTTCCCTACGTGAATATCACGAAAGTTTCTTCGGGTTGAACACGAAGTCATTTTTCCGAATCATTGGTGGTTTAATTTATGATAATCTGATTTTCTACGCCGTAAATATATATTTTTCATTCTGTAGTTTGTCTTACGACAGGTCCACAGCCTCTTCTAAAGCGAATTCTCCACACAGTGCGATCTAGTGCTTCCACTCTCATTTTTCTGTATCATTTAATTTCTTTGAGGTCATCCAGTAGCTGCTTACGCATTCTTCCTTCTCTTCTCCTCGCTTCTATCCTTCCTTCTACCTGTCCTTCAATGACGCGTTTTAGAAGGCAGTTCTACACAAATACTACAAATTCAGTTAGCCTTCTTTTTTGTTGTTGTTTGTTGGACATTTCTCTCCTCCTTGACGACTCGTTTGTAACACCCCATTTCTGACACGATCGGTTCAACTGATCTTTTTTTCTTATCCAGCACCACATTTCAAAACTGTGGATATATTTCTAATCCAGCTGTAAATATATGAAGTAGAAAAAATCGATCAATTATCTGAATTCATCTCTCGGACATGTGCAGGGCTGCTGATAACTCCTTAGCCCGACCAGGAAGGAAACAAGCTAGCGCGCGTCCCGGACATGCTTCGGAGAATGTTTCCTTAGTGTTCGGGTTAAGGACTTATCAATACCCCGTTATAACTGCGTACTGTCCAGTCAGTATTTAAGAGGCATTTTTCTACCAAACGTCCAGACCGGCTCTGCGGTCCATTGAGCTTCCTACTCGGTGAGTACCGGAGGTTATTTCCTCGGGCGTAAAGCGACCAGATTGTGAATATGATCACTTGCCTCCATCCAGCGTAGAATGAGTGGAGCTCTATGTCTACTTCTCCCTATACACCTTCACGGTGTGCATAGCGACGGCTTTACCTTTAACTGTACCGGTAATTGTTCAGAATTCTGTATCTGCCTGTAAATGAGCTTTACTGTGGATACAAAATTGTCCGATTCGTCATCTTTATCCTTTGTATCACATCTTCAGCCGATTGGTTGATATTTCTTCACTTCGCTGGTGTTCTGTCGTCCACAGGCAAACTTGGCTTGCCGAAGTACAATTGGCTGTAACGAGCAGCAGTTGTCAAAACAGCAGATCGTTGGAATGAAAGGCGTAAAATGACATTCTTCATTACTGCGACGTTTTCCTTATGTGCGAAATGGCATTAATAGAAGCGGTTAACTGCTTTCCATTAATAAGCCCACTCTGATTGTCAAAAGCGCAACAGCTGTTTCAAAAGTCAACTTCTTAACAATTCACTCAGACGTCATTATAAGCTACTTTATTTTAGTTTACCCTCGATAAAAGGGGCTAAGTCCTGGGAAGAATTTTGTGCCTTATGTCACTCAGTTACTAAATCGAACATGGGCTGGAAGACTGCCCCGAATTTGCTACAGGGGTTGAAATATTTTTGCTCTCCGTCACGTCCAGAACCCGCACACCCTTTCGTCAAATTGTGCCTGTGATAAGGCAGTCGAATCGTGAAGCTTTCCACCAGCGTCTGTCTAGTGCTAAGGTTTAGAATACATGGAGATTTAACTTGATTCACTCATACGTCTGTAGCTGAGACACACGGATAACCTTTCCTTTCAGTTAATTTAGGAAATGCAGGGAAAACTATAATTAATGATCTTGGTATTTATTAATCTTTTCCTATTTGAGCCAATGTCTGATTTAGAAACTTTTAGAGCTACTAAAATTGCTAGATAAATTCAAAACTTAGCAGCGATGCAGTATTGGTAGTTGATTAAAGAATAAGGTTTGCTTAGAATTTATGTACACATTCTGATGTATCTGTATAATAAACTTCACATGTTCAACTTGAGCGATTTATTTGTGATTATTAAGGTTAAATGGCAAACCTATTTAGAATCCTCGCAAGTCGCATTAACACGAATTAAGGTCCCCCATTCTACACGCCAGCCCAACTTCACTCTGCCGTGTAATTCTAGAGCAAACTGAAAATGACGATAAAATAATACATCATATGTTATAATGCGGATGCTGCTTGTGGAAGCAGATACGAATAATTACTTGGCGAATTCAGAAGCTGTTTTCTCATATATTGTAATTTCCATACTTCCTGTAACACCTGAAGATGAATTCAGTTACGTTCCTGTAGTCATTATCAAGCATATTGTTATAGGCCAATCATAAACATTTTACCTCCTTCTAACATAGGAAGAAGACTATAAAGGAAATTACGCTGGGTAGAAAGGAAGGTAGTGCACCTGTTTGCAACATGTGTGTCACGAGTAATAATAGCATTACGTGATAGAATAGTTCCATATGGAAGAGAATACGTAAGGTTTAGTAACTTGTAGCAGCGATTAGTGTACAATGGCTGTCTGGTGTACAAATTGTGTGCTTGTGTCTGGAAGTATATGAACGGAGTGTGGTGTGTTTATTATCCACATCCTTGTTAAGGAAGTTGTAGCCAATCAACAGTGTATTAGATGTAGCTCCGAGTGTCGTTATATGAGAGCGAATGAGTTACTGTTGTTACGTCATTAATCAAATGTCGAAACTACCGTTAACACAGAGAGGGAGCAAAAGGTGCCATACATATCCGACATCTTTGCATCCACATTGCTGTATAATCTTTTGCTTCGTTTGCGTGTGTTTCATGTACGCTTCCCTCCGTGGTTTTTATGACTCATTGCAAATGGTTCGTTGTGCCGAAACGCGTGGGAGTTTTCGTGTAATATAGAACACCGGGGCTGATCCCAGTGGCCGCGCAGTCTAAGGCGTGGTTCTGCAGCCCCTCGCTTGCCGGAATTACGGGTTCGAATTCTGTTGGGGGCATGGATGTGTGTCTCTTGTAAGTGCTGTGTGTTGTTAGAGACGTCTGCGTTGGGATGTTCACTTGTCTAACAGGAGTCCTACCGAGTATGGTGTGTCTGTAATCGTGAAGGCTTGACAATGAGGAGGTCCTGTCATTAAGATCCGCTTTAATGCTGTCTTCTAGTCTTCGTCTACGCTGTTCACGTGGTAATGACAAAACCTTTGAATGCGTTTCTCAAGACCCTCGTATGAGAAATATTGACCACTCAATTCATCTTTCTTTTTCACCATAGTAGTATTTGGTGAAGATTACAAAACACGAAACTTCTCCCTATGTATTTTTCTCCAGCCTCCAGTCTGTTCCTCCCTCTTAGGCCAAAATGCTGTATTCTCCATAGCACTCGCTTCTCATCAACTTCCAGATATATCTTATATAGAAGTTACAATATGCATCAGAGCATGTATCAAGAGATTTTCGAAGTAGCTAAAGCCTGAAGGCACATACTGTGATGTAAGATGCGTCACGAAGGCGTAAGCTTAAATGTTTAAATATGGCTCTCATATGAGAGTGCTTGTGCGCCACTGCATTATTAATTCCCCCTCGCAACATGCAAGCCTGTAACTACGAGGTGTGAAATAATAATAGGTTCCTACGTAATCCCCTGCTAACGAAGGGTCAGAGAGGTCGCTGCAGGATTTTGCGAAGTATAGGTACTTTTTTACAAATAAAAAAAAGCGCCCAGTGTTCTGTAGGTGTAAATGGACATAGTGTAATCACCTAAGACGGACAAAACACACGTACTGTATAATGTTTTAACGGTTTGTTTTACATACCTTGTGTGTCAGAATTCAAATATAGCCTGTTAACGGGAGTGTTTGTTTATATAATCAGATCTTTAATACTCCTACAAATTATTGTATGAAATACTGCTCCTGCAGCAAACGTTACACTGTTGGCACTAATAAAGTGTCTGACATTTTCTGACAGACGATTTATAATGGAAAGGCTTACACGAACCGAATGCACACAATGCTGGGTGACTTCAGTCTGAAGACAGAGTCCGGCAAATATATGTAAAATTAAAGTTTTTAATTCACAGAGAACATTCTTTTTGTGTTATGAAGCCCGATTAATGCTGTGTAAGGAAACAGGCAATGTTACCGTATCACTTGAATTCAATTGGTAGAAAAATGCTAGAGTTTCTTAATATCAACGAGCGATACGTGCAGTTACCATTGAGCGTGAAATGGCTAATCGTATGATTTCCAGCGAGGTGTAATGATTTGTAAATAAAATCACCTTAAACGAAATTTTGTCCATTTTTTTAATAGTAAACAGTTTATATAATGTTTCTTGTCCCTCGAATTCTTCATGAAGCAGTACGACGACACAAAAAGTCGCTTCCCAGTCTGTAGATTCCTACCGTATAGTAAATCACAATAGAAGAGCGGCATGAGAGCTCTTCAAGAACTTTTCACGCATGAGGACCCCTCGAGTGAATGGCTACTAATTATGACGAGTTGTGAGAACAGATGTTAGATCCAGGTCTGATCCAGCAGAGTGCACCGCATAATAGTAATAGAAGTAACAACATCAGAAATAAGAATTGCCAAATAATTACCTAAACTTTTGAGTTACCATACTGGTTGTCGTTTGGGCATGAAAGTGTATCCATCTCCTGAAGTAGCCTTTGTAAATAATGCTTCAATTTATGAACACCTTTCAAGAAACGTACCAAACTTTAGGTGTTCCTGTCCCCCTCCCCCTCCCCCTCCACCTTTTTTTTCCTGTGCCGCTGCCGCCCAACGCGGGCCATGGTCTCCTCATTCATGAAGTTTCTAGATCACACACAACGACGCAGCAGGTCGGTAGGACTCCTCTGGACGAGTGATCAGCTCGTCGCAGAGACCTCTATCTCACAACCCACAACACTCACAACAGATAGACATCCATGCCCCCGGTGGGGATTCGAACCCTTGATCTCAGCAAGCGGGCGGCCGCAGACCTACGCCTTAGACTGCGCGGCCACTGGGACCGGCTTCCTGTCCCCTTCTGGCATCATTTTCATTCACTAGGGAACGCTTGAAATTTTAATAGACAAGAAACGTAATTAATTAGGGGCTTGACACAAGTGGTCTGAAACTTTAGCAGGGTTAAGTTATATTCTTCGCTAGTGTCTCAAGACCTTTTAGTTTGGACAATTCAACAGCCTGTAACTTGTGCACCGAATGCTCTGTCATCGTGTTAAAGCGGTCGGAGCATGGAGACTACTCGCATCCATCTAGTGCAGATGTTACGAATCCGTACAATTTAACCTTTCTCATACACCTTTATTTGTTGTACTAAACTCGGACACAAAGGCCTGTATTTACTTTACATATAGCACTAGTACCACACAGTCCAGCTGCATTATCGGCGTGATAACACAGAAAGCTCTGATATTGACCTTTTGATATAGGAAGACTTACCGGCGTGTTAGGACAGAGGGGACTTGCTTAACGACGCGTCGCACAGCAGGCATAAATGGAAATCTGGCACAACGAAAATTCTTTTGCACTTGAAGAGGTGCTGCTGTTTGGGGGGATGTGTAATTAATGAAACAAACAAGAACATTAGAATGTGTAGGAAGCCACAACTGACCAACTTTGTAGTGCGGCATTATCATGACAGTCAAGCTTAAGTGATTAGTGTACCTGCGATGGCTGTATTTAACTGTTGATTATCGTTGTTTTATCGCTGAAGATAAATCTGATGTGAGCTTCCACGTATATTTAGGCACACGTCAGTTTAATCCTCGTGAAGTGAATCTGAGTCCCTTGAATGTTGGGTGTATAAAGGTCAGCGTGAAGTGATGGGAACGAAAATACATTTTATTTTGCTATGCGTCGGATATTAGTTAAGGAAATATATAGGTATCCGCCAAGAGACTAGTGTCAAAGTATTCTCGATTCTCTGTACTTACTAAAAATTGTATATTTTTGCGCATTTATTTGAATATGCTTTTGACTGTAACCATGATACCCCGATTTGTCACGTTTCCAGACGCCTGTCACTGAATTAGGTACAAGAAAATTTTTAAACTCTTTTATTCCGAAGTATGGATGAACGGAACCGGTGAACCTGTGCGCGGTTGCTAGACTGTGCACGCATTTTATAAACACATATGTAAAGTTTTTAATTTCCCCCTATTTCCTTCTCTGTCTGTCACAAATGTAACATTGTTAAATTTTCAGACATTGTAAATGTAATCGGTTTTCACAGTTTAAACAAACAACTCCACACAACACTATATTTAAAAGACATTAAACTCCTACATGTTATGGACCTTACAGGTCCGTTATCATGGAGTACATCAATTGGTGTTGTACATACAATACTAAAGAATGTTTTGATCTGTTGCTTATGTGGAAGATGTGGTGGGATTCTTGAGGTAGACGGTATCTCCAATATATCCACATACTGCTACAATTCACTGTGTAACAAATTCTGTTCGCCACACGTATTCCGTCTGCATGGATGAATCCCACCACTTCTTCCACATACGCAACAGATCAAAACATCAAAACAGTTACTAAATGAATTGTGTTATACAACACCAATGAATGTACTCACTGATGTTGGACCAGTAGGGTACGAAATAGGTAGGTGTTTTTTTTTTTAAGTATTGTTGTGAATCAAATGATATTTGTGTGCACTTGCTGATCGAAATTGTGAAAAATGAAATTTAGTGCACAATATGAAATTGTAATTTTCACCATTTCACCGTGCATTTTGATATATATTCACTTTATTACAACCAACTTATGCACTTATATGTCCGTTTAAATTTGTTGATATTTTAAAACATTAAAATATAACACACTAAAAACATTGATAACCGAAACATGTAGGAGTGATCAATGTTTTTAGTGTGTTATATTTTAATGTTTTAAAATATCAACAAATTTAAACGGACATATAAGTGCATAAGTTGGTTATAATAAAGTGAATGAAATTGTAAATGTAATTGAAGTCGTTAAAGCATAATTTATTTAGTCACAATAAACAGTCTTTTCAGCATACACTGATATTCGCAATCCGTATTATTTTATTCGTATGCTGAGTTTAAAATTTTGCCTACCGCGCGTTCGATTGTACACTGTTGTGTTACTGCCTTCTAATTGAAATTCTCCGCGGTACATTGCGGTGTTGTGTACAGATAACTGTGGTCACCGATTAGTCAGTTACAATAATGGTGAATTCATATAAACAGAGATATGTTACAAGTCCTCTTTCTATGTAGCAATGTGCGTATGACTGACAGTGTCAGTACTGCTTCAGTCTGAAACTGTATTTAGATCACATCTCACTTTTTGCCAGTTTCATGTAACTACGTCTGACAGCACTAAGGGTTTGCCTTTGTACACTTATATGTTATTAGCTGATAATTATAGTGACCTAATTGTGCTTCAGAGGTATCATTTATTCCCCACTGCCATAATGTCAACCGGAGTGGCAGTGCAAGACCGTAATATGTCAACGTCAAATCCCGAAACCTGTAAATTTGCGACTTGCCGTGGGGATAGCGATGTAAGTAGAAGCCTGTGTTAAGGAAGCATACGGTGTTTGTGCCCCCGTAGAACGTACAGTATCGTCTGGTGGCCCCCTCCAAAGTCGGGTTGTTAAAATAGGTTTCTGTGTTTTAAGAACTTTATTTATAGCTAATACCTTTTCAGTTATGATACTGAAGAAGGTAAATTTGAATGCTATACACCAGCTTCCAGTACGAGGGTAGGTATAGTTCAGGCTTCCACCGCGGTGTAATTGAGGCTTTTGCTCTTCTGAGATGTTGTGCGGTGTAGGTTGGTAGCTGGTTGCTGAAGATAAAATTTTCAGCGATCATCAACTATATCCGGAAGTCTTTACTTATACCCGGAAAACTCGTACATATGAACAGTTCTTGCTCATTAATCGTGAAACTCGCGAGACTCACGGAAAACTTGTTTTATGTTTTGCTGACCGCGCATCTCAGTATAATCTTAGTAATTGACCAACTTAATGAACAAATTCTTGTTTTATAATGAGTTTATTATATTCCCCTACATGTTTCGAGCACTATTGTGCTCATCATCAGGAGGTCAAAATTGTATTATACAGCATCTGGTATCGGTCACATTCTGTAGGTGGCCGATACCAGATGCTGTATAATACAATTTTGACCTCCTGATGATGAGCACAATAGTGCTCGAAACATGTAGCGAAATATAATAAACTCATTATAAAACAAGAATTTGTGTATAAAGTTGGTCAATTACTAAGATCACGGAAAACGTGTAGTAAGAAAACCTGCGCTTTATATCTTCCTCTCTCGCTTTCTTTCGAAGCAATTTTAGTGCTGGTGAATATTAGCAAATTGCGTTTGACGTACACACAGAAGCGCATGTAGTTCTTCAGTCACTTTTGGCCTACTTAAATCACAAAATGGAGTGGGTCGATAAGTTGTAGAACTGGCCAGTGTTAAATTTCATGAAAATTCCTTTAGTGTTTCCCTTATTGTTTCACACTTACAACATTGGATTTGATTATATTCAGCATTAATAAGTAAATTACCTCGCCTGAGTGGCCAGTAAGTGATGGCTGCATTTGATAGCCTGTAGTTTGAGACACACAGAGACGTTTGTCTCTCTCGAGCACTGAGCCACTTTACTGCGTCGAAAAGTTGCTTCGTGTAGGGCAGTTTCATCGGGCTGGAGGTAGTGGGTAATCCAAGTTCTGCTTCTCCTTAATACGCTTTGTTTCTTATGTGCAGTAAAATGCAACGTTATCTGGACAAGCATGTGAGGCAGTGTTGCCTTCATGTAATTGCTGTAATTGCAAAGCACCCGGAATACCGCTTGATGTTGTACGCCGTGTTCATTCCTCATGAAACGCATGACTTGCACCTTCATGCGTTTTCGCATTCGGAATACACAGAGGTACGTAAATTGCTCCACCGTTCTTCCTGGAACCAACAACAATTTCTGGGAACAATCATGTAGACTGCTTTGCTGTAAACGCTTCATTCTACATAGCACAATGACTCTAACGTGAAACTTATTATTTGGTTTCGTTCGTGTAGATATAAGGGTTACATTAAAATTGATAATGAAATATTGTGTTATGAGGACGTTGGCTTGTCTGAGGACGACAACGAAAGCTCAGCTGATATAAAGGTGAAGTTTTAACATTTCCGTGCCATGAAGGCATGTAGAGGAAGGGAGAGCTATAGCACCACACATTCTTAATCTACGCATTGGGTGGAGGTGTCAGATTTACATAAAACACGGCAAAATAGTTAAGTGGCTTACTGATTGTCTTGCTGCTTTTTAACGATAACTCTGCCCTCACAAATTTAGGTAAGATATCCAATAAAGTTCGCTAATCATCTTTGGTCGTAAGTGACAGAGATTTTGTTTCGGTGGTGGCGGTGGGGTTGGAGGGGTGGGTAGTACGTCAAACCAATTAACGGGAAAGGAAATATCCGTTATACATACAAAACAACAAATGTACCTCTTCTAAATTAATATTTTAACTTTTAATTTTGATGTCTTCTGCATGTTTCGAACCCCAGGGTTCGTATTCAGGAAGACGTTTTTATGTACAGGTATGGTATAGTGGGTTGTACATGCATCACCTCTGCTTGCAAGACTGCCTATTCTGATGCATGTAAAACGCACTGTAACCTTAGCTGTGTATAAAACCGTCTTCCTGAAGATGAACTCTCGGGTTCGAAACATGTAGAAGACATCAAAATTAAAAATTAGAACATTAATTTAGAAGAGGCGCATTTTGTTGGTTTATATTGTATAATTTTATTACAATGCACGGTGCAAAAAAAAAAAAAACAAATATTCGTCTTATGGAATGTTACGCCATGCCGACCAACGAGTAGTTACCGACGTTTCGAATGATTTGGTACCTTCATCTTCAAGGCCAAGCGGTTGACGTGGTGTAACATTCCATAAGACTAGAAGAGTCAGCACCACCGCGAAGAGATTTTAAAATATCGGGGGAAACCGACAGACGAAGCTTTCGTATTTGGCAAGTTATACAGAATGCGCCAGTAGTCACTGTGCACCTCCACTACAAACGACTGAACTGCATCATTTCTTGTATTACGGCCTACGTGACCAATCTTCACCCAGCCTCAAGCAGTGTTATTTCGTTGTTGTGACCTGAGTAAATGTGAGAAGTATGTTAATGTAGAGGGACTATCTGGTTACACTTATCGTCTTCTTTAGGTACACAGTAACTGTGGCACACTCGGTATAAAGGAAGTTTCAGTTTGTAATCAGTTAATTGTCTGCATTGCATTTCATACGGAGGGGGAAACATGGTGACATTGATGCATCAGAATGTAATAGATTACGATTTTGTGAATGACGTGGTGAGTACGAAGAAATCTAATTTCTTAACGCTTCATGTAGTTGCTGTAGACGCTTAACAGCCGCCTTACTTTGTCATACTGGCGTAATTGTTTTTATGCGTCACCAGGAAGAACTTGGCTGTACACTGATGATGTAATTATAGGAACGTGTTGACAAAGTTCAGACTTTAGAAATTCCGTTAGTTTCGTTTTACTGGTGGAAGAGAAGACTTTAGAACTTCCTAGTTTGAAGAAATCCAACGAGATGCAACAGTATGCAGATATTTATTTATTGCTAAATTACTCTACATGTTTCGGGCGTCCATCGCGCCCGTCATCAGGAGTGCATAAAACTGTAGTTGCAGCCTCTGGTACGGATCATACTATCTGGGTAGCGGGCTTCCTCATACCAGTCCTTATTTGGTCACGTTTGAGGAAGCTTGCTCCCCAGATAGTATGATCTGTACCAGAGGCTGCAACTACAGTTTTATGTACTCCTGATGACGGGCGCGATGGACGCACGAAACGTGTAGAGTAATTTAGCAGTAAATAAATATCTGCATACTGTTGCATCTTGTTGGATTTCTTCAACCTAGAATTACGATGCACGGAACTACGAATATAAAATTTAGAACTTCGGTTATTTTCGTTTTATTGGTGGAAGAGAATTGAAGAAACACTAGAGGCCCCTGTAGTCGTTATTAGTCCTCCAGATGATTAAAACGCTGTGGTGGGAACAGACATACATTCATGCAGGCGTCATAATGTTCCCTTTGACTGACTAAAATACTGCATTCCTGTATGACGGCTTGAGGTCATAAAAGTGTATAAAACGGAAGCTTTGCTTCCTGCATTTGCCTGTTTTACGTACAGCTCTAAATACTTTCTTGCACTGCTTTGCAATGCGACATATTTTGGAGCTCTCAAAGCGTTTAAATATGGAAAAATATTAATTATCTTTCCACGCGGGACTCTTGGAGTTCATGCAATGTACAGACACACCTCAAACTCTGAATGATAGGTAGCAGGACTGTTAATGATATAATGTGATAAATTAAACTGTGTCCTCAGGCTGCGAGTGAAACCTACAATTGGAACGGAGATCCATATTGTTAACACCAGTTAATCGCGTAATAATTAATGACAGTTACACTTCGTATGTTGTTTCCTTCATTAATGCAGCGAGATTAGTGTCATACTCGTATCTTGGCATTTCCAAAATCTTTCCTACATTTGTAAGCAAATCTTCAAAATAACGTTACATTATTCATTAATTCAGCAGTTGCTTGTAATTCAGTTGTATTTTCAAAGTTCTTCTTGTAGCAGGTTTCTTTAACACTTCAATAACGGCAATTCTATTGGCTTTGTGAGCTGAATGTCATTGTTTTGAATTTCCAAGTCCTAAGCACAGCATTTGTATTCAGAACTACAGCATTGCGTTGATTCTTTTAATATAGTGACTTTAATGCCATTATATTACGTTTTCAGACTGCGTCTTTCAACCTAATACAGTGTAAATTACAGTATCGCGGATTCTGCTTTGGTATTTCTTGTGCCCTGTCATTGTAATGACATTAATTTGCGTTTGTAAAGTGTTGCGTACAACATTTACAATAACATGGCTGCGTCGCGGTGATTGTAGCAGTGTAATGAGTTTAACGCTGTTATTTTGAATTTGCAGAGTGTTTCGTACAACATGTGCAGTGCAAACTACGGTGTCACGGTCATTCCATTAGTATACAGTTATTTGAGATATTCACAGTGTTGTGTGTGACGTAGCCGTTATGAAATACACCGTCACTCTGGTTCTATTATACTACAATTTTCCGTAAATTTTTTGCTATGATACTTTATTTTGCGCTTTTTATTTTCATTCTCTCCTTTCTTACATCACTTCTTATTTATTTATTTCCATATATCTTTTATTTTTATATTTTTTACTCGCTGTTGGAATCATTTGGGAGCCAGTTTCGTGTTTAGTTGTTCATTTTCTTGATAGTTCTTTAGCTGTTCGTGTGAACTCATACTCGATCGTGTTTAATCCGACGCGTCGCTTGCCAAGTACCAATCCCACTGTAACTGAATGAATTATAGGACGTATAAAATGTGCTAATAGTATGATACTTGTTTTTTTTAATACATCAACTATTGTACATTTCTTGATTTGCTTGTGTTTTATCATCTCACATGCTTTTTAGTAATAAGTATTTTTACGTTCATTCGTCATCAATTTAAAGAATGTTACGTCAGTCTACATAAAGTACGAAGCCTTTACTATAGTTTAGTCCATATTTGTCCTTACAAAATACTGACACAACATTGCTTCGGAGATGTTTTGGCGATACCAGCCAAATTTCTTCGCTGTTGCCGCAAGTAACAAATTACTTGGGAGGACACGAAGAACCACTTTATGCACGTATCCCACTGAATGGAATTAGGTCACAAATTTGGAGAAGAGAGGAGAATGGGCTACATGTTTGTGGTAATGGGGACCACTAAGGCCCTCCCGGTAGAAATGTTAGGTTGTGGCCAGGTGAGAGAGGAGAGAAGACTGAACAGGGAGAAATTCCAGTCGAGGTTACAGTAGAATTATATGTTGTTCTTCTGCTATAGCATGTACAAAAAATACGTTATTTTTGTAAGGAACAGTCTATGGGATATAAAAAATTGTCTGATTCTTTTCATCTTCTCAGAATGCTGTTTTAATTTAACTTGCACCAAATATCGAGGATACGTTAATTAAATATTCACGTAACAAGGTAGTCATGTAGGTAAACATTTGTCTGAAGTAGAATGTTCTCGAAAAAAGGGAATCCCATATCGCCATTATGTTGAACGTCGCTTTAGAAGTGTCAATAGAAGAGTCCATGAAACTCGGGAGGGATTTTAAATTGGATAAAATCCGCCAGCTGCTGGTCCATGGCGGTGGTGGTGATTTATTTGCGAAAATTGCAAATATTATAAATACGCCTTATTAGCCTCTAGGACATATTTTGATCATTTGCCTTGACAGAAACATCGTATCATCATCATCATATCGATCAAGTCAAGGATTATAGTTCATGTGCGGTGTCTATCACTTGTGGGAAGGTGAGAAATTTCCTCAAACCTTTTGTTGGCAAACCCTAAGGATTCCTTGTGGGAAGCACTTCAGGTAGATGAAGAGGTTAATATGAACCTGAATATTAATGAATTCTCTATCCAGTGGCGGGATCTTGTGAACAGAAATTATCTGTGGGTTCCACATAATACTGGGCATTTCTTTGAAAATTTGTAACTTTCGATTACTCAAGCAGAGACAAGCACTACGAAGACATTTCCAGAGTGCAACTGCAGGTACTTAACCGCGTGCCTAGTCACATAATTATCTCTTTCTTGCCACAGTTGCCAATTTCTATACGACACATATTCACTATGCTCTTAGACTGCGAGATCAAGTGTCACATCCCTACAAAAAATAACCAGGCTTTGGCTTAGTGAAGCTTAAGCCTAGGATTTAGGAAGTAATTTGCGAAATTCATGTAATATTATTTCCTCATCAACTTACGTTTGATTAAACATTTCCATTCCCAAGTAGTGCCTAAATTTTAACAAGAATATATTATCTGTGGGGTAGCCGTAGCCCATTTGGTTGAGGCACTGCTCTGCAATCTATAAGGCCCCGGGTTCGATTCCCGATTTGTTCATTAAGAGGTTTTATTGACACAATCATTCCGGCCGTACTATGGCCCTAGGGTGGACTCATCCTCTAACAGAAATGAGTAACAGGAGTATTTCCTGAAGGGTGAAGGCGGCCGGTGCGTAGAGCCGACAAACTTTGTCACTTTCACTTGCCGCTTAACCATCTCGTGCTCGAGGGGACTTCCGGCTTGTATTGGGATAGCTAATTTATTATTTTGGAGTGTGACGCCTTGCAGTACGGTGTAAAGATCCCCAAATTTCTACAAGAACGAACGACGATACGCCCCAGAAAAGAGCTTTCTTCCCAACGACGTAGTGACACAACCTCACACACTGCTTAGTTTTTTCTGCATTTGCTTGTGCACCAACCACGTTACAAGCTCCTGATGGAGCTGCAGACAGATACTTCTTTTGGGGTAACAAATCCACAACGTGTACATGGAGCGATAGCTGGTATTGTCCAATAAACAAATTTGTATTTTTAGCTTAATTTTCCAGCACCGTGTATGTACTACGTAGACAGCACCATCATTATATTTAAACTGCGTAGAAAGACGGTAAAACCAATAAAACCATACACATGATATTGAAGGAGGATAGAAACAGAGTTGAAAATTAACTCCATAGGATTGTGAGCTATAAAAATAAAATATATAGAGCTGTCATAATGGAATTAATTTGAGCTGGATGGCAGACTAAGAAGCCATCCATTTAAATCTATTTCGACGAATAAAGAAAATGGTAGCCCGTTAATATAGCCAGGAAATTTAGGGCCAGATATTTCCATATATTTTCTTTCATTGTTCTGGTAAGCAGACGTGGCTGTGTCAGTTTAATGCACATTACCTGCTACTACGATCGGATCTGTTTGTCATTCTGTAAGAGTATTTTATTGTGTGAAATTGGTCAACCGACTTGGGCATACCAGGTAATATTGGAGGACTTACTCCGGCTTCACTCTGTAATTTTGTTGTCGCGTTCCTTATGACAAAACTCCTACTTTACAAATGGCAGGTTTTATGGGCTTGACGGTTCGGGGATCAAGTCCAGGTGGGGGCGAGATTTTCCGCGTATCCTTCCGGTCCGGCCCTGGGCCCTTCCCAGCCCCTTGGCCAAGGGACCTCTTTGCCGGATGTAAAGCGGCCGAGGCCTGGCTTTGACCCCCCACACCATCTAACGCCGAGGTTGAAGAAAGAGTTCAGCTATACGTCTGCACCCCCTTCTGAGCCTTCATGGCCTCTTCTGTGGTGTACTTTACTTTTACTAAAATTGCTAATCGTTAATATTTTCATACACAATATAAAATTGAAGCATTACACGGGATACATTGTTATCATTTTCGATGTTGTGCATAGTTATAGCAAGTAATCTATAATTATCATTTCATTTCTGTGCATTTCACTGTTTGTAGTTTTGCTTGTTTCTGTGGGGGTCCTTTTGAGACGCTAATAGTCTCCATATATATGGAACTCGGGGTTTTATTTTCGTCACAAGATTCCGCAACTTGCTTGCTTCTTGAGCATTTAAATTCGTTGCGTACTATCTCATGACATTCTTAATATAAATGACAATGTATTGGCTTTCACCCATCTATGTCTGTGTCTGCAAGATGGCCCATCGCTTCAGGTTCTTTTGCCGAAATTGCGAACATATATGTCATCTCCCGTGCACTTCATACATCACCCTGCTTGTATAATTCTCCTTGCTTTATCGGCTTCGCCATGTTGGAAGGTTAGAGATTATGCTGTTATTGGGGTCAGAACGTTTCTTTAGACATTCTGTTTCGAGCCATTGTCTAATTGCGTCCGTACCAGTGGGCGATAAGATAGTGTTGTTTAACTTTGCAAAGTGCAGATTGGACCTCCAGCAAATGGAAATTAAGGGTAGAGAGATATTTAGTGTTTAAGAAACATCTCGGTGATAGTCTAGGTGTAATCTTGTTTTCGTGTCTTGGAATGTGTATTAGATTAAGTGACAGGCAAATGGAGGTCTGTTAAATGTATAATACGTTGTGAAGACCATCAGTGTGTTATGTGTGTTCATTCACTTAATCGGAGAATAAAAACTTACGGTCTTTTGTTTACATTAAGCAGAGTCGTGCATCGTAAAGTTTGATTGTAATGTACTTTTGGTTTGGTGGTGTGACACCATCATCAGGATTGCAATCGCTGGGACATTGGCACGCGTCTGTCAGACTACACAGTGTCAAAATCCAGATAATGAACAGGCCAGTGTAGCGGTACCTCATATTTGGGAGGTGCCGGCTTCAAATCCCGACCGGGATACTGGCTATCCTGACAGTTTTTTTGTAGTTTTCTTACGTGTTTCTAGTCATTGCAAGGTTTAGCGCATTTATTAGATCATTAACAATATATTCCAATCTTCATTCACTAATCGTCTGTCACTTGACGTTGTTGAGGCGGTTGCTATCAGCTTCGTGGGGTAAACCACAAAAAGATTGCGACGAGCACGTGTCTTCACAAAAACCTATGGACTTCAGATTTTATACGTCTAAATATTAGTTGTATGTATGACAGTACTTTAATGCATTTACTTCGTTCGACGAAAAAAAAATGTAAATATCTACCGTACACAAACAGATTTTATTTGACACCCGGTACTAACGTCATATATTCCCTGTAGTCTATACCCGTGGTATCAGACATATCGTGCTTTAATTAATACTATCACTTGTCTCCCAAACTGACTACCTTTTCTACCACCGGCATACACCAATCTGACCTCTATGGAACCGGTCTGTTTTATTACACCTCATCCCTACTTACCCCACACCCACCCTCATTCCCATACACGCCACCAAACCATATCGTCCCGCCCATCCTATATACCATCCCTTCCCTGAAATAAATCTTCTACCCTTACTTCGAGGACCAACATTAATTGAAAATCAAATGAAACATCTAAAAATGATATAGTAATTTTTTTTGAAACCTAACCTCCGCCCTACCTCTTATTTTAGTCCAGGGTGATATTACATCCAATAACATGTTACGAGGAGTTTCCATGCCACCATTCTTCTATTCAAAACCCTTATCCTGGAACAGCTGGACGCCAGGGATGGGATGAAATATAGTTCTGAGGTCAAGATGAGCTCCAGATCAGCGCCGGCAAATATCTACCTTATCGGAATGTCTACAGATGTTCGGAAGTGCCAACCAAATACAGCTGGTCCTTCATGCTTGCACTTGAACAACACAGACGACCGTGATTGCTAAGATGACGATAACAGTTTGCTGAGAAACAGAACACTGCATTGTACGCCAAAACTGGTGGCGTGAGATAGAAACGACAGCCAAGCAAGTTACGCAGGCCCATGCTTGGGTGTTACTGTCACTAAACATACTGAGACTACTTACAAAGGGGAAGTGAAACGAGCGAAGAAACGGAATAACTTAACTCCTGTAAACCGAAATGTTTGGCGAAAAGCGACTGAGGACCAGTTACCGGTGTAACACTGGAGAACTGTTGTAGGTAGACAAAAGTTTCCTTATTAAAGCTAGACTAATTTACGTTAGAGTGAATAAGCATGTAGCGCGTATGGGGGAGAGGAGAGGCGCATACTGGGTTTTGGTGGGGAAACCTGAGGGAAAGAGACCACTTTGGAGACCCAGGCGTATGTGGAAGAATAATATTAAGATGAATATTCAGGAAGTGGGATGTGGGGGTATGGACTGGATCGAGCTGGCTCAGAATAGGGACAGGTGGCGGTCATTTGAGAGTACAGTAATGAACCTTCGGCTTCCATAAAATGCGGGAAATTTCTTGACTAGTTGAGAACCGATTAGCTTCTTAAGAAGGACTTTGCTCCATGGAGTAGGTAAGTAAGTAAGTAAGTATGATGAATCACCTAGTTAATTTGTAGTTGACATTATATAATGAAAACTGTCCTGTAAATTCCATTGTACACTGATATGTGGTTGACCGTGCATCGTAATTCAGTGTGGATAACAAACCACGTGTTGGCGAAAACACTAACCAGTCGTCGGCTCCCGATGATGGGCACATAGTTGCCCGAAACATGTTGAGCAACTTATAAATGAGAAAATAAAGCATTACACAAAAGTGACATCTAGTTGGTTTGTTATCCACGCTCCATTGTACACGTTATAATTGCTAAAATACAGCTTACTCTTCTGCCCATTGTGTCTTATTATATAATATATTATTCTACATATTCAGCCAATCTTCAGGTGTGTGGTTTACGATGTTGAGTTAAAAGAATTATTACCATCCTCATTTTAAAGAACTGTCCAGTTCTCATCGGTTTATCCCTTTAAAAATTAAGATTATGTACAATTTCCTCTCGTAGCGCGCAGTAAATACGCCATATGTGTCGTATGAACCAGTACGTTAATGCGGTGTAGCAAAATACTCGCTGTTTGTTCTGAGACCAAAAGAAACACAGAAACGTGTGTTTGTATCAGCAGAAACTAGATTTTATTAACGTTAAACCTGGTGCTACGTAAAGTAATCATTAGGCTCTAAAACGTTATTAATCGGCATCAGATCTTACTGTTTCCCTGATAAGTTTCTTTGTTAATGTAGGTTACATTACACTGTTTTGTACGTTAACGACAGACCGAGCAAGAGTAAGGCACGTGAGGAGCGGAAGTTTTTTTGGGGTAGAAATAAACGTATAAAAGGAGACATAACACCAGTTTTGTTGAAACGTGTAAAAAATGAAACTCTCTTCTTGACACTTGTGAGTTTGTTCACAACTTCTCTCCCAGCCCCTTCCCTCTTCCTTTTCGGGGCTGTGTGCTGTTACGTGGCTGAGCGTGAGGGGGTATTCGACTTAAAACGAAGTCTTCTTATGATCTATAGGGAAGAGAGAACCTTTTGAACGTGAGATTCCGTCTTTATAGAGATATTAAGAGTAATACAGTTAGTTCTACACTCAGATACAGACCAGTAAATGCTCTAGACATTTACAAATAGCATGTTGCGGTGGACTTACTTGGCGACACTACAAATTGATCAGTGGATTTGAGACTGACGAAAATTTCATTGATTTAACGTATGTGCCACTGATTTTTATTTGTTAAGGTAAGCAGAAATAATAATTTTACGCGCATGTCATTTGTTAAAGGAAGGTACAGTCATGGTGAACATGTAGCCTAATTTGTTTACAAATCTTCTGCAACATCAAGACGTAATTTTATTTATGTAATGCTAGAGTATGGACCATATTTATTAGGTATCTCCTTGAATGGTCGTAATTATAAAACAGATTCAGTTACTAGTAGCATTATAATGGGAGTATTATAACAGGTCTCTTGTGTGTGCTAGTTACACGGAAGAATACCAGTCCCAGTGGCAATGGAGTCTAAAACATAGTTCTGCGGTCGCTGTGTTGCTGGGGTCGTAGGTTCGGATCCCGCTGAAGGTATGGATGTTCGTCTCCCGTGTGTGTTGTGCAAGTAGTGGTCTCTCCGACGAGCCGATCACTCGTTCAGAGGGGGTGGTACTGTGAGTGTGTGTGTTTGAGTGCCAAATTGTGTGATCTAGGAACCTCAACTATTAGACAGCCTAGGCCAGTGGGGCTGTTGCGCCACGGAAAAAAAAAGTTACTGAAAAGTTTTGAAAAAAAAGTGTGAAGGTAGCATGAAGGTCAGAGCAATGAAAGTGCGCCTTAGCAAGACGGTGACTCGGTATTTGAATAAATTTACCTGATGGGGGAACTAAACAGGCACACCAGTTATTAGCATACGGATTACTGTGATGAGCTGGTGTCAGACGGTAGCCAGGCACTGGCATGGAAATTGCAAAACCTGACCGTGAAAATGGAAGTCTTGCATATATATATATATATATATATATATATATATATATATCTTGTGACTGTTTGGTTTCCTCGATTCACCTGTGAGAGTGTTATTTTGGCTGGGCATATTAGTGTTGTCAGGCGAAGGTTTTCATGTTGCATTCCATGTAAATTCGCAGCAGGCAGCCTTGGGGTGATCGATAGTGCCTCATCAAGTGAGAGAGAGAGAGAGAGCTCTCTTATTATAAAAAGAAAAGCCATCAGCTAGCGGAATAAAAACGCATGGTACTTTGTGCAGAGGGGATTAAGTCCCTTACAAAGGTCAGCATCATTACCCAGGTCTCCTGGTGTTAGGAACCTCCCGCCGTGAAGAGAAGAAGAAATGAAATAAGTTACGTAACAGAACCCGAATAGTCGCCCAAGAAACTATCAGTTTCTCAGCATGGCTGCTGTAAGTGGCGGGATTTTTGCTGCAATAAATAACTGTGGAACTTTGTTCTAGAAAATGTCATGAATCACTAAGAATTTCTGGTTGTAAATTTATCGGTTCTAAGAATAATTTTTATTGAGTACAGTGTGAATAGATTAATTGGGGACTGTTGTGTCTCTTCTTCATATGGACCTAGCTAGTTCCGAAGACTGCTGATAATTAGTACAGTTTCATTTTTCCTCTATCATGTAGAAGTAACTGTATTTTGTCCTATCTTTTTGTTTCGTGTCTGTTTCTTTTTGGCATGGGAGTGTGATAAGAATATGCACTTACGTAAAGGAACTGGACCTCATTTAACCATACACTATTGTTATTTAACCTTCTTCACGTGACGCTGAACTATAATATATTTTAATTTTTCACTACACACCAAACAGTTATTAATACAACGTGTTTATGCATGTATATGCACAAAATACTAATTTTGTATGAACTCCTTCTCTTATCAGAATCTTATACTGGTTCAGATATCTCACTCCCCTTATCTTACGGAGTCGAAGGCTCATTACTACCTATTATCCCACCCCGAAACAGCATAATCCATTACTCCTCGTTAAACCTTGTTTAATTGCGATCAGTTTAAATACCTGCTTTCAGCGCGTTAAATCTTCTAAGAGTACGACTTTTTTTTTATGTTTTGCTGACCGTGCATCTCAGTATAATCTTAGTAATTAGTCAACTTAATGAACAAATTCTTGTTTTATAACAAGTTTATTATATGCCTCTACATGTTTCGAGCACTATGTGCTCATCATCAGGAGGTCAAAATTGTATTATACAGCATTTGGTATCATCACACCTACAGGTGCCCGTCCCGTAAACGGGACGGGCACCTGTAGGTGTGATTGTTATAAAACAATTTGTACATTAAGTTGGTTAATTACTAAGACTAGTACGATCTGTTTTGTATATTATCCTTTAAATAAGGTAAAAAAAAGCATTGGCTGCTACACCGTTAAAAACAGTTTCGGTGACCACATTTTTGTACTCATAAAATTACAGCTGTGTCAATGGAAGGGTTTGTGGTCTTTCCAGATTCACCTAATGACAGTGAAGGAAGACCATAAAGAAGTTTAGTCTAGAGAACCGGTAGCTCAGCCAAGACTGAAGCCGACTGTCTACCTAATTCCAATTTCGAACGTTACCTATACATCAGTTGCTTCGTAGCAGATGCTAAACTGAGACCTCCCGAATATAAGTGCTCGTCACTAATTTTCAACGTTCTGTATTGACCGCTTTTGGTTGAATAGAAATTATGCTCAGGTATAAAGCAGAATGGTATGTACTTCATTTTGTTGTTGTCGGCAGGAGTCTAATTGGAACTTGAAGGCACTACAAACATAAAGGAAGACAAATGGCGGCAGTTTCGTGTGGCATCCCACATTGTAAGTTGAATAAGGTGAGGGATGCATTTGTATGCTTACATAACATTATTGAGTGGTTGCTGTACCTTATTTATTTTTTTGCATATAACGACTAGACAGGGTCAAATGCCATGGAGAGACAATGAAGTCTTACCTATAAACTCGATGATCTACCGGTCTAACCATGACCAATGTATTCTCAGAGCACATATGTGATCTAACGAATCCAAAAGTGGCTCTGAACTGTATCCAGAGATCTGAGATAGAGCCTGCAAGCTCTTTGTTTCGTGGAGTAATAAAGACTTTTTAATAATTTTTACTGTTTTTTCCGACCCAATGAAAGTACAAGGTAATTATGAGTTTCAGATACGGGTGGATTTTTGATGACTATTTTGGCATGTTTAAAAGCACAGGTAAACTATTCATAGTTATAAGGCAGTAGAAAGCAGACTCTTTTGCGGTAAGTGTTTTTTTTTCCAGTTTGAATTACAGACTTAAGTGGGAATACAATATTAAAATGGATTATAACGAATTATTCTGCTCAGATGTGTGCTAAATTCAGCTGGCTCAGATGGGCTGCTTTAAGTAGGGGAGTGAAGTTTCGAGCAATTTAAAGGTTGAGGAATATCTTCGTAATTCGTGCGACTATCAGCATTAGGGTAACGGTCGTTGAATTATGAGTATTAGGGTAACGGTGATCTTGGACGTGACCCCGTATTGTTTGGTAGGAAGGTGGCAACTGTTTGGTGATACTTGTTCCTCTTCATCTGGCTCCAGCAGTCTCAACAGTATCAACTGTTCAAGAACTGCTTTCTATTCGCCACTTTATTCTCTTCTGTTAGAAAGAAAATCGCGAGGAATCTCTTACCATAGTCGTATTGAGATAGGAAAGGTTCCTGGGGCCTACCAGATACGTGCAGAGAGCACTACTCGTACAGAAGTTCATGTTGATTATATCCACCAGTAGAAATGCTCAAATATTCTGAGACGCCCCAAAGGACGCGTCTCGTGTGCAGAATGCAGCCTTACCGAAACCCATCCCACAAGTAGTTACACAGATGAAAAGTTTTATTTCAGAAATCCCGAGCAGGATCAGCGTTATCACGCTACGTGCACGAAGCACGCCACCTGAACCGAATTCCAGCGTGGTTGTTCGTAATTTGTTTCGTGAGCAAACTGTTTGTAGTATAAACAGCTGTGTTCAGGGTCTGACGGCAGACTTTGATTTAATATACAGCCGCACCTATGATTACATTTATTCTGAGAATTAAGTTGCTCACCGCGCTGTCTTGCAAGTAAATATTACGGGAGTCTTGTTGATGTGGAATCAAGATAGCTAGCAGCTTAGCGCAGAATGGAGCCATGCATTTTGCTTGGTATCGAATTGTTACAAAGGTTTATGTTCTGAAGTGGCCCGAAATTTAGATCTGCTATCATCTGACAGTGGTTAATGTTATAATTTCATGGCAACTTGTGGTTTTGTCGCTGTAAGGGCAAAAATGAATTTTGATCAAATAAATATTTAGAAAAGGAGAAAGATGAGGACTGTGTGAAGAATTTATTTTAAAAACCTACGGATGTGTGTGTAGTATGAGAAGTGTCATAAACGGAAGGTTAATATGAAAATTGGTGTTAAAGAAAGGTTGGGGAGATGCTGGTATTTTAAACTCTCCGAGGGTCGGATCTGGTAGTTGTCTTTAATGAGCACAAATGAACCTGCAGAGTGTAGTAAGTCAGAATTTGTTGACGAACTTAAACACGACAGAAAGACCAGGCACCAGTGTAATCGTTTAATAATAAAAAAGATACAAAGCTGAGGGAGAAAGAAAGAAGAAAAAAAAAGGAAGGAAAAATGAAAAATCGAATAGTTGAAATGTAGGTGGATAATGATTGGCAACTACTGAATTCGTAAAGAGCAGTAGCGTTCGAGGTTTGTTCTGTATCGTAGGTATTTTCGAATACCTTTACGTAACGTCACGATTTACAAAGAAGTTACAGCCCGGGCCATTACTTAAATTCATACCGTCCATACTAATGTTTTAGCGGTGTATGCCATTGCTCCAATTGGGTCCAGATATTAACACACCGCGTTTAGGTATTTTACAAACATGGGTCACGCCTATATGAATGTGGAGGTTTTCCTGGCAGTGAATTTTCAAATTATGATCTTCAGATTTATGACACCGTGTTGTCTTCTACCTGGTAATCAACTTGCCGGAAGGACATTTTGTCCGGGGATGGTGACAACATGTTCCTCCGAAACTTCCCTATTTACCTACAAGAGAACGAGATGTTGCAACTTAAATTTCCTGATCAAAAATATTCACGTCTCTCTGTGACATTTGCTGTATCTTGTGCAAATCACGGAAAATGAACACACAATGTCACTTACACCCTAGTCTTAGAACCATGTTGTTTGTTGTTTAACAGCACCCCTTCCCCCCGTTACGTTGTTTTTTTTAAAAAACCCTCTATGTTCTCTGGACTTAGAAACACTTTTTTTTGGGGGGGGGGGGGTTTGGCAGGCCCCTTGTTACATTTATTTATGAACAGACTATGTGACATTTTTCCTGGTCTTAGAACCGTGTTGTTTGCTATCTGACTGTCGCCCTGTTACTCTGGTTGGTGAAGTCTCCATCACTAGTCCCTTGTCTTAGAACCGTGTTGTTTGCTATCTGACTGTCGCCCTGTTACTCTGGTTGGTGAAGTCTCCATCACTAGTCCCTGGTCTTAGAACCGTGTTGTTTGCAATCGGATTGTCGTTCTGTTACACTGGTTGATGAACAGACGCCGTCACTTGTTTCGCGGTCTGCGAACCATATTGTTTTCTGTTTGACAGTCTCCTTGTTACACTGATTGATGAACAGACTCTGTCATTTGGTCCCTGGTATTAGAAAAATTGTTTGTGTTGGTAGTCGCACGGTGTGATGAACAAATCCTATCACTTAGCCCATAGTCTTGCGACCATGTTGCTTGCTGTCTCACATTCTCCTTCAGCAGGCAGTATCACATGGTCCTGAGGCTAGTATAATTATGCTTCAATGGAAGCCTTATCTCTGATTCAAATTCAAGAGCTCCCGGGTTTTATTTGCCGGTCCGGAGACCTGCTATCCTGACTGAGATTTCCCTTGGTTTCCTTCAGCTTCGCCTGGCAAAGGCGAGGATAATATTCCGTGTTATACGACTGCTGCTCCAGCTATATCCTCCTTTACATTTCATTATTTATAATGCTCCTGTCGCTGGACTCTTATGTTTCCTGAGCTACGGGCTACAGATTTCATCTACTGTTTATATTCTGTGAAAATTGTTTTTGAAAACTGAGACTGTAGGTTTAGCGTATGTGAGAGGAGGATGTTAGTTCCAAAGTAAAGGCTTGTGTAGCACGCAAGATAATTTAGAAGACTGCTTAATGAAGAGCTACATATTCTGTATTCGTAAAGGAATATGGGGACATATGAGCAGTCTAAGTTGCCAAGCACTGGGGAAACCAGTAAGGCTTTGTCAATATGGAATTTGGAGTCCTGTTCCTCAGACCCAGATAGGAGGATGTCATCAAAGAAAGGGAGTAAAAAATCCGAACTGGATATAAAATGTCTCAGAATAGGAAGATGATGAACTTTTGAGTTCAGTAAAGTCGGAAATTTCCTGACAAGCCGAGTACCGATGAAGAGTTCAAGGAAGGCCGTGCAGCATGGTTTTTATTCAACGCGTTCTCAGACGACTATGGCTTTGTGTACTCGAAGTTAAAGTACTCGAAGATGAACATGCCATAGGTATTAAAAGACTTTTGTTTAAGCATATCATACTGGTTGGTTAAACCGTGAACTATTTTTTGTCAGTAGATTTTTCATAACGTGAATTTGTCAGTTTAGCCAGAGAAAATGTGTAAGCCATCACGAATAAGCTAGTAGGTTAAAAATAATTTCGCTTGGTTTCAGGCATCCGCCGCAGCTTAAATGAGATATGCGTTCTTCTGGGATTTTACGCAGCGTAGATTGGTAGTTTGTTATCGACGTTTCGGCACACCTTAACGGTTCCCTCTTCAAGGGTCAATCACTCTTGAGTAAGCAGTGTTGTACTGCTTGCCTATTAAAGATGGGACCGATAGTTTGCCCCGAAACGTCTGTAACGAACTACCGATCTACGTTGCGCAAAGTCCCAGAAGAACGCGGGCATTAAAAGTAACTTGACAAAATATAACGTGGCACCACATATACTGGCTGGTTACTTTTGTGGTTCATAGTCAGTTTATGCACAAGTTTCGTGGGCTTGTACCTTGTGTAGTTGTGCTGTATCACAGGCCGCTGTTCAACACACATGTACCAATTTACGGGCGTTATCATATGTAATGATAGTTTGTGTAAATTGCTATGGGAAACTCGAAGGCAGTAGGCGGTTAGGTTATTACTTGGAAATTTTTTCTGAATTTCAGGTTCACGTAATTCGTCGGTAGACACATGATTGCTGTTTCTTGTAGCTTACCTTCAGACCCTGCTCAGATTCATTCAGGTCTGTGGAGTGGGATGTGTAACAGTTTAGTGTGTACTTCGGCTTCTGTCTGCGAACGTTGTTAATTGCATTACTGCTTTACATACGGCGGAATGTTGAGTCCGCTCGTAGGCGGAGAATGTATGCATGTGGTATAAATCAGCAACCTAAAACATTTATCACTGTAGGTTGTTAAGGTTAAATATAGCCGTAGCGTGATTTTGGCCACTTAGAAAGTCCTGTTTCTTGTTCCCCGTATGAAGAGGAAACATGTATCGTGAAATATTCGTCAATATTAGAGCGGAAGTGCTAATTGTCAGACACCAATATGCATTAAGTTGAGCATCACGTTCCGGCCATTTCTATAATTGAAATTTCGTGTAGTTTTGCGTCCTGTAACGTAGGAAGATGACTTTTGCTTGTGTAATTTTCACCATCAAAGTTTATTTGTGCAGTATTTTTTGTCGTTCTTTCTTTAGTCTTCGTGCGTTTTCCTATTTTATTTCTTTCTTATTTCCACATTCTTTTATCAAATTTTCTCGGAACCTTAACCGAGGGCGTCTTGATGATGTTAGGTCAGTAACTGTTGTTCATTCATTGCTCCATCACTTTAAAAGGCCGGCGGTTTCAGTTTCAGTAATTCGTTAAGATGCCTGCCTGTCTGCGATCTTTTCGATGTTATGCGAGGCTTTGCACGCCCGGTTTTACTTCTGTTATTTTGCGGTGTGCTTTATGGATTCATCGAAAGACTCGGGAATGAAGAAAGGGGATATTTCAAGTGGTAAGTAGATGGAGGAAAGGGTTGAAACGTAATACTGTAGCAAAAAGTTCTTGATCAGAAAACTTTTTAATTAGCAGACTTTTGCGTCGCTGCTCTGTATGAGTATGAAGGCATTGACGTTTTGTGTATTTTGTGAGACTTGCTTTCAGTTATAAGAAGTTCCTACACATTTTTCAAGCTTCTCTTTCTTTTCCTACTGAAAAGGACCTCACCCTCTCACCATCGCATCTCTATGGCTACTGTAAACAGACTGGTGATATTTGTGATTACGTTCGGTTATGTGCAAACTCTCCGTACCCCTCCCCCTTTCCCCCGAGCCCTTATATGCCTCGGAAGCCCTTATACTGTAGTCGGTTGGGGGTTTAATTGTGGATTGCGGATGATATTAGAGGATGTCGGTGCTCTGGTACCTGTTGTAATGCAACAAGGCTCTAAGTAATGTAGGAACGTGGAAAATTATTGCGTGGTTTTTTAGGTTTCACAGTTATGTTTGTGAATATTGTTGTCTTCTGGAATGTGACATTATGCATATTGGAATGTAAATGTCGGCTTGTTTTGGAAGTAGATTCCTGCAGGTTTTCGTAAGTATTTTAATGAGAACGGTGTGTGGGTGTGGTGCTTATATGCAGAGTTTTACAGAAATGGGAAATATATTGGGAAAACATTTTTTGGTGTAGGCTGTCTGCCTTGGTCGGGAGGATTATTTAGCGATAGACTAAACTTACTGAGGTAGAAAGTTGGATAGTACAATCGTGGGTCGCTCGCACCTTTCGTCTCGTGTTAAACTTCCATTTGGGGCAATTTTAAATTTTGTGCGATCGCTGTGTATTGACAAGGTCAGCAGCCTCTATAGCGTAGTCATTTCAGTGATTAGCTGCGGGTTGGACTGTCCGGGGAACCCCGGCTGGAGCGACAGATTTTCTTCATGCCGAAAGAATTCGGACCGGCTCTGGGGCCCACCGAGCCTTCTGTTCAGTTGATACCGAAGCTTATTCCCGGGAATTAAACGCCCGGGGCTTGATATTGACCTCCCTCTTCCATCTGCTGTCGAGGTTAAGAATAAGTGGAGCTGTACTTCTCCTCCTTTACGTCTTCATAGCCTGGACGGGGTCAACTTTGCATTTTACCTTTATAGATAGAGACTTTTTGATAAACTTATCTCATATTAGGGAATGTCTTCAAATGTGGTGTGAATCGCGCTTTACTTTCAGAGTCTGAGCGGAGTAAAGGCCGAGAGAGGAACATAACAAAATTGTAACACAAATAATTAACGCATGTACTGCATATAAACATACGAGTTAGTGCATAATGGTAAAATTACTAGACGCTCGGTCTTGTTTCCTGTTTATTCAGTGCCTTTGTCCCATCTTGCAGTACTGAATACGGCTGAACACATCCCAATAACGATTCAATTGTACGGACTCGACATTCCGCTGTAAATGGCGCCCCCATTTGTAGGGTGCACGCATTCCTAATTTTCAGCCGACAGCCCAGCCATCATTAAACGCTCAAACAGTGAACTCTTCTCCCTCACTTTTACATTGTAGGACCCACGCTTGTGTGTAAGCGTTTTTATTTAATGCCATAACTTTTTTTCGTTCTTTGCGCATTGTTTGTTAGAAACTACTTTCTTTGTACCTTTTAGTTCTGATAGCTCGCAGCGAATGTACCATTCATTTAACATCCCCAAAACAAAGTAATGTTATTCCTGATATTGTGCCTCAGTCTTTCCGTTTCCGTTTGTCTCTGAGCACAAACGTAGCTAACCGAAACTTCGCATTAATTTCTTATTTCACGAATGTAGGCCTACGTATGCCGCACGTACGTACAGTTGGTTGCAAATAGCAAAATATAATCTGTTCGACTCGGAGGATGCTGATGAATGGAGTTAATACCCGAGAAAGTCCTGGGAGAGGACAAGACAGATTGTAATGACAGATTTATGCGTGTAGCATTGGTATACTAATGTCAGCATTAAATTGAGAGCGTAGACCATTGTAGCTACGAAGACCTATGGATATTGACAGTTCCGATGCCTGTGGCCGTACGATCTAAGGCGAAGTTTCGAATCCCGATGAGGGCAGGTATGTTCGTCTGTTGGTGAATGTTGTGTGTTGTGTACGTAGCGGCCTCTGTGACAGGCTGATCACTCATTTAGAGGCTACCGGATGTGTGTGTTTGTGTGTCTGTGTGTGATATAGGAAACTCTCTAATGGGGCAGCCTATGCCCCAGTTGGACTGTTGCGCCCCAAATGTGTGTGTGTGTGTATTTTGCGGGAAGGTGTTTTCGGGAAGAACGTGGTGTTGCAATGGGAAGAATTCATGCAAACGACGAACCACGGCTCAGTAAGCATCCACACGTGTCGCTTATTTGATGTTCTGACGTAACACTACGATTCAAAAATACGAATTAGGTTTATCATAGTTATGTAACTCGTTTATTCATTGTGTTATCATCATATACAGTCACAGCAGACCGCATTATGTAGGAATTATCATGCAGTGGGTGTTAGATATTTGTAACTAAACTGCGTTATTTACTTCGATTGCCGACAGGCCGAAACGTCAGATTATGCTGTTCCTGCTATACTGTGCTTGCGGGGGTGTTTTTTCCCCACGGATGTGACGCGAAGAGAGGCTTGATACTTACCACTCACTTCCATCTTATGCCAAAATTAAGAATGAGCAGTGTCATTCGTTCATTTACCCGTAGGCCTTCGTGCCTTGCACAGGGACAATTATCTCTTCGTCTGGCTTTTCCACAGTGATTACAAGCTTCATGGAAACACGTTTAAGCAGACTTATTTAGAAACATTCTGTGCAATAAGCCCCTTTGAATCAGATGATTGGTGTGAATTAGCTTAGATGGATGTCTTAGCATGAGTTTGTATACTGACGGAAGTGCTGGTAGAGTTTAAGAGATATTGTAAGTTCCTTTACGTAGCAACACCCGGTGAGCGATTCCTGTCTTTGTATTTGCGTATCCATTTGAATAAATCGAGTCATCCTCAGTAATTAGAAACACACCAACGCGTTTTCGGGTTATTAATTGATGAATAATGGTAATTAAAATTAAAGTTTGTTATGTACACTGCAGTGATCACCTGCTATGATTTTACATACAGTAGACTTAATTGATTGATTTTATAAGCGCTGTCATTACCAGAGATGATACGTAAAATTTTATTACACACACACGTATGTATATATATATATATAGATCTTCATTTCGCGATGTTTGATTCCAGTTATCGAAGTATTTTGCCTTTTATCTGTATTGTAATTACGTTTGCACATGCAATAATATATATATATATATATATATATATATATATATCGTATATATATCGTATATTCTCGAATCTAATCCGCACCCTTTTTACAGTTTCAGAGGGCTAAAAAATCAGATGCGGATTAGAATTGCGTGCGGATTAGATTCGCGGTCGTGAGCTGGATTTTGGAAAAATGATAGAGCCGCTGTACGTGCCGTAAGAACAATACAATACAATAATTTATTATTTTCTTTATTTTTTATAATATGTAATATATAATATTTATTATTTATTATTCATCAGACTCGCTGTCATTACTCATAACTGAATCGTTATCCGTCACCCAGTCACTACCATCAGCTGTGGTGTGTTTGTACCGCTGGCAGTTAAATGGCCACTTCACACACGGCGCGTTAGTCGGATAACGGTTAAAGCATTGGTAACATCCAATATTATTCAGTCTGCCTTGTAGGCAAGGGCGGTTGAAGGAAAAGTGCGGATTAGAACCGCGAACTAACTTTTTTTTTCGTTTAAGAAATCAGCAAAAACTAGTGCGGATTAGATTCGGGTGCGGATCAGATTCGAGAATTTACGGTATATGCAACAAATAACAAAGCAAATGTGAAGATAAAAGCTGTCCACGTAGTTCAGTAGCCCTCGACTTCAAGAAAACGTAAGGTGGAGGGCAGGTATAGCTCCATATGTTCTTCACAAGGCATTATATTCAGGCGAGTGGAAGCCCAGGCTATTTTACCTCAAGAGAAAGATTTCCCGGAACTAGCTGAATTCGGAACTTGTGCGGACTCCCGAGCCCATCTGCGCGCTTTAAAAAAAGACACTTTTTCTTCTTCTTCTGCGAAGCACGTGTACTTTGGTTAAATTATTATTTTTCAGTGGCGCAACGGCGAAACTCGAAACTCGATCCTAGTTCTACTCGTTGTTGAGGTTTCTACATCACACACAATTAGACACACACACACACACACACACACACACACACACGGTAAGACTCCTCTGAACATTGAACAGCCCGTTGCATCGGCCGCTACATACACAACAAGCCCAAGAGACGAACATTAATGCCGTCTGCAGAATTCGAACCCGCGATTGCAGCAATCAGGCAGCTGCCGGCCTACGCCTTATAACGCACGGCTACTGCCATCTGTGTGATTATATTGCAGTTTTAATGTTTCTTGTCATTTATTATCGTAGTGCTTACAGAATTAAGTAGTGCTTTCAGACATCCGCCAGAATGGTTAACAGAATTCCGTGTGACCTACTGCTGTATTAATTATTACCACGTCTCTCCGTAACATGCATATATCCGCCCGCTATCCTTCATGTCCCGTGAGTAATGTAAACTTGTGTTGCAGGTGAGTTCACTCATCTCCCAACCCTCGCGTACCAGCTGTTGTGAGGTAAGAACACTCCATTATGTTTTAATCAATCATAATCCATCATCATTATTGCTACCATCATGATGATCGTCATGCGGAGACATTTTGTTGTATCAAGTGGAAAATTGTGTTACGAAAGACAAAGGAGGGATCCTCTTGCATATTTTGTAGCGGACTCGTACGATAGGCACGACCGGGAAGTATGAGCTGTATTGTCGGGAGTTTTGCAAGCCGAAGGTGTAGAAATACGTACACTTTGTGATACGTCATGGCTGTCGGATTATTTAGCGTCAGAGAATGCTCGGATGTGTTTTAATAACTTCAGTTAATTTCAAAGAAACTAATTTTATGGACGTTGGTCTCTTACATGAGCGTCAAGATTTCGAATGTCAGTATTTTCAGTACACTCCATTGTGTACTGAAAATACTTATTATATATATATATATATATATATATATATATATATGTTTTCTCTGTCCACCCCATTAATGTGTATATGAGGAGTAGAAGTGTAGCTACACTTATTTTTACCCTCGGGACCAGTTGGATGTATCACGTAGTTATCTTCACGCCATGGCCTCTTTACCCCCGTGAAAGAAAGAAATCCGGTACCGTGCCCAATGAATAGGATGCTGGGTGGGCTTCAGAGCTGGTTTGGACGTTCTGGAGAACAGTAAGATCTCTTTCCCCTACCGGAGTTAGAACCCAGTACCGTCCGTCCCGTAGTTTAGTCGGTATGACTATACAACTTTAAGAAAACAAACGAACAAACAAACAAAGTAACTGCGGTATCTTTGATTCGGGGTGGCTAAGCGCTCGACCAGCTTCACAGGTAAAGTTAAGGGCCCCGGGCACCACCCAGTTTTCTACGCGGTGGGGTGTGAAGGTTCCGTAACGTGGATGAGGCCACCAAACTCCGTCTAGTGTCGAGTTTAATTCTCGTATCTTAACCTCTGCCTCCTTATATGGCTTCTGTAAATGTTGCCTGCATTTACTCATTGAAGCATGTTTATTAAAACAAGGACAAAATCTCACCTAGTGCTGTAATTGGCCAACTGTTGCTCATTTTATTTTCCAGTCACTGAGTAACTACAAGCTTTCATTGTCAAACGGGTCTTAAGGTAATTATGTGTGACGGAGTTCAGTGGATTGCAACAAACTGGGTGTTGCATATGATCTATGATCCGTGGATTGATTGTGTGTGTGCGCGCGCGCGCGCGCGCGCGTGTGTGTATATATATATATATATATATATATATATATATATAAACTGTTCTTACAAATGCACACAATTATATTAAAGTTGGTTTTACGAATGCGGTGACCTGCTACATGTTTCGGCCAACCTTGTACCCATCTTCAGAGACATAAAATACGAAGGTTAGATACATCAAAAGTTGGAAGTGAAAGGACACAAATATTAATATGTCAGAACCAATGCTAAGGTGTAATTATAATCTCATGAACCAGTCGTTTAAAATTGATCAGTTTCTGAAAATTTGTTGGAAATGACGTAAGCAGAACAATGTAGAACTTTAATGTACCCGGTACTGTGCTTAAGATTGGATACTGATGCCTGAAGAATGCAAAATCGAACGCATAAAGACTGCCACTGTTGATATATCTCACATTTCCCGCCTATGAAAAGCACCCGTCAACCATTGAGCGTGTGGAATTATTTTCTCGATAAACTTTACGCTTCTGACTAATATAAACTAAAAAATTTATTGTCGTCTCGGCTGTGGTCATTTCGTTGTCATGGTAGCTAAGACACCGCTGTCTTTTGTTCATCTTCACATTGTGAATGGCTTCGTTAAGCCGCCTGTTCATTACAGGAACTGTTATGTGTATTTTATAGCAACTAATATTGCTATTGTAGACAAAGGCCAATTAAATGTTGGCAGTAAATATTATCTTCAGAATGGCACTGCCTCAGTTCCATTTCCTACAAGCGTATAAAGTTTATTTCCAATAAAAACCTGGATCAGAAACTGTGTAAACAAACACAAGAACTCTTATCGTCTTGTCAAATGAATTCTGTATTTTTGATGTTTGTGTGACCGTGCATCACTGATACAATAATATAAACAGTCCACTAGATGCAACAATAACCAATTTTATTGATAAATGCACCGACGATGCTGCCTGCAGGCAGCATCGTCGGTGCATTATAACACAAGCTGTAAACACAGTCTAGTGCTCCTGAGAATGGGAGAAATTATCGCCCGAAACACGTTGAGCTGATTGTAATTATCAATAAAATTGGTTATTGTTGCATCTAGTGGACTATTTATATTACTGAATTTTGTATTGTTCACCTGAGGAATGGATACAGTTCCATTGGTACATAAATTGGGCGAGAGATCCTTCTGAACAAGACTTTCTTTGAAGTTGTGAAATTAATTTACTTGTTTAGAAGTGTTATGTTGAATTTTAAAAAACGCAGAACGGCTTGGCGTGGCAGTAACGCCTTGCGCATGTATTCGGGCTGTGCCTTGTTCGAATATCAGCTGTACTTTTGGTTATTTTGCCATTGTGGTTTTCTTCAGACCCTCAAGGTTATTGAAAGGATAGCACGTGGGTTATACCATTATCGCTTTCTTCCAAGTTCTTTTTAATTAATTATTCATGAATCGTCGTACGGTTGAAAGCTGTACAGTCTGTTACCGACAAATTCGTAAAGAAACCTCAAAGCAACTGCACAATAAAGAGGGGGGAGGGGGTGCACCCCTGAAGCTTGTGCCTATGTGAAATATGTGCCTCGTGTATGGATGTAATCTGCGTGGTATATAGCCTAGATATGACAGTAATAGTGTTGAAAACGGAGTGCGCGTCGGTCAGGGGCTCCAACTTCTTGCAATGGCGCACACCACTTTTCTTGATTTACATTGACTTTATTGAAAGCAGAGCAGTTTCATTGTAACAGATAGCTTGTGGCTTTACGTGCCTACAACATTTTTTTTTTCAAGACATTCATTTCTTAGACAAATTCTTGGCGATATACGCTCATAATTTATTTAGGACCCAAAGTTACATGGAACTTCAATGTAGAGGGTGTAGTAAATTGCGCTGTGAGGAGTTCCATCGATTTTACCCTCAACCAAATGTGGTGGTGACCACAGGACGGAATATGGCGACCGGGTTGACGTAGTTGGTATACCGACTCGCTAAGGCGTGGAAGGTCCGGAGTTGGAAACCGGCCGGGGGCAAGAGATTTTTCTCTTCCCCATGTCCTTCCAGACTGATCCTGTGGCCCACTCAAAATCCTATACAATGTGGGTTTGTTCCTTGGATCAAAGTGGCCGGGACGTGGTATTAACTGATCACTGCATATAGCGCCGAGTTTAAGAATAAGTAAAGCTATACTTCTTCTCCCCCTCTGCCCTCATGGCGTGTTGCAGGGTGACATCGGGACGTATTTTGGTAGTAGAAATGAGAAATGTGTACAGTATTTCAATCAGAAACTCTGAGCGTTAGGGTGCATTTGGGTAACATAAATGTAGAAAAGAATACGACATTAAATTGAATCTTAATGAGAGAGGGTTTGAGGGCATGGGCTGAATACCGCTTGATCAAAATAGATTCCAACATGATCTTCTGAACCGATGTTAAAATTAGAAGACTGGGATAAGCAGGTCATATTATAAGACTGGAACATGAAAGGATTTTAAAAAGAGTTCTTAATGGGAAAAAGACCAGTGGTAAAACCAAGAACACGATAGGGCGTCGTCCGGAGAGAATCACAGATCCTAGGACTACAAGGATGGAGGTGACGCGCAGAAGGCAAAGAAGAATGGAGGCGTCTTCTGAGGGAGGCCAGGGCCCAGAAGGGGCTTTAGCGCCATAGATGGATGGATGGATGGGATCTTCAGAACACGATAACAAATCTCCGGGCTTCGTAAATTTATTGAACAGTTAATGGATTATCAGTTTTTCAAGAAGCGTCTCGCAACATCGAGTGAGTGGAAAAGTGAGTTAATGGACCCGTAGAGGAGGGTGACACTCTCTTTAATTACCTGAGCCGTAAGGGACGTATGAAGAAATTTTTCCTCCATTTGGGTTTGGAGAAACTTTGATTTTGGACAGATTATGATTGTGAGAATTTCTTCTCCTTTCTAATGAATCCAGCCTGCACTGGCGCTCACCCAGCATCTGACCTAATGTTAATGGGCGCTGTATTCCGTGGTGTAAAGCGGCCGGGGCCTGTGTGTAACCCCTCACCTCCATATAGTGCCTATCTATACTCCCAGTAACCGTTAATGGCGCGGTGCTTAATTAAGCAAGCAGAGAAGCAAACTAACCTTTACCTTTGCAGGAATGATTAAAAATTAAACTTTCGCGACAAATGAAGGTAACGCTTACAATACCAAATTTAATCGAAATTCGTCAAACACGTTTGGTTCTTTAGGTTTTTGTGACCGTGCATCATGAACGTTTGGATTGTGGAACGAAATCGTAAAGCAGGCCAAAACCCACCAAGGGTTGTAGCGCCAATTGAGGAAGGAGAAGAAGAAGAAGAGTTGCATCTTGTTGGTTTCTCTCTCTTCACCCTACGTTTCGTTTTTATTCTTCCTGAGAATATCTCTCCAGCCTTAAAAGTAAGGTGTTCGAATTCGCCTGCCTCGTGGTGCCAGCTGGACAGCAGAACGTTGTGCACTTAAGCCAAGTAACGTCACATAGTATGATAGCCGTATCTTATTTGGTAATGTAAATACCATCCCTGTGTTTCAGTGTGAGTCCTTAAGACAGCAATGAGACGGGATATGTTCTGCTGTGTAAATAATGTGCGCCTCCATACAGCTACTGGCAGGATCAGGGGGTCCAAATGAAGTAAAAAAAAAAGTCCGTGAATGAATGGATTTGCACTAATGCACCTTAACCCCATACTTAAGAATAAGTCTACTGACATTTATAGTGCGTTTCAGTATGTGCAAATTCGTGCCTTCCTTTTAGTCTTTGGATTTTCTTAGCGTATGGATGGAGGTGGGATGTGGGTATATGGACTGGATTGGGCTGACCCAGGATAGAGACAGGTGGCGGACGCTTGTGAGTGCGGTAATGAGCCTTCGGGTTCCGTGAAATGCGGGGATTTTCTTGACTAGCTGCAAACCAGTTAGCTTCTCAAGAAGGACTCTGCACCATGGAGTAAGTAAGTATGCCTTTGTTGTACTCGAACTCTTTTTTCTTTATTTCTATCTGCGTGTTTTCCTATTTAGTTCGTTTGTCTTTGGCGTTCCATTTCGTCCTGTCTGCTTGCTTCTGGAAACTGAATTATTGGGGTGTAATATCGAAGCAATGATGATAATATGTGAACCGAATTTAGAGAAGCCAGGAGTCCTTCCAGTAGCTCTGTTAAACAGTTCGTATCTTCGAACTGTATTTCTACAGTATCTGGTGTTCACTTAGATATCAATTTGTGCTTGATTTGTGTGCTTAGTTGTTTTAGCTGGCAAGTTGTTGGTACTTTTTTGGTTGTTTGGTGACATAGCGTGATTGCCATCTAATTCGCTGTCTAGCTGGTCACTCAGCTGTACAGCTATTGTGCTGTATTTTATTTTTCCTTTTGCCTCCTTTTATTATACAACCAGTCCATTACAAGACTATAAGTACAACTTATGTAGTCGAACCTAAAATCCTACACTATCGAGCACATGTCTTGCAGAATAATATCCCAATGAATAGTTCCAATCATATATTCACATATCTGTAAAATTATATTTACGAAAACTGGTTGTTAAATCTGTTGGTTTGAATCTTTTCAGTCTTCCAGGCTCTTCGTCTTCAAGTAGTGTGGATGCCATATGGTTTGGGTGTGTTGTCTTATCTCTGTACTTGACGATGAATTTTGTTAATTTCTTCTCTAATTGTTGGTACCTTTAAGGCTGCATTTATGACTTTGTTAGATATATACCACGGAACATTTACTGTTGCACGGAGGAATTTATTTTGATATCTCTGTAAGATTTCAATGTTTGAGTTGCTAGCTGTACCCCAGACGGGTATACCGTATGTACGCATGAGCTTTAGAATAGTTTTGTAGATCAGTAATTTATTTTCTATTGATAGCTCCGAGTAGTTTATTTGTGCGTATAGTTTGGACCATAAATGGAACCCGTTGTTTCGTAATCTTTATTTCGTCAAGATGCAATGTGAGCGAAAACAAGTAATGCATTTTGAAGGATGTAGCAGTTACTGAACATCAGCGTAAATCACAAGCATGACGTCACTCTAACGTAGAACCTGTTCAGCAGGAACTTTTTAAGTTTGTAGCTTGAAGAAATGCCTTAAGTTACAAGTTTGTATCAAAAAGTTCCGGGAGAGGCAAGTAATTGAACTTACTCTGCTGCTGAGATGCTATGTGCTCAAGTGAACCCTCTGGACATGGTGGTGGAACTGAGTATACACTTAGGTCGCTCGCTTAAACTAAGTAAAACAAACCACGAAGTCTGTGTTACCGTCTGTGGAATAAATCCTGCCAGCCTGCCGTTTTGTTAACTGAGCATAATCTGAAGAGTGCGTCCTTCTGATTTTTTTGTAGAAAGAAGTAATTAAACTGAAATATGTGTGCTATGTTTGTGTACCTGTCCGCCCGCGCTTTTCCTATACAAAATTCCTAAGCGTAAACGAATTTCGGTAATGTACACAAATTGGTATTCTGCATTCTAATGCGGACTATTCGTCATGCGTAAAACGTAATCGACATAAAAAGTGATCACCATTCACACCATTTTTCGATATGCCATTCGGCATCGAGATCAAGCCATAAATATGTACTCTGTTAGTGCAATATTTGCATGTTAATTGTTATTTTTATAAACAGAATTCATGACGCGCTACTCTGTATTATTCGGATACTGATTGTCATTCACCGTCCACGGACGAATGAGAGGAGCGATGAAGGAAACAAAATACTAATTGCTACAACGAAGAATGTCAAGAATTGCGAAGGATCCAAAACAAGGACGATATCATTTGCAGATTCTGTTACATACGAAGCTGGAACACGCCATTCTATTGTCGTTTATTAATCGGAATTTTGCAGGACGTTTCATAATGTACTGCGGGATTACAAAAATTTATTATAGGGAAACCATAGGACACGTATTTACGAAGCCTGTACAGATAGAAGGAACAACTCAATT
>Ga0136643_10000492_pt1 | contig 43623 bp, 35 predicted proteins | sample TergutLab28metaG_FD_96883 | JGI IMG/M metagenome (GOLD analysis project Ga0136643, IMG submission 96883) | Labiotermes labralis P1 segment gut microbial communities from Petit-Saut dam, French Guiana - Lab288 P1 (version 3) (version 3) | ecosystem: Host-associated > Arthropoda: Insects >... | reverse complement strand
TGTTTTTCTTTGTTTTTCTCGTTCTTCCCAAAAAAATTGTGGGGCTGGGGATTTTTTTTTAACATAATTTTGGGGCTTGGGGGGGGGGGGGGGGGGGGGGAGGCCAGCTGTCAGTGTCTCAAGTAGAAATATTACTGCCAACTGCACAAGAATCACTTCCTTCCACATACTTTCAGCCTATGATTTGCCACAGTACACATACACACAGTGTTTTTTCAGGACACAGCACCTTCTTCTATGCATACATGCAATGAAAAATTATGTGTATGTAAACATGGGCCCTAGTATGCTTCACCTTTAACTTGTGTCAAATTTTAATTTGGAAGAAGGATAAATAACAAGGAATTCAGAGACAAGCGTTTAATTACAAACTGCTAATTCCAATGTTACAGATTACCACTTTGACAACATAAAACAATAAATAATTAAAAAAAAGCTATGCATTAAACTTGGGTTTCCACACAGCACACAGCTTGATTCATTAAGAACTGACACGTGTGCTTGAAAGTCCAAAGGCATGATATGAATTAACTCGTATCCATCTTCCACTCTTCTGTAGTTGTGCTAATGGCATAGCTTACACGATTCTCTTAACATGGACCCATAAATAAATATCCAGTGTGTTTAAATCACAGGACATTCTAGGCCATGAAAATGGTCTGCCTTCACATACCCATCATTCCAGACAACTGTCATCCAAAATTATTCAAACATAAAAGTTAAAATAAGGTGCAACACCATCTTTCAGGAACCCTACCCTATGCATGCACACCCTTGTCTATAACTGGACATTCTCTAGCAGCTGTGGAAGGATACCATGTAAAAGCTATGATAAACTGTCACCGTCAGCATACGCTGGAAAACATGAGGATACACCATAGCTGTATCTTGTATTATGCCCCGTACACATTATTGACAACTGCTGCTGGCTCATTAAAGAATGACTCCCTGTACAGTGACATCTGCCCACAAATGATCATCAACGTATTTCATGATGCTATCACAAGCAAATCCTGCCCTATCAGCCAACAGCATGAGGGACATAAAAAAAGGATTACTGGCACACCACAGAAGCAGCCACTGACAAAATGCCAATCTTTCTAAGCAATCTTGTGAGCACAAGCCTTAGAATTGACAGAGGTGGCAAAGATTAAAGAGTTGCTCACAGAGGACCTGCCACAGAGTCAAACTGACAACATGTTCAGCACCTGCAATACCCCTGTATCCCAGTCTCAAGATGCTTATCATCATGATCGAGGATTCTGTCTTCCAGCACCCATGTCCAGACTACCCACCATCTTACTCATTCTACTGCCAAAAATTTCCCCTAGGTGCCAGCCAAAGCTAGAATTATTTTGCTTACAATTTAGCAACTGGGAAATGCACGAATCTGTAACTACCATCATTGTAAATAATGCCAATATGAATCAGTAGTCATGAACCACCTTTAGAACGGGACAACTGAATTTGCCCAGCAATACTGTTACATGAAACATTATAACATGCAAACCATGTCTAAGTGTGAGAGGGGTGACATCATGGAGGGAGCCTTGCAATGTAGGTAAAGCCACTGCACACACTCAAGAATGCTCTTTTCTGTGGGCCATAGCCCAATGAACCATCCCAGGACCAATGTTACATAAAACATAACTTCACAGTAATGCTATGTATTACAGAAACAACCTGTGTAATCTCAAAAACTGAACATTTCCTTAAATAAACCAAGAATAAATAAATAAATAATTTCTTCATCAGTACCTGGAGTAACTCGTAACCTCTCGGGACTTTTCTCCACTGTTTTCAGTGTGTTGCACTCTGCTGTTATAGAAACTCCAATATACAAGTCGTCATCTCGATTCTTTAAGAAACAACGGTATTTCTCATCCTTCCGAGACTCCTTCGTATTAGCAACAGCAAAAAAGTGGTTCTTATCCACAAACCAGTCACCTAGACAACTATATTCAACCACTGTAACAGACAAAAATCAGTTATTAGAACATATGGATAATTATAGACACTTTACACCTAAACATTAGACACACATTTCATCAGGAGAATGTTTATTTTTCTTATTTAACCATTCAACAATGGTTTCTTATGCTACTCTTGTGTACAGAAATTTACTTTTACATATAGTGCCAGATAAGTTTATAAGCACACAGAATGAGGTTTTTAAATATGGGGTCCTGAGGAACTATCTGGACCTAAGATGAAGGTCATATAACAGTGCATGGTGACATGTCTCATAATTTTTACTCCACCCAATATATGGGGGTGATGAAATCATGAGAACACAGGGTGAACATTATGAAGCAGGCACGGAAAAGACAATAAATACTCACACAACTCTTGTCAAAAAACCTGATGGGATGACACCTCTGAGAAGAATCAGGTATTGATGGGAGGAAAATAATAAAATGGCTCTTAAACAAAAGGGGTTGGGAAGTGTGGACTGGACAGATGGCTTAATGTTGAAGTATCTGAGAATGCAGTGCTGAACCTTCGTTTTCAAAACAAAGAGAAGGAGTTCCCTGACTAGGTGACTATAACCTTCAGAATGACTCTGCTCCAGACAGTTAGTTACATTTATATGTGACTACTATATGGCAACATTTTTACTGTGGCCTAAAGCGCTCCTTTGTTTGGAGCAGGCAGATTGCAAAACTTGTGGTGTGGACATATACATATGAAGAAGTACATTTCCATGTCACTGTATGTATATGACAAAGCTGTTGAATACTTCACAGTCTGATCCAGTTTACATTTTGGGGTGCCACAGTTTCACTCCCAGGTTCTATGGTCTGGCAGTATGCTTAAATTACTATTCCCAACAGACCACCATTTACACATATTTGTGCCCTCAGATCACAAACTTTTCATCCAAAACATTATTTCACTAGAAATGTATATTTTGAATTTCAAATTTTGTTATGCAATCAGTTCATATTATGGTTTTACAAAATGAAATCAGAATCTCAAACTTCTGTATATCTTCTATCACTATGCCTGCTTATTGACATTGTCAGGATACATATCAGTGAAATCTGGCAGTCAGTACCATGTAGCAAACAGTACTAAATTTGTTGAACTTGACTGCACTGTCCTCTGAGAAGGGAATCTGGTACAACCACACATTTAGCTATGAGCATGTGCTCTTATGAAGTAAACTAAATCATTTCATGAAGTTCAGCTATTGTAACTTGACAGTATAGGTTGATCTCTTTTCCCCTCATATACCACTCCTGCATTTTATAATCATATTCTGCATTAATGTTGGTAACCACACTTACCCCCATCAAATGTTCCTGTCATGCCTGGACATTTCTTGTATGTAATATTGAATTTTTGATTTGTTATAAGAAATTGCGTTCCTGCTGTCTGGCAAGAGCGTATCTGTGCATCAGGACTATTGCATTCTCCAGTAAACCGGAAACGGTTCTACAATAAATACAAAGTTAATCACACACACACAACATCAGCAGCAGAAACAACACAATATTTGAGTGATGAATGTATACATGCCAGTTCATGAATTAAGCACTTCATTTCTTTTCTCCCAAAATCACTGTACACAAAAATGTATTGCTTTAGGGTCTTGGTTAGGACATCTTTCATCCACCAGTCCTTTTCAATGTCTAAATGCAACTTAAATTGACTTGGAGTACCTAACGAGCAGATTTCATTACTTCAAAATAAAATTAATTTACCACTATCACTGATGATGATGATGATGATGATGATGATGATGATGCGTGAAAAGTTTTCAAACATCATTTAGGGGCTTGAGATGAATCTCCCCATTACATAGTGTCTACAGACAAATTAATTTTAGGCAGAAAACGTAAGAGAAATTCTATCAACATGATGGTAAACGGACATTTCAAGAGAATAAATGTTCAATTCAGAGCGGAGAAAGCACAGGACATACAAATAAAGAGAATATTTCCATTCTTATTAAATAACTGCCCACTACACTTTACATATTCTAATTTTTAAGACACTAGTTTTTAAGCTGTTTCTTGAATCAGTATGCCAACTGAGATGCCCAAACTTGATCCATATGCTTCTATTGCATGCATAACAGCTACACTGATGAATTTGGTAAACTATCCTACAGCATCCTTAAAAATCTGAGAAACTGAAATATAGGAGAGTCTTTGGCATGCTTTAAATCTTTCTTTAGAATTAAACTGTTCTTGTTTCAAAGAAAAGAAAGAGAAAGCAATATTTCCAACAAACCTGATATGCAAACTGCCAAACACCTTCTAAACTAGATCGGCAGTTCACAGGCACATAGTTCTCTGAGAACAACGTTATAATATGTTGATCAGGATTTAACTCCCGGCACACTCTTTCAACTGTTCGCTCTTCATCATGAGCCAAATTCACACAGCCCGCTGGGGAAAAAAAAAAGAACTGTAATGGTGTGTACACTGAAATCTCCGTCAATCATTGCTGCAGGTAGGCCAGGAAAAAAAGACAAAAAATGTGGTGAAAACACCTGCTGCAGGAAGGCATTATATTTACTGTATACACTTCCCACATATACTAAAGAGTATAATAAATAATACCAGTGGGCAAACTACTTTTAGGTTGCTCTTTTTGAGGTAAGGACACCTCATGTGGATACAATGTACATCCATCCATGACCTAGAATCAGTGACTAAACAATTCAATGGATTTTTCATTAAATTTCTTGGTATACTAGTTCCTTGCAAAAATTACTGAGGAACAGTTAGTGACGTGAAAATTGGCGGAGAAAGGCATACTCTACACTAGGGCATAAAGGAAATGTTGCCTGTACTGTCTACATGCCTGGTCCAATTCAGAAAAGGAGCTTCCTATAAAAACTGAGTTATTGTGAGTTGTGAAAACCAGTACAGTGAAAGGCACACTTTCCTTACGGGTGTACTTCAGTGCAAGGGCTGTGACAATAATGTTCTTAAGCAATGGTGAGATTATGAAAGTTAGCACATGGAAGGATGAACATTTCTTAACAAGCATAAATGAAAGTATATTTGTGCGTATCAACATCCTTCTCAGCGTCTCACCTTCACCCCCGCCACTCCAGCACCATCGATCACTTAGGAAAAGAGTGGCAGCATTTCATAATTAAAATTTTACAGCTGTAATTACCTACCACTATGGGTAGTTTACCCACATTTCATATTCAAAAGACATAACATTGCGTTCCTTACTTTCTTTCTCAAAAATGAATATTCTAGGAATATTACGGGCCAGGACCACGAATTCTGAATTACTGAGAGCGTAAAAGAACATTTTAAGAAACAATGCAACAGATATAATCATAAACCTTTTAGATGAGTGAATGCAGGGCATGTAGCATGTATGAGGTAGAGGAGAGGTGCATTAAGGGTTTTGGTGGGGAAACCTGAGGGAAAGCAATCACTTTGAAGACCTAAGCATAGATGGGAAGATATTAAAATCTGTCTTCAAGAATTAGAAAAAGGGGGCAAGGACTGATTGATCTGGCTCAGGATAAGGACAGTTGGTAGGCTCCTAAGTAAACCTTCATGTTTTATAAAATGCAGGGAATTTCTTGACTAACTGAGGACTTGTTACCTTCTCAAGATAAACTCTGTTCAACGAAGCTTGTTAGTTCTTTACATGGGCGATTTAGTGGGACTAGAAGAACTAAACAAGAACTGCAGACAGGATTGATGGACAGTGGTTTTTAATGTTTACCACATAACTTCAGGGGTTATGCAACAATAATAAAAATGGAACATATATGAATAGTGACCCAATGGTAAAAATGGTCATTATCTATTTACTGGAACCAATAATTCTACCTGGAGACCATTCAAATATGCTTCTAGAAAACGAATTAACTATGGCCAAATGTTAAACACATATTTTTTACCAAAATTTCCAACTACCCTAATTATGAAATCTTCAATTTTCAACAGGTATACATGGGAAGACAACATTAAAATGGAACTTGTAAAATGTCATGATATGACATGAATATACATGGCTCAGAATAAAGTTCAGTCATGGACTCTGTTTAAAACAGCAAATCCAATTAAATTATGTTTCCATACAGTACAGAGCAAAAATAATTCTATTCTATGGAACTTATGGATGGTTTAATGTTAAATTAATTATTGGTAAAGGTGAAGTTCTCCCTCTGAATGCCATTAAGGCACACAGTGGGAGCAGATGGACAGCACCACTCATTTTTAACCTTGGCACTACATCATCAGGATGCTCATTTCTTAAATAATTACAAATAGTGACAATATCATCCATTTTTTAGTAGGTCCCATGGCATCCATATATAATACACCCTCAATGTTGCTAGCAGAGGAGGGCCTCTAAATATGGATAAGTACAACTACTGAATACACAGGCAATTGACATAGGATGTTCCTTCAGTTTCACACGACTCCATTTACAATATTTCGGCACAAACATAAAACAAATACACAAAAATTCTATTCAATGGGTACCAGGGACTCTGTGCTTGGGAATAAAGCAGCTAGGCTATGAGGCTGACCGCTCACCTCAACCCAGGACCAAGACTAATAATCACTGAACTAAACCTCCAATTCTCCTTCATGCATTCATGGTGTGTATAGGGATGTTAATTTCATTTTCCACAGAAATTCTGACAGATGCTAGAAAGTATGTTTATGCAATAATAAACACAGTGAAATTGTCACAAACACTCTCTAACTTACAGAATTTTAATTCATGGAAATATAAAAAATTAAAAAAATTGAAAGAACAACATTTCTGAAATGTGTACCAAATTTTTCACTGTGGACATGAAAGAATAATGAGACGAAGGTCATGGAAGACTGCTGCTGAGCAATAACACAGTCACGCTGTGGCCAGTCAGTTCCAGGGTGTCAAAGCTTGGGTTTCAGTTGGACTCCCTTTTAAATACATACGTAGTTGAGCACATGCAAACTCAATTCCGACCTGCACGAAATCTGACTTGCATCAGACTTTCTGAACCATAACTAATGTGTAAGTTGGGGTTTGTGTGCATATAGTCACGTCTCATAACCCAGGTGCAGAAGACAATAATTTGAACATGTGGTGAAATTCATATATGTGGGAGTATGTTAACAAACCAAACTCACATTAATCATGAAATTAAGAGCACATTAAGTTCAGGGAATGACTAGTTACGTCACATTTTATAATCAACTAATTCCTGTTAACACTACAATAAAATGATGATAAAATTATATCTAAAACTCATAAACCAATATTTCACTGCTACAAATTAAAAATTTATAATATATATGATATGAAGATTGTATATGAAATTCAGCCACAAGTAACACATCCCACTTCATCCAAACTGTATACTTACTTTCAATCTTTTCCAACACATTTACAGTTCTAACCATAAACTTAACACAATGATAACATTTATTGCTTTGAAACACAAACGTATAATTAACATGGTATTCTTCTTTGACAGCAACACAGTATCCTCTTCGAGTCATTGTTTCTGCATTTATCTCAGTTAGAGTATTTTGTCCATTTTCCCAGGAAAACCAAGACCCTCGAATTATAAATGGAATAGTACATCCTGAGGCAGTGTGTACTGTAAAGAAAACGAATGTTAAATAAATTGATACGCATCTGTACAGTTGTCTCTCACAGAATCAAATTACTCATACACAACAAAGCAACATAACTGTCAGTAATACATTTAAATATATTACTTTTATACATAAGAGACAAAACATAACCCAGGACATACTAAAACAAAGGCAGCCAAACTTCACATACAAGAAGACAAAGAAAATTATATTGTGCAGGTTTCAATATATCTTTATAATAATGAACTACATAAAAGAAATTACATATTGAATCACAGAACTTGCATTCATAATGTTAGTTATTCATGATACGCAAGAATATGAAGTTTAACATGATCAGATAAAATTTCGATTTTACTTGTCAAAAAAAAAAGTATGTTTGAAAGATTTAACACAGCCTGCAAAACAAACATCCTTTGTGTTTAGATCAACATGGAACAATAACTTTCAGTAATAACTGTAAAATTCAGTTACAAAGTGAAAATCAAGAAAGTGCAACACATGCCACACTATTCTCAGCTGAAAAATCCGCACAAGGCGCTAGATCTTAGCAAATGTTACACGATGCAACTACATGCTTCTTTAAAATAAACTGAATATTCTAGTAGCCTACAACAGAACTACGGTACTAACGCTGGTTTCAGGAATCAACAATTTTGACATATATATGACGAAAAACAAGTGTCATAAACAAGCACTGTAAATCACAACCAAATTATTTATTCCGCTACGTCTCTGCCTCAACAGACCATCCTCAAGGAGTGGTGTGTACAAAGGTTTCCAATAGTAAAAAATGTAGAAATCAAATACATCAATTTTACAAAAACATGTCAAAGAAGAACAGAACAAGGGATATGCTGCTCTTGGTTCATGGTGACATATATATAGACCTATGTATTTATTAGTACAGGGTAAAAGATGCAACATATTAAAAATGTACATTACTTTCAGATTTATTACATAAATGTCTCAGCTCCTAACCGAACAAAACTTAGACCCATGAGGCTATTCATAATACTTCACGCTCAAGTCTAACTACTTGATAAATGGTTGCCGTTACACCATCCACAGGTGAAAAATCGCATTAAAACAATTGCGTGTTAACTATTCCATAATTTGTAACAAACACACAAGTCACAATATGCAACCCTTTGTAAGAAATGACGTAGATTAAACTTACATTTGACACACAGCACTAGCACAAGGAATGCTACAATGTACTTTAACGCCATCCCTGAAGGATTATAATTTTAATGAAAAAGAAATACATTAACTCCACCCCTACAACTCTACTTTTCAAGCACTCAAACAACCGTCCTTTCGGAATAGTCCGTTACTACCGTGCTGCCATACGCAGATCATCCGTGTCACTAACACGCCCATTGCCATTGATGACATCGCACGCTCAATACGTGCTAAATGCAGATTGATCCGTGCTACATGCGGCCTGATGCAGAAAACTGAAGTGACTATTTTCTGTGATACACACCCCATGGAGCTTACCGATCATCACGGTTCATCTTCTGTCCACGTCTGTCCCGATGAATTAAGCGATTCGCATAACATCACGGAAACATAAACTGCCATGCGAAAAATACTTGGCCATTCTTGCAAGGTCCGTGATCGATAAGCACAGTTTGTTTTGCAGCAGCACGAACAATTATCCTGTGGGCCATTAACGCACCTGTTCCCAGCTGAATTTGCTGGGAAGCAATATTTAATCACTAAATTGGAATATAAAATATTTCTTAGACCTACAAGACAGAACAATGAAATAGACAGCCCAGTACTGTTGCCCCAGTAAACAACCTATTATTAGATCGCACCAGTAGTAACTCCGTTGCTGCTCAACAACAGCTACTTTTTGTATATCAGAGTAATTAAATTAATGAGTGTTAAATTGTTTGGTGAGATATACAAATCATGAAGGGCTTTATTATGCTATTTTCTCAACCCTCCTGTTATGTCATCTGTATCTATAAATAACAATCCCATCAAATTTTATTTATATTACACTGTCAAGAAATTTCATGTTCCATCTTAGTGTTTAGCACATTAGATTATCTCAAATCATTCTCATTTTAATTTGTATCTTATGCTTTATTATTATTATTTACTTCTTTTGCATAATGTTTCCATTTACATGTTCTGTATCCAACATACTACTTTTTTTATGGATTTATGGAATCTTTAATACAATACAATACTTTACATTAGTCCAAAATAAGTGTAGCAGCAGAAACAAGTCTAATAAGATGAAAGTTGTAAGAATTATTCCCAGGGTTAAATTTTAATTACTACTGCCCATATACTACTTGGAAGTAACTGATGCCCATTTCATTATCTGAAATAAACATTAATTTGTGCAGAGTGGACACAATCAAAGCAGTATTACACTATCCCACTATATCACATAATTTCTTTAGCACTGTGGCAGGTACCAGTATGTACAAACAGTTCTTAACAATGTCTGTCAAGGTAACAGTTGCTGACGAAAGGCCATCTTCATGAAAACTTAATAGTACTTTACCCCCATTGGGAACATAATTTACAACACAAGATTTTTCATATTCGATGGAGCGGATGACAAGTAGCTGAATATTGTTTCAGGTTGCTGACCTAAAAACTTCCCATATTTCCAAGGGTTACAGATGTTCTTCCAGAAAATATCTATATGTCGATTAAAAATGGTAGATTTTTTAATATTCAATTGAGCAAAGGAAAAGTAACTGGATATTCTTCCGGGTTACTGAACAAAAAATTTTCTTTCTGGAAAGGTTTATGGATGCTTCTGCAGAAAAAGCCAAACTGTTAATTACAAATGTCTGTGTTTCACATAACTCCATAATAAAACAGCAAATAGGAACTTCAAAAACATGGATCATCTATATGAAACTTAGGCCCAAACCATGGTTACATATGTATATGTATGTTAACTTAGGTTGGCAAAAAACCCTTGAATATGACTGTCAGGTCTTGTATTCTCTGCATTTGAAATGTGTGTAGGTGACAGACTATGTAAGAAATGATATAAGCAGTACGTGTGGTACAAATGTGTGATATAGTGAAAAGTGCTTTGATATTAGTTTCATGACACATGTACCCATTCTGACTTTGAACACATTTAGTATGCCTACTTATAGTTGTAATTATTCAGTTTCAGATTAAAAACAGCTTTTTCACTAAACAAGTTGATGTAATTGTGGACAGTAACTGTTATGTCACTTGTCTACAAGTTCAAGGCTTATTCCCTACAAGCCTGAAAATTACACAAAACTGCCACCATGCTTCTGCTGTGCAAATCATGGTTTAGTGGACAAAGGAAAAAGCTTTAAAACTTTCTCACAATGTTTAAATATATAAGATAAAGAGAAATTGTACACATGTCATGAAAGCATAGGGGGGAATGGGCACACAACTCCACTCATTCTTAACCTTAGCACTAGATGGAGGTGAAGATCAAATACGATACAGGACACTGAGCACCTTGCAAAAATTAAAGAGATCATCATAGGCACATCCTGCAGGTGCTGCAATTTAACAATGTGGATGACTGTCTTACTGCCAATCAAACATGCCAGAAAACATCACAGTCATCCTTGTTTTAAAAACACACCTGAAATAGCACACTTGTGAAAGGAAAATCCCTACAAAACAGGGAATGCTAGCCAGTATGTCATGTGACATCTATCGCCCCTCCAGTTACCAGATGTCTCACCCATGCCCTCATATTAATCACAGGGTGCACATGTGTCATCATCATAATGAGTATTATCCCTTCTCTTTTCCAGTCAGAGTTAATTTTTTTTATAAACCATCTGATTGTTACACATGGTCACGCATGTAGATTGTAACTGAGATAAAAATAGCAGAAAATTGCTATTCAAAATTAAATGCAAATAGTAAAATAAAGTGAGTATTAAGTCTCTGCACATATTGGAGTATATGGGGGAACTGCATGAGCACCTAACATTTCTGAACAGGGAGAAGAATAAGTGTTATGTTATAGTAACACCATTAGTGTAGAGTATGAGCAGTAGATCCAAGTGAGCACACCAATGTGAATAGGTACTTATAATTTTTTATACAAGACTTTCTCATTGTGGATTCAATATACGAGGGGAAGTCAGAAAGTAAGGCTCCCTATTTTATTGCCACCAAATAACTTCACATAGTGAGATGCCTCTTTATTCACTTAAAGTTCAGACATTGGTCGCTAAATGGTAGCACTTTCGTTGCTCAATGTCAGACAAGAGGGTGCTGTTGTTGCGTGACAATGCCCGACTGCATACAGCTCATGCGACAGCGAATCTTTTGGAACGATGGGGCTGGGAAATTCTTGAGTATCCGCCCTACAGCACGGATCCAGCACCTTCGGACTTTCATCTCTTCCCCAACATGAAAAAACATCTTTGTGCCAAGTGATTCAAATCACATGACGATGTCAAGCATGAGGTGCAAATGTGATCAGGATCCCACCTTCTATCTACAGGGTTTTGAGAAATGGATTTCCCACCTAGACAAGTGCTTCAACAGAGAATGTGGCTATGTGGAAAAATAAGTGAAGTGAAGTGTAATAAGTGAATAAAGAGGCATCTCACTATGTGAAGCTATTTGGTGGCAATAAAATAGGGAACCTTACTTTCTGACTTCCCCTCGTACATGTGTACAGGTTGTGTTTAGACTGTGTTTCTGCATCCTTCTTTTCCTTTATATGTATATATTTAAAACACAACGGGGATGTCGTCTAAAAATTGTAAGTACCTATGTGCATAGGTATGCTCAATTGCAATTGTGTTTAGACTATGATTCTGCATCTTTTTCTTCTCTATTTGCCAATAGGTCTATATTTAAGGAGTCTGTGCTCCATAAGAACCTAGCATTACACAACAGTGATACATGTAAACCACAACTTAATAAATATATTTCACTTCACAAAGATGGTTATAATTCTTGCATCCAAGTTTTTCTTCATTCTTTCTTTCTGTTAACCCTTTCCTTCCAATGTCATGCAGTATGTGACATTGTAGGACATGTAGGACCAATGAAGAGGTTAAATTAAACATGAGAGAGGATAAACCTTAGGTATGTTTAAAGGTTTATAAGTTTTTGAAAGAAATGAAATATAAATGCTCTTTTGTATCAAATATTATGTACTCAATTTCATTCTATGATTAAAGATGTTCCTATTCAAGTACCTAGAAGTTAAAGAGCCAATACACCTCCATAAGCAAAGCTGCTTCTACAACCAACATATTCTCAACTGCAACACTATGGCAATCTCATAAAACAGATGACAAATTCCAAAAATTACAACAGCAGTGTGTCTGCCAGATCCATCTGTCTGAAGTAATTTGCAACCAGGCAGATTATGAGGGTCAGTGGTGCCATGGATGGATGGTCAATAGATGTCTGCAAAAGAACATAAAGCATCAATCCTTTTTAAAGTAATATTTCAATACAACAAAAAGTTTTCATGACAGTTAAGAATTCATGATCTATTTCAAACCATTGACAATAATTATGGTGCTAAAATTATATTTAAAGTGCCTCCAGAAACACGTTAAACTCTCCATTTATATTTCCTTTTGTTTACATTAGTTCAACTTACTAGCAATGCTCTAAGCCTGGAACATTCTCGTGCTAGCGTACGCAGTAAGCTGCACGTTTCAGGAAGAAGTGGCAGCTCGAGGCAAGCAAGTAATGAATATAACCATCGACCTTGCTGCATGGATAAGTCTGACTTCGTCTCCAACCACTCCACATGATATTCAAGAACTTGATGTATTAGTGGCTGAAATGAAGAGGTCTGCTTCTAAATACATTCAGGGTTCAATACATTCATACACTATGGCATACTTCACCAGAACTTTCAACATTTTGTATTCTGTATTCTTGAATTCAGGCAAGTTCCTGAAAAACTAATGTTTAACATACATACACGCTTCTTAATGAATACAATGTGGAATCAACAATACAAATGTGCTCTTCGGAAAAGGGGAGAAATATTTATTTTCAAAAGCTATGCACACAAGCTCTATCAATTAGGTTTGTTTTTATATACATGATTTGATTTATATAGACATGTTCACATTTACCATTATGGTGCAATAAACATAACATATATTACAGATATGTATGCAGTTACAATAATTACGCATACCTGATTCATTGACAGAAGAATACTTAACAATGGTAGAACACCACCACTGGAAGCTCCTCTCTCCACAGGTTCATTATCATTTCCGAAACACAGGAAGTACCATCCTGCTTCATCTCTTCTTCCTGGCTGATAAAGCCACATGAGCCCTATTGCTTTTATTTAGGGAACTAGTAAAGGGTGAGCAAAAAGTCCCATGCACATGTTACAAGTATGATACAGGTTGCAGTGGAAGTCACAGTGAAGGAATGTAAAGTACTACACCAAGAGTGAAGAACTGGTGGGAATTGGGACTATGCTCAAGAAATCATGTATGCCACCTAAAGTGTTTTCTGTAGGGGACTTCTGCATTTCCAGCACAGTGCAACACACTTCCTGCACAGGTGCACAGGGGCTTTTTGCTCCTCCTGGATATATGTTATAAATTAAAAAGAACCCCTTATATTATTAGGATAAGACTGGTCACACAAGCGATAAGGTAGGCACTGAAAATTTTAAGCTGGGAAACCCCATGGGAAAAAGGGACACTTTAAAGGCCTAAGCACAGACTGCAGCATAATTAACTGTTCAAGAAATAGGGTATGAAAGTATGGACTAGAATCAACCTGAATCAGGGCGGAGTCCACTGACAGGCTTTTTAAAAAGTGGTAATGGACTCTTGGGTTCCACAAAAACAAGGAATTTTTTTTAAACTGTCAAACAACTATCAACTTTTCAGATGAAACACTGTACCATTCAGTTATGTAAATACGAATATTACAAAACAAGATTAAACTTCACCAGAAAATGCATAATTACCAAATTCCAGAAGGCTGACGTAACTGATCACACCATCTGAATATCAACTTTCACTTAATCACTTGAGAGAAAATCTTGATTAATTTGGTATCTCACAGTAAGAAGGAGTTCAAAATTAGGCATTTTTAAATAAATACGTGCAATCTATTATTTTGACCACCTGGAAAACTCATGCACTGAGAAGCATTACACTTCAACTTCCAAAAATCAGCGACATAATAATTAATTCCAGAAATGTCATTTATAAAGCGTAGTCCATAATGCAACACAATATTTCAAGGGATGCTTGTTGTTCCAGCAGGGCTTGACATGTCATTGCATTTTCTCAGTGTGATCAATACACATAATTTTGTGTTCAACAACAAACACTGTAAAGAAGTGTGAAAAGAATTAAATACATGGGATACAGTGTAATAGTATATACAGACAATTTCAAAAGTGGAAACTAACAGCCAAACTTATACTCAGACCTCTGTCTGATTTACAGACAAAACCTTCCACGACACATTCTTCTCCTGGCCACACATTAAGAACACCTTTGGGTATGTTCATTAAATTATAAACTCACTGTCTGAAATTCACTTAATACAGTAATTATGATCTCAATAGAATGAAAATATCTGAAATTCTAACCTTGAAATAGGTTTAGGACTTGTATGTACCACACTTGACAATTTTCAGGTATTTATTTACAAAACAGTTTTGAGTATCTTATGACAGTACATTCATGTGGAAATATATAAGACAAAGCTTAAAAAATGAAATCAACATACCAATGACCTAGAGGGCTTAAAGATGCTTGAGGACCTGCACCTTGCCAAGTTCTGGCGTACTGAAGAAAAATCAGCAACTTGACACTGCTGCCATTCAATGGATGGTGTAACCAATGGTGGGACTTTTGTGGACTGAAAATTGAAAAATAATGAATAATCCATAGGTTTAGTGTAGATGAGTTTGTGTTGTTAAAAGTGTCAGATAATAACATGCAACTAAATAATTTGCTGTGACAAAGTGATTCAGTTTTTCAACAACTTACAACGTCTATATTCACAGTCTGCTCCCTTAACCGAGACTCATCCACACTGGCAACCAGCACATTTTCACATTTGGAAGCCTCCAAACTGGAAATGAAAAAATCCTCCCTTAGATAATGTATACACAAACTACTGAAGGGACCTAATTTCAGAAGCCATTTGGGCATTACTAGTCTAAATTTGAACCATAATTGCTGGTCCTTATGTATGCTATGGCAATCTACCTCAGTTTCAGGTGAATGAGTGACAACTGCTTCCATCAGGACTCTGCTGATTCACTAAGCATAGAATCACATCTTCCATATGATGCCAAACAATACATAGGAAATCAAACTGTTACCACTGTACCAGGTCTAGTGTCTTGACTGAAGTTGCTAAGCCTTCCTGGCAGGTGTTGCTAAAAGATGATTTGGGTGACTACACCATGTAGGATAATAAGTGTATTATGATATTTCAAAGAACATGCTGCCTCAATCTTCAGGGTGGCTTAATTTAGTTCAGGTTAATGCTCAAGTGACATGGAGAAGAAAATGTACTGATTACACAGGAAGCATGCAAAAACAGTGGTCAACTGGAGCTATGGAAAATGGAAAGGAAGCATATTTTATACTGAGACAAACTTTTCAGGATCACAAGTGATGAAAAATTTGAAAGAAGCGCTACATTAAACGTATATGATTTTTCTTTTGGCTACAGTGGTTGGGAGGTGGAAGTTGGAGAGTAACAAGCCTCTTCATGTTCATGTGGGCACTGGTATTAAACCTTTGGTGCCAGAATTAAATACCTGGTGGAATGTGCAGTAGACCAGAATTTCAATGTAGGCCGTATAAGAACAGATATAATTACATAACATTAAGTATTCTGAGTGACACACTGCACGTTACACACACACACATGCAGTTTGGTGCCAAAGGGTTACAATTAATTAATGCCCATTTCTTGGAGAATGTCTTCTGCTTCCTTCACTATAAGAAATGGGTGAGATTCTCCCATGACCTGGTCAGGGAGAAACCTTCCTTCCAGTCAGAGTGGTTAGGGTGCAGCTCTGTTGCTCCCTTTAGGAGATAGTACATGAACCCAGACTTTCTGCCTGGGTCACTAGTGTTGTTGAGCAGAATCCAATGGCCAAAGTCAATGCTCTCTTCTGATGCAGTCCACGTTTCTGGTTGGTACAGCTGGATATGCTGTGGTGTTCTTCAGTCCTGGTCTTGTTGGAGCAAATGGTCAGTCCAACACACGTCTTTCCACATGTGCAGGGGAGGCAATATATATCTGATGACTGTAGGTATAGGTCATTGGATGGAACGAAGCACACTGGAGATTCCCCCCGGAAAAATCTTGTTGTGGTCTCATCTTTGGCTGAGATGGGTTAATAGCATATGGTTATGTTTGGACTTGTATCTGTTGTTTTGGCAGGTTGTACAGAGTATGTTTCAGGAGGCTACTGGCTGCAGATGATTAAGGCTCTGTGTGTTCAGGTGGACAGCACAGCATACTTGCTGGTAGTGTTATCTTGCACTTAAATAAAGATTTGTGTGGGCCAGTTTCCTGTATACTTTGAGGCATCAAGGGATACCTGATCTTCAGTAAATTTGAATGTCCAAGAAAGGCAGTTCTATGTCTGTGACTCTCCATGGTAAACTGTGCAATGAGCTAGCTTGTTTATACAGTACAGTCTTTCTGCCCTGTGGGACCAGATTATGAAAGTGTCATCCACATAATGGAACAAGCAGAAGGGACAGTCATGTAGGTAGCCTCACTCAGAGCTTCATCCTGGACGTCCTTCAAAAACTAGCTAGCTACCATTGGGGACACAAGTAAACCATGACACCACTGTCTGTTCATTCATAACAGCGGCTGTTCAAACAGAAACAGGAAGTCAGGATATGGTCAGAAGTCTGACATTGTCTTTAGTAAATTGTTGATTCAGATGCTTCACATTCTTGAGAAAAGAGATGTCAGTGCTGCCAAAGATGTCTTCAGATGTTACCAAGAGTGTACTGAGAATTTGGATTAATTCTATTCTAGTATTTTGAAGCAACTTCAGTTTTATGTAATACTCACACAACTCTCTGGATATATTCTTCTCCAGTAGCTGGTGGGATCATGGGATCAAAATCTTCACTGAGTTCTCCCACAACAAAGGCCAGTTCAGAAAATTCTCCATTTCCAGACATGACTTTGCCAAAATTGTCATGATAATCTAACCTATAGAAATTAACGTAAAATAAATTAGAAAGTAGCATTACACCCACAACTAAAGTACTGCATATTAATAATAAATAACGTGGACACAAACTAAAACTTCATCTATGCTGACTGCTTAGGTGCCTACACATTTATATTTCACATCTTTGCTGTGAGATTGACAGATGTGGTTTACAATTACAATGATCATGATATATAATGACCAAGAGTGCATGATATGAAGTGACAGTTATTTTAAGGTACTATCCCATGCCATATGTGTCTCGAAACATTCAGAAAACCAAGTTTTTCCCACACTGTGGTAAATGAGTCCATCCATCTTCAAAGTGCACAACAAGCCCTGAAAATAGCAGGAACTTAAATTTTAATTGAATGGCAAGTCATGGCAGTCAGTTACATAATGGTAGCATCAGGCAAGTCATGAAGATCCACTAGCTACTAGTTAATGTGTGCTAAATAATAGTTACAATTTCCTTCTTGCTAACTATATCTGGTGGGCTGCACCAAGGGGGCATGCAGGACACACTTAGCCCACAAGCTACATGTTCAATGCCCTGCAATTAGAAGGTTTGAATCAGGATCACTGCCTCATGTGGCATTAATTTTTAATGTGCTACGTAGACATTTTATTTAATGCACTCCCAAACTGGACGCCTATCCCACCACTTGTATTGCATCATAAGATAATTCGAATCGCTATGAATGACCGAACAAGAATTATCGTTTTCAAACTGGAAGATCTCCAAATAAATTATCCTTCTGTAAAAACAATATACATATGATTTTAAATGAGTTACCTGCACCTCTAAGAGATTTTGAAAAATATATCCTGGTTGAATTGCAAATGAAGATCCTGTATGTCCTACAGTGTAAACAGCACCCTAAATTACCAGCTAAGTAGATACCTACACAGGACTACAAAAAAAAAGGAAAAAGGTATATCAGTCCCATCACAGGCCCGAGGTGCCCAGAGGGTTCCAGGAAGTAAAGGTTCCAAGAGTATGTGACAATGGCCCAGGATGGTGGTAAGGTTGTCAGCCCTATGCACCAGACGCTTTTTTACCCCCGGAAAATACTCCTGGCACTCACTTCTGTTAGAGGCTGAGTTGATCCCAGGGCCACAGTGTGATCAGAAGTATTATATCAATGAAAAATTCCAATGACACTATCTTGAATCGAACCAGCGACCTTCCGATTTGTAGCACAGCACCTTAACCACTGTGCTAACAGAGGACTACATTTCCATCAATTGTGACTCTGTACTCCCACACAGAAAACTCAAAACACTTTGTACAGATTCTAGATCAGTAAACCAACACCAACAATGGCATCCTCATCAGTTGTGACATTGATTCCCCGTTCACCAAAATCCTCATACACAACTTCATAAGCATCAGCAGCATATAAACTCAGTTCTCCTGCGAAACCTCACCACACTGACACAGAACAGTTTCAATAACACAACATTTATGTGCCAAGTAGTTCTACTAAAAGCTGAGGGTCCTACCAGAGACACCTTCCTCTTCAAACCCCTAGCTGACAAACTCGAGACAACTCATAGGAATGAAGCCATCGTAACAACCTGATGAAACAAAAAAGATGGCATGGAAACGTGACATATTTGGGATCTGCTTACATGGCCCTCCCACCCAAAGAAGCTACTTAAACCATCTGAACTCCAATATCAAGCTGTCCACAGAAAAGGAAAGGAACTTCCAATTATCCTTCCTCGATGTCTTGGTTACACACCATCCCAACTCCCTGGGGCATCCCATCTACAAGAAACTCACCCACACATGGAGATATCTGCAAACAATCCACCGGCATAAAAAAATCCATCATCACTACATTAATAGTCTGTGGTGAGCCCACGCAGATCTCCAGAATACGATACGGCAGCTCTATTTTCTGCGGAATGGCTAGTCTTACAATGACACCAACAGGACATCCAGGGCCATAAGTAAAACAAGAACAGTTTAGAGGGAAAATTGAGACCATAGTGCCGGGCTAATTTATAAAACTGGCATCCACACCATTTACCAACCCCTCTACAAGTACACTAGTGATAAAAAAAATGCGTGGGAATAACCATTTATTTGCTTTTCTTTCTACCCCGTGATCTGCCAACACTTAACACAACATATTCGTTTTCTCAGCGCACAACCTAACCAAACTTCTTCCTTCTACCACACGTCATGTGCATACATCAACAGTACACATTATAACTGGATACATATAAGAAACTACGACATATGTACTGCTCTGTGTATTGTAAAGTTTTGCTACTCACATGCTACTCCATTTCAGCCTGCTAAAATCTCAAATTCAGTCACTTTCAAACATCGCACGCCTCATTTGTGCCTACTACTTGGTTCCTAACCACAGATTACTACGTTTCATAACCATGGATTAAGGTAGGTTCCTACCACAGACGATCGAGGTCCATACCACAGATGATACAGGAGATGTCATGACTGAACTGTGGTTCATACTATATCCATCAGATGGCGCTTTTGGAATTTACATCGGAAGACTGATCGTATGTGTGAGATCTTCAGGCATGACCAAAGGATGAGTAACCAATCAGTTTGAGCGAATCAGAGAACAGTATTAGACAATTAGGCATTTGTTTAGTCTGGAAATTTTGATGGAGTGTATAGTCCAGCCATTTTGTTTTAGATTCTGGGCTACAAATAGTTTTATTTTCTGTTTAATTTGTTATAAGTTTCTTTTTGATGCATTGGACTTAAAATCATGGACGTAACAAGCTTATTAGAGTCGTTCAAAGTAAAGGTAAGATTATTCGGATAATCTCTGGATATTGCTCAATGATAAATGTAGAGTAATTGATCAGTTATTCCAGGTAACCAACAGCTGATTGGGTAAACAAGGTGCAGTCCATTTACACATAAGTGACGAGTGTTTTCACCGGTCTTGATTTCAGCTGCAGTGTGTGTAACATGTTAGAAAAGTCTTAAAAATATTATTTCAGATTGAAGATGCCGTTACCATGGTTCATGCTATGGATGCTGAGGATAAACTTAAAGCTGTCCACTACTGGAACATTATATCAGAAAGATTACAAGATATTGTTAACCACTCTGTGGAAGACATCAGTGCACTCACATTTCAGATGGAAGGAGAAAAAGTATAACACCTTATGATACATTGTGCATGTCACTGCGGGATCATAATATGTTTAGAAACATCAGATTAGAACGTTCCATTGAGAAACAGATTATCAATATATAATAAGCCTACTGATTTAGCAATGACAAAAGCTCTATGTTATCTTTGCCGTCAATGCTGCTTGTTTGAGTGTTAATTCTGTTTCCTCATTCACTACTTAGGAATGACTTTTAGATTGTGTAAGAAAGATGGAAAAAACCAACTACACATAGAGGGTTTAGTAACAGGTAGTTGAGTCTAATAATTCATTGTTCACATTGATGATGTTAACAAAGATTAAATATTTACATTTTAGCTGCAATCTGGTCACTTTCCATAATGTGTGTTGATTTTCCTTAATGAATGAATACTTGGATAATAATATGAGTTTATTACTCTATCCTGGTATGATGGAAATTTAATTTTTTTTCTGCATGTGAGTCATATTTTCATAATTAGTTTTACTGCTGTGGCAAAGTTTAATGGGAAAGCCATGTCTAACCATTTGTATTTATATTTGTCTCTCTGTTTTCTCTTCCAAACAGTTTAATGAATTTAAGTGTATGTGTTTGAAAAGTGGTTCTTTCTACAAAAAGTTCATGGTGCAATATATATCTTTCAAATATATAATTCTTACATGAAATATAAATAATTGTGTTATATATTTGAGAATGCTATGTAGAACTATATAATATGATGCTAAGTAGCTTTCATTGATAGAATTTGAAACAACAACATGCTGAATTGCAAGAAAAAAGGCTCACAGGGATACCAATAAATGAATCCAAATATTTTGAGTTACAGAAGTGTTACATACATAATTTGTTACGGATCTAAAAAGTATGGAAATTATAGCTTTTTTACGGTTGTAGAACTTACGTACATGCATATACATATACATATTCATTCACAGATCCATTATCTGCACAAGTCAGGTTGAATGTGGAAGCATCTGTTTATAAACAGAAATTTAATTAAACTGTTGGATGACAAAGAATAATAGATGAAACAGATTCCATTGAGGTTGTAAGATGAACCTTGACCACAATTTCTGTTCAGTCATCAGAACATTCATCATCATACTCTAAGAATTTCTGAGTGTGCTATGTAAACCAGAAATAATCAGAATTGTTAAATCAAAAGTTATTTAGTCCTGAACATGTGGGATAATTTACAGAAGGCTATTGGTTTATGTCAGAATGTGGCTGAAACATGTTATAAGAATATTTGCTCGTGTCTTACTCTACTAACTGTTATTACTGAGTGACCTCACTTTTTATGACACAAAATGGATAAAGTAGGATGTCATTTATGGAAATTGTTTATGCGAGAACTGTGAAAAGTGTTTTATAATTTCAGGGTAGCATAAACTTTTGTTGTGCTTTGGTCATATATGTGTAAAACCTATACCATTTTGTAAGATCAGAGAGGAGGTGGTATGTGTTGTTTCTCTGATCCTGTCAGTGATCATTTTATGTCATGTTTATGAAGGATCTTATGCATTCAGTTCTTGATGTATATGTAATATACATGACATTTCAGTGTTGAATCAGCTCAGGATTTTTAATTATTTGTTTTAATTTGTGTGAAACTGAGTGGTACTGAATGTGTGACATCTTGTATCTTGAAGTTCACCTTAGTGGTCAGGTGGTTAACATGTTAGATTTATATTCATAGTGTTCTGAATTCACATAGAAATACACATGTGACAAATAAACCTATAATAAGAGCCATTGTCCTAAATATGGCATATTCAACTCTCAACATGTATTTACATCTGACGGTAGATAAGTCCATTTTTATCTTGTAGTAATAGCTGTGATGAATTGACATGTTGTTGTAATGCATAGCATTTACTTGACTTTTTTTGTGTTAGCACAGAACAAGCAGTAACGGAATTAGTCTAACAAGCATAACATTTTTGAAAATGACAATTTCTGATGTAGTCATGTTGCCTTTTATTTCTGTCATAAAGCTTCCAGATTATATAGATGCCTCACAGTTGGTATCCTTGGGCATGGCTCCAACATTCATGACAAGATATATATCTGATAGTGAGGGCACTGCTTCACCAAGTGGACGACGTGGTAGAACATTCAAACATGGTACTTCTTTTTTAATAAAAATGCATGTAGTACTTTTTGGTATATAAGCAAAGGCAGTAAGATGGAATATTTATTAATGAAAGGGACCCGACTGTCATGCATTTAGTTTATTAGAAGTTATATAAACATTAACAACTGGACGCATACCAATCTAGGGAATACAGCCATCATACGGTGTGTATGACTTTGCATCCATTTACTGCATAATTTTGTGCTCACATCTGTGCAAATGAACATGCCTTTCTTATTAATTCATTTATTTTAAACTTATTTTACATTTGTCATTTTAAATTTTGGCAGATTAGTTATGTTTGTATTAAATACAGGTAAGTACATAATTTAGATTAGAGATCATAAAGGTGTATGTTAGTAATGTATAAAGAAAAGAGATCGAAGTCTTGTCTTTTAGACTGAAGTTGTCTAGTTTATGATGCATGTAGCTAAGTAAATGGTTGCCAATTTTCCACTGAAATGTTGGTAACCACCTATGAAACTATTCCATTCTATTCTTCTGCACTTCTAACATGATTGAAACATGAAATCTCAAATTAGGTTTAGTAAAATCCCATTTTTGTTAATTTGTATGTATGTAAAAGGTACGGAAATTCTGGTTTGGCAACAAGCAAATATAAATAGAAATTTAATTGTTTATGTCTTAAAATTGTGTTGCTTGATGTGTCAAAATACTAGTTATTACAATTGGAACAGGAAATTGTGTTTTTATTTGGTTTTTTTAATTCAAATTGTGTAGTGACAACTGAAATTTCTTTGGGACTCAGTAATCTAAGATAATACCTGATATCAGTGGACCATTGATGGAACACTACAATCATATTCTTGTCATCTGGGTTTTATTTGCCATGGGGAAGTATGTAACTAGTGTGTGATTTCTGGTACTAGTCTTAAATCCCTGTCAATTGAAAGGGTATGGTAGTTATATCAGGGTATGTATGAGAGAAGGTTGTAAAATAAATATGTGTGAAGCACCACAGTGCCTGTGTTGAAAGAGAAGTGATTAATGGATCTTGTATTGAGTAATGTTCATTATTGCAGTCTGATATTCATGAGTTGTGGTGCATTGTGTTCATTTTCCAAAATTATTTCAGTTAATGGACATCTGATTGTTACGGACACCATACCAAACTTGGATCTGTTACAAAACAATGAAATGCAGCAGGTGACATTGGAAGTTCCAGCAGGGGTAAATGCCCGGCAGTTGACATTGGAGGAAGTGGATATGGGGGCAGAGGAGACAGTGGATGAGTGTATCAAAAGAGCAAATCAAGACACCAACCCTAGACAGGAAACTGAAGGCTCAGCATCAAACACTACTCCTCCAGAAATGCAAGTTGAAGAGGTATATGGAAAGGGGTATAGAGTTTTTATTATAATCCTAATGCCAGTTAAATTATAGTGTATTGCTGAGGTTCATTTAAATTATAATAAAAACAAAAAGTTTACTGCAGTTGCAAAGTTGATTACATTTGCAATTGAATTAATTTTGGGCATTCAGCGTGTGTATTGTAACATCTTTTGAGGTTAACCAGTGTCTATTACCTGCTAATTAAGAACAGTTTTCTAGTGAACTTCTTGAGCCATATCTGAGTAAAACTAATTTAGCTAATTGGTGAAATGAAATTTGTTTAAATGTGGTGTACTATCCAGCACAAGAACAGTGTAGGAAATTGTATAAGGATATCTATAGTGGGATGTAGGTAATAATTTTTTTTATTTTTGTTATTGAAAAATTGTGTGGATTGGAGACACCAGAATGATGGTGGCTAAAGAGTGCAAGGTAATGTATATAATAAATTCAAAACAGAGCTTGAATCAACAAACCTCCACATTCCCAAAATTCACCATAAAAAAACTTCCTGTTGTTTTATGCTTCCAGCTAGGGAATCATATTATGTGGTTAGAAATATTGTTGACTTTCATAATTTTGTGTCTCGGTCCTTGTATTAAAATCTTGATTCCTGTCCTGTTTATTTTTTTAACATCATGGTGGTATTTCAGTTGAATTACATTGCAGATGACTGAAGAAAATGTTGATGATGGCAACACTGTGCATTTGATGATAACAACAAACTCACAACCTGCACTATCCAAGGAACCTGTGTTGCAGTCTGTTGTACAACGTAGGGGACGTCGAGGAAAGAAGAAGGAGGGGGAAAATGGAAGAGAGACAGATACAGATGATACTCCTTATGAGTGCGAGTATTGTCAGAGAACATTTAACACCCCCTCACAATTAACAGGTTAGAAGCTTTTGTTTCTCTTTTGTGTCCAGGAACAAAGATCAATTATGGTTGTGCAGTTTTCATATGGGTAGGACTGCAGACTGAATACCCTGGGTGGAATAACGTGACTTATTCTAGGTTAGCCCACTGTATCCAAAGCATCATAATCAAGTTATTAATTACTTTTGTATTTTATATATAAGTATACTTTCCTGTTTGTTTTTGACAGCGTTGTATAGGGTTGTGTGTGTGTTTCAATTATGTTTTCATAGTGTGCCCTTAATTTTGTCATTTTTGGATTTGTATCTGTTAAGTTTTCTGTACTATGATATGACTGTGTGTGTGTGCAGCTCACTCTTGGACACATACCAAGCCTTATACCTGCACTGACTGCCAGGCTCGGTTCTCCACTAAGGGAAATCTTATTGGTAAGGGTCACATATGATGTTTCAATATGTAAATTTTATTTATATATGTTATTATTTAACATTATGTAATTCTTATTGGCCAGAATCACATGTTTTGTTACAATGTATAATTCTTATCTGTATCACACATTGTGTGTGTAATGATATGCAAAATATTTTTTGTGATACCAGCTAATAGCTGGTATCACAAAAAATATTACACTATGTAAATATTATTTGTATTATTCTGTAAAATGTGTAAATTTTACTTCTGTCACATGTTATGCAACAATCTGTAGATCTTAGTGGTACGTACCACATATAATATTATGTTATGCATATTGGATAATATTTAGCAATAGGCCCACCCATACATATGTTAAAATGTCATCAGCATTATCATCCACACACACACACTCTTTCTGTAACAAGTCATTCTTAATATCACCAGTATGCTGATGCCATTATTCTACTTTATTACAGTGTCTTGCAGACTGATATCTTAGGACTTTCTGAAGCAGAATAAAACTTCCTATTTGAACTTTTAGATCTGTGATCTATCAGAATATTTTCCCTCAGTCTTCATAATTTTTCTCTTAAATCAGTGTTGCTTCCTAAATGTGTTAGCCATCATATAAAAATATGTGTATGTTTAGCCCCTTTTCCATTATTACACTTCCACCTGGAACTTTGAGCAGTATTTCTCATAAGTGTGCCTCATTAGTGTGTCATTCAGAATTTAGAAATTTCATGCACTTTTTATATACAAGCATATAATAAGAAGATTCTGTAACAGATATAATCTTTAGTTACATTTAGTCTGCCATTTTAAATTCTCTGACAACAGTTGTTGAGATGAAGATACTGTATTTTTCTCTTCTCCAAAACCATCCAGACCATCTCTGGATCGGACCCAGCCTCCTATTTAATGGGTAACGGTATTATTTCCCAGGGTTATAGTGGCCAGGCCATGAAATTTGTATCTGATCTCCACTATTGCCAAGGTTAAGAATGAGTGGACCTATATTTATACTTCCTCTCTGTGCTTTCATGGTGTGGACAGGGAAAATTTTACCTCTTTTCCCTTTTCTGGAATGTAAGATGACTCTGTGTGTGAGATGAACTCCCTTCATAATCTTTAATTTTCATGACAGTGCCTGTACTGTACATGTATAATTTTGTGTGTGATGCTAAGATTACCAGACTCCCCTCCCTTGCTATTTTTCAGATGATGAATTAGGACAAAATTCTTATTTTCTGCTATGGCATTATTTTTAGATTATCTGTGTCTCAAAACTCTCGTAGTTACCTCTATAGCGACACTCAAAATTATTCATCTACCTATATTTTGGAGACACATCTACAGTTACCAATTTTATACTTTACTCTGACACTTTAAAGAGTGTCCAATTGTAATGTTTGAATGTAATTTATTCTGAAGTGAACTGTGAGTTCATTTTAAAAACATTTATTGATGTGGCATTATCTGTTTTTGGAGACTAGTAGCTAATATCCACCCTATTCTGAAAATGTTAATATCAGGCGAAGACATCTTATATAATAAGTTTGTTTCCATAATTTTTAGTACACCGACGTCGACACAGTGGTGAAAGGCCTTATGCCTGTCCCAGTTGTGATGCCAGCTTCAGCACAAAAGGAAATTTAAAGCGACATGTCAAATCCCACAGTGGTGAAAAGCCTTGGCAGTGTACTCAGTGTGGATCTCGTTTCACAGAAAAGAAGTCTCTTAAAGTGCATATGCGGCGTCACACTGGAGAGAGACCATATCAGTAAGTTGAAGTACCTTAATTGAGGTAAATTCTCCTGTCAGTAGCACTGACAGAGTTTATTACTTTCTAACCAGATTGATTGTTTCTTCACAATTGTGTAGCAGGGAACAGGAGGCATCAGTACCAACTTTAGCAGCAGCTGAGCATTAGGCTGGAATTAGTGGTTACAGGTTTTATCTATACTAGATTCTGGGGCCACTTGATAATTGAGTAGTTCAGTGGGTCAAAATTTTTTATGCAAACACTTTGTTTTTATTAATTGGTATTTCCACCCTGAATGTGGGCCGGGTGGCTCAGTCGGTATAGTGACTTATTATGGGCTGGATGGTCTGGGATTTAATCCCAGTGGGGACGAGATTTTCTGCCTGTCCGGACTGGCCCTGGGGCACACCCAGCCTCCTGTGAGATGGGTACCAGGTCTTTCTCAGGGGTAAAGTGTGGCTGGGGCGTGCTGCTGACTGCTCACCCCCTTCTAGTGCTGCGGTCATGGAAGAGTAGAGCTATACCTCTACCCACCTTCTGGGCCACACCGGGCCTGTAACAGGATCACTTTACCTTTACCTTTTATTTCCACCATGAATATTGAAAGTTATCCAGAGATGGACAGCTACAGTGAAACACAATGTTTCAGTTTTTTATACTGTTTATTAATTTTTTCATTCATGAAATTTCACCATAAAATTCAGGAGGCATGAAGTAATTGTTATGTGCAAAGTATGTCTAATTATCTACACCCATCAGTATATTATTGTTACTTATAAGGCCACTAAATAAGTAAAGATGACTGTTATCTTCCATGATAGGTAAGCAATTTTTGGTAGAAATTTGGCACTGAATAAGTTTCCCATCCCTGCTGTACAATTACAGATTGAGGATGTTTGTATTAAAAACCTGAATGTTGCAGTGTAGCTGCTAGCCTAACTAGTTTGTATTTGGGACACCCAGTTTTTTTGTCTGAGCTTCAAAATTGTCTTCTTTACATTCCTTCCAGGAAATTACTTAAAACAGATACTGTTTCTTGCCAATTGTATCTCACTTCATCATTTGTAGTTATCTTCTTCTTAAAGCATGTAACTTGTTTAATTCATAAGGCATCATTAAATAAACTGTGAAATAAATAAATGTGTGAAGTCAGTGAAACTAAAATCTCTCTCTTCCTGTTTTCTGACCAAAATTTTATTTGGATTTCGCAAATCTCCCTTGCATGAAGGTAACTCCTGGGGTGTGATCACACGCAGTTTTATAGACACATGCTGATGTCATAGAGGAATGTGCTGCCAAGTGTGTGCCTTCCACACTACTTAATCTTGCATCTGAGAAGATGGTTACTTCCATAGTCATGAGATTGACAATTGCAGATCTCACATCTCCCATGCATAACATATCTCATCTTCCTTTATTTGTTTTTCCTATTAATATTTGTTACATTAAATGTTGCAGATGTTCTGTATGCCATAAGGCATTTTCACAAACCAGCATTCTCCAATCTCACATGGCAATGCATCTGAACCAACGGGCTCACTTGTGCAACCAGTGTGGAAAATCATTCAGACAGAAATCTCAGCTACGACTGCATGAGCAGCGACATGCCGGATTACGGAAGTACCAATGCACACTTTGTCAATTTAAATTCCTTACAAAAGGTGATGAATATATATTTTTAAAGAATCTATTGAATCTCTCAGCTGTTACATAGTAATAGAGCAAATTGGCTTCAAAAATGTACATTTTATGTGAATAGGTGATATGGAACGTCACAAGAGGGTACACACAGGTGAACGCCCATTTGTGTGTGAGGAATGTGGAAAAACTTTCACTCGGCAGCAGTCTCTGAATGAACACATGAACCGGCACTGGGGTCTGAAACCCTATCAGTGCAAATACTGCAGGAAAGGTAATGATATACAAAAAAAATTCTGTATCATCTGTCTGTGTGCCACATATTCATCTTACTGTACATATCAGGTAGTGTAGACTAGAAAACAACCATTTTTACATGTAATACAGCAATGACATATGAAGCTTAAAGATTATTGTCTTGGGATGTGACAGCTTGTATTGTGGTGGAAATTACCAACATTTGGACGAACCTGCTGCTTCCATCTTCAGGATGACTACACAGTGTTCTAAAAGGCTTCCTAGACACTGCCATCAAAACCTCTTATCTCACTTTATGAACCATATTTTAACCATGATCCCTCAACAACTGTGGGGGTAAGGGGGAGTGACCATGTAATTTTGGACAAAACTGTGTTGCCTGGACTTCTTATGGGAAAAGCAAGTTTAGGTGAATGCAGTTGCTTGTGAACCCCACAGTGTTTAAAATACCTGTATTTTTGGGCATTAAATGTTCATGCAGTGTTCTGGTAGCTGAAGCTGTCAGCTTCTGAAGTGGTTGAGTGAGAAATCACCCATGTTATTTACAAGCATTTAAAATTTTCTGTTTGGCAGATGTTTTTCCCCATATATTTGTTATCTACCACATATAGTCAAAACTGCACTGGGCAAGGGGTTACTGTACTTAATACACACCTGTGAATTGTAAGTTACCCTCCACCAGACTCGTCACAGGTTTGTGCTAGCCGTGGGTAATTGAATTTTGATGCATGTAGATGTATTTATTTAGTCTATGTGCTGTATATGGCAAGAAGAATCATTATATATCTTGGTTAACTTATGTATGTAACAAAGGAATATGTGCCTGTAAGATTGGTGTGAGACTTGATGCAGCATTGCTGGAGTGATGAAAACAAATACATCTTACACAGCTTTTTCTGGTTCCTCAGTTGTCCACTGATGTGTCTGGGCCACTTCCTGTCTTGTAAACCTCCCTAACACTTGTAACAGGATGACAAGTCTGGGATTGAGGGAAGTTAACCCAGACAGGCAGGTAAAGGTGGGCATGTCATGAAAAAAACCATGTTTCTTGGAATGCTTTACTCAGGAATTGTCATGTGCTGATGGCAAAATTAGCAGTCTTATCTTGTCAAAAACATACCTGAGCAGTGAGCCCTAAATTGTCAATCTGAAGCACAAATCAATCCCATAGGATGTCAAGATAAGTAGTTTGAGTGATAGAACCATGAAAGGACCAGAGCAATTGCATGACAGGCATTGTTGCCCAAATCATAATCATCATCAGCTTCCTCCATGGATTAGGTCGTTTGACCTGTTCCGGCATCGACGAATTGCCATCATTTCCTGGGTCGTCCACAGTATCCTCTTCCTCGAGGTTTATAGTTGAGGGCGTGTTTCGGGAGTCTGGTGGTGTCCATTCTTTCAAGGTGGTTGATCCAGTTTTGTTTGTATTTGAGTATCACGTCTTGTATTCCAGAGGTCTCTAGTTCTTGCCTTATGACTTCGTTTCTTATTTTATCCAGTCTTGTGTATCTCATAACACTTCTTAGAAAGCGCATCTCTGCAGCTTCTAGGCGAGTCATATCTCTCTTCGTGGTTACCCATGTTTCGCTGCCATAGAGTAGTGGTGGTCTAGCTACAACTTCATAAAATTTCATTTGGTTATCTGTGCGGGTTTTCTTTAAGTGTTTTCTGATAGTGCCGTGTATTCCTTGAAATCTGTTTATTTTTTTGTCAAAATCTGGTTCACCATCCAAACTCAGTTTGCATCCCAAATAATTAAATTGTTTCACTTGTTCTAGTATTGATCCATCTATTTCTATTTTAGAATGCACTGAGTGTTTTCCTTTAAAAGCCATAATTTTTGTTTTGTCCATAGATATTTTGTGGTTGTAGTCTTTGCTCATTTGGTTTAATATATAGACAGATTTCTGGAGTTTGTCTTCAGAGTCTTGTATTATTACTTGGTCGTCTGCAAAGAGTAATGTGTTAAGGAAAAGTTTCTTTCAAGCATTATACCAGTGGCAGCTTAGTGTTTCCAGTTTCTTAGGAGGTTGTCTATGTGAATGTTAAAAAGAGCCGGTGATAAATTACACCCTTGGCGTACTCCTTGATTGATATATATTTTGTCAAGAATTTTCCTTCCTATGTCAATTTGTACACTGGTATTTTTGTATAGGCTTTTAATTACTTCAGTTAAATGATAGGGTTTACCTCTTTTGTTAAGAATTTGCCATAGTTTGTTTCAATTTACTCTATCAAAAGCTTTTTCTAGATCCAGGAAGGCTATGTGAGTTTCTAGGTTTAATTCCCTTCTTTTTTCTATTGTTTGTTTAATGGTAAATACATTATTAATACATGATCTACCTATTCTGAATCCGTTTTGTTCCTCAAATAATATTGCTTCTGATATAGTTTTGAAACGTGTAATTATCTTGGCATATATCTTGTAACCACTATTTAAAAGACTGATACCTCTGTTATTTGAACAGTCATCACGTTTACCTTTTTTGAATAGGGATTTCACTCTTGCATGTCCCCACTCTTCTGTAATCGATCTTTCTTTCCAACACTTATTTATTAACTCAAGTAAGTGGTTTGAGAGGACGGGTCTCCTGTATTTGTAGAGCTCAGAATTTATCCATCTGGTCCAGCTGCTTTTCTGTTTCTCATTGACTTCAGGCTCTGTTCGAGTTCCTCATCAGAGATTTCATCTATTCCTGCCGATGGGGTTGAGGTTGTTTCCTGTTCATCATTATCGTTTTGTGGGGAATTCATATACCATAAATTTTTATAGTGTTTTATCCATTTTTGATCTTCAATGTTATTCATTTCAATAGTGTCTTTGTTCGATTGAGGTGTTTTAGTACTTTATAGGCCATGCTTTGTTGGCCAAAAATATCCTGCTTATGAATCTGTCCCAAGATTCTTTATGTGTTTTGGAGACTATTGTCTTAGCTATGTTCCTTTTTATTTTGTATGTTTCAAAATTTTCTTCACTAGGGTTTTGTAGGTATTTTTGTTAAGCTCTTCGTTTGTTTTCAATGGCATTTTTTATCTCATTCCGGATTCTTAGACCTTTCTTTCTTCTATATTTTTTCTTTGTTCCTATTGCTTTGTTGGCTGCCTTTTTTATAGCAATTTTTATGTTTTCCCACTCTTTGTCTATTGTTGAAGCCCTAGGGTATTCACTTAGGTTTTTGGCTAGTCTTTGTTGATATAATCTTTGTATACTTTCTTCTTGTAATAGGTACACTTTGTATACAAACTCATTTACCAATTTGCTATTGTTGCTTTTTTGTTTCCATCTGCTTAATAGGTTAATTCGAGATGTCACAAGAAAATGATATGATCCTGTGTCACTGCCCCAGAATATCTTAATATCTTGTACTAGATTTTTTAGTCTTCTCTTAACTATGATATAGTCAATAATGGTTTTAGTTCCTCGAGCACTCCACGTGTATTTGTGAATTTCTTTTTTCCTGAAGAAATTGGCAATTTTGAGATCGTTAAAAGTTGCAAATTCTCTTAATGTTTGGCCGTTTCTGTTCACGCAGTCTTCTCCAAAGGTTCCTACAACATTTGTTATTGGCTGGTTTCCAACTCTAGCTTTAAGGTCTCAGGATATTATTAGGCTGTCACTCTTACTATATTTGTCAACTTCTTCTTGTAGTTGTTTGTAGAAACACCTTGTTTCTTCTTCTCTACCTTCTTCCAGAGCATAAACTCCTATTATAGTTATGTGCCTTCTGTTGGTTTTGAGGCAAACAGTTATTATGCGGTCATTGACAAATGAGTAGTTTGTGATTTGAGAAGTCCATTTATGGTCTATCATTAAAGCTACACCTGATTGAGCTTGTGTCTTTTGGGAAACTCCACTGTATAGTATTGTATAGTTACCTATAATTTTGGTTCCTTTTAGTTTTTTCTTTGTTTCAGATATAACTGTTACATTTATACCTTTGATTTTTATTTCCTCTACCAGTTCAGATTCCTTGTTTCCAATAGATCTAACATTCCATGCGGCTACATTTAGTGTTTCATGTATTCCGAGTTGTTTTTCCTTTTTCTTGCCAGGTCTTTTGTCATTTGATCCGCTGATATCCAAGGCTGTGCGTCTTTGCTTATGAGTACTTTGTTTTCCTTGCGAGGGTTACCAACCCATCTGCAAAACTCCCATTCTTGGAGGATCAGTTTGTCTCTCTTAGTCTGGCCTCTATCTTACGGCCAGTCCGGCTTGGGAGGCCCTACCAGGAACAGAAAGTTCCCGCTGGCATAACCGTAAGGTCATTGAGGCCCGCAAGTCCCCCCACCACGACAAGGTGGAGACAATCGGGGATCCAAATCATAATGTGCAGTATATTGTTTGACTGTTACTCTAAGATGTTTGGGTTTCTCTTGCTGCAGAAATGAACTTCTAATTTCCTGAATAGCCCTTCCTCATTTTAGTACTCTGATGAAATATCAACTCATCAGACAGAAGTCTTCAGGAAATATTTACAAATCTCTTTTATTTTTGCAGATCTGCATTGCTCATTTTGAAATCTCAGGTGGCATGATATGAGGGAACAGTACTTTATCTGCGATCCTGCAGTGTGAAACTGAAAATTTCATTTTCTGTAGTGATTCTAATGTGATTTCTTGAGGGATTGATTTACACATTCAGTCTGTCTGTATGGTTTTGCTCACATTGATGGTCATTCTGAATGTGGCCTGCCTGTAATGGTGTCAGGTTCAGGCAGCTTCTTGTTCATGTATGATAACTTTTTCTTGGGTGATGAAACATTTGTGACTGAACTTTCATAGGATGTATTATCATTTTGCCAGTATGTCACCCTTAATTGGCCCACATTCTCATCAGTATTCTTCCCTCCAAAGTGTTGGTGCACTGATCAACAGTTGCTTACATGATCAGTTCAGACAGCTAGAACAGAACATAGCTGACTTTGGACACTGTATTTAAAAAACATGTAGGAGATAACAGAAATTTTTGGCCTTCCAGTCAAATAATGGTCTAAATATCGAAAGTAGTACATCTGAACATGTTTACAATATAATAATTGATACTCTTGGATGTTATTAAAATTGAAATAGTTATAATTGCCCTTATTGTGCATTTAGAATTAAAATTTGTATACAAGGGCATATGAATTTGTCAGACTTGTCCATGTTTCAGTGACCTGTGGTTTGTAAAATGACTCCATGTTTGTGTTTGTGAGAGATGCAAAGAATATCATACCAGCATCTCTGTCTGCACAGACCTTCATCATTATAATATGAAACTGATAATTACTGTTTTGAGGAGGACAATATAAATCTTAATTATGATATTCACTAGGTTTCGTGGAGATGTCAGCGTGCTACAAACACATTAAGACACATGAAAGATCAAAATCTGAGTCTGAGAATTCAAAGTCAGAAGTCAGCACAGACTTACAAGATAGTGGAAATGGGATTGGTCCATCCGCAGCAGACTCAGGTCAGGAGACAAAACATTTTGTAGGTACAGACACACCCATAAACTTGAAAGGTAGTTCAGTTCCTCAGGATCTGGTACAAGTCAAATTTTGCACAAGTCTGGATTGAGTATGTGGTTAAGTGTGTATATATATATATATATGAATGAATGTATGCATGTACGTGCACACATGCACACACACACAATATTCTTGTCAATAATTTTAAACATAAGAAATAAACATTTGTGGTTTATTATAAAATGTATTCATTTAAATATAAATGATGACAAATTATTTCATTTACCTTAATCGTGATGTTAGTCTTGTTGGCTGAAGGTGACATTTTTGTGTGGTGGTGACAAAACTGAAACTTAAAATGTTATTCTTATAAGGAAAAATTTGGCACATGTAATATTTTTATTTTTATTCTTTCTTATTTTTTTTTTAACTACATAAGTCTGAAACTGTGTTGCTTGATAATTGCATAAGTAGTTATGTGTCTGTTTATTAACATAAACTGAAGTTGTACATCGGTAGGTTACTGCAAGGGTGTTTGTGATTCTTGGGTCCAGTACTAACAGAAATCTTGCAGGTAGTTTCAATTGACTGTACTCAACATGGAAGGTAATTTTTGATGATTTGAGATGATTGGTAAAATTTAATATACCCTGTTTAATTCATATGAAATTGTAAGTATTATATCCAGATGGAGAACAGATTTTAAGGGAAGAGTTTAGCAGTTGAGCATGAATATCCATTCCCATCACTGGACTTGGTTTGAGCTGCTTCTTTATATTTCCCATTATTCCAGCCAGCATTTCCATACAACACATCTTAATGCTGTCATTCCATCTCCTCTGTCTTTCATGTGGCTGTATTCCAGTAAGTCCTCCAATCAGTATGCTGTTTTTATTCCATTCTTGCTACATATTGATCATGTCATGACCTGTAACAAAACTAGGTGTTCCATATAAGTCGTTGATTATAGCTGAAAAGAAATTTTTCCCATTTCTTTCCTCTGCAGCAACACAAGTTGATAAGATCATCTGTACGGACATTCCTAATATATTTTAGAGACCTGTACATGAAAGTTAAGATTCTTGGTGCCTATTAATGCCGTGCAAGCATTCACTTCAAGGGACTGAAAGAAGTAGAACCAACAAAAAAAGCTGGCAAGCTTAGTTGAACTTGAACAGAATAGTTGTTTGTTATTTCCTGTCCTTATTTTATGTTTGACATTGTTCATTTCAGGCAAATTTACATTATTAGTCCAAGGTGCTAGCCCAGATCTGGAAGTTGAACAGGAACGTATGTTGTCGAACAGAGAAGGACCTCCAAACAGTGCTGGCATTACAACAGTTGTCATTCAGAGACTACCAAAGGATGCAGTGACATTGTATAATTCCAAAACTGTGTCAGTACCAACTGGTCCAGACATTCAACATTCATGTGACAACAAAAATGAACTTTTGAAAACAAGGACTGGAGTAGAACCTGTAACAAAAGTTACATCTGAGCATCATGATAATCAAAACATTGATTTCACTGCAATGAATCTTTTAGCATCTGCATCTACATTTCAGCAAGGGAATTTCTAATCATCAGAAGAGAGGTAGAGTAAAAGTTGGTTTATCTGCCACTGGTTGTTCTGGAAAGCTCTACAAACCATAAATCTACAGAGGCCAGTTAAATTTCACTGTACCGTACACTGGCAGCACCCAGCACCATATCTTAGAGTTCAGAATGCAAATGTAATCAAGAAAGAGTCTTTACTGGGTAGATTTGTGTAAGCAAACAATAATATAGAAACAGCAAAATGTGTGTCTTATTGTCATGTTGATATTTTTAGATTTTGTATACACCATGTTCTGTAATTATTGATGAAATGGAATAAAAAGTGCAGCAGGGAAAATGGGACAGGTTATCAAGTGACAAGTTAAATGCCAAGTTCTGTCCATGAGGTTGCCATTTACACCAAGATACACATAGGTGTTATGCTGTAACATCTGAAAAATTGTGATATCTGGCAACAGTTTGGTCCCAGAGGTGCCTGATAAACCAGCTTATAATTTAGTTTTTTAAATTTTGTGATATGTTTCAGTTAAATATGGAATTATTTTCTTCATAGCATATCACAGATTCAGTGTACAAGAGAAGTACAGTGGACCCTTACCCAGTACAGGACTTAGGTTCCTTGAGAATGATGTTAATAACTCTGCATTTGAGAAGTTCAGTACTAAGGGTTAAATAGGGGTATGTGCACATGCCCCTGTAAAGTTTGCCATTAAGGCACAGATGCATGATTACACATGCAGAAGAATACACCACTGTATACAGGCAGGTCTCGTTTTACGTTTCTTTTGTGCAGGTTCACTTTCACACAACTGGAAAATTTACACCACTTTTTGAATATATGTGATAATTTTTAGTTTAACAAGATTTTGCATGGACGATCTGTGGCTGTGCTGTTTTTCTATAGGAGGCTAGCAGAAAATGATCTCATGGTCACACCACTAGTCACATGTATGGGTCATATTGGTGATATAATTACACAACTCATTTAGTTTTCTCATCAGCAGCGTTGGCTTGTGTTCCCATCATGAGTGAGAAATGTGAATCTACATCAGCTAGTGCAATCCAAGTGAAAAGTCACCGAAAGACAATCGGTATTGAAGAGCAATTATATGTAATAAGGTGACTTGAAAAAGGTGAATTATTTGTTGACGTACGCTGTAATGTTAGACTTGCTCATAGTAGCGTATGTACAGTTTGTGATAATGCTGAGAATTAAAGAAAGTGCTAAATGTTTAGATAACATAAATACCAACATTCTGAAACAGGGAGTGTTTATTTGTGTAGCAAGACTACCCGAGTCCTATAGGAATAAACCATACCAAAAGTATGGATTTGAGTCTGGCATTTTTATGGCATTAGGAATCAATAAATAAACAATTAATTGTGAAATGTATGCATACTGTACAGGAATATATAGTACATATATACCCAATGATTCATATGTCCACTAGCTGAGTAGCTATACACTATACAGGGTGAGGTTGTTAATCCCCTAACCCCAGGCAATACACTGTTTTAAATGGGAATTTTGTGTTCAATTAGCGTGATATCAATTTTAGTGATGTTTTTCAGGAATGTAACCCTGGCGTAAAACGAGACATGCCAGTAATGTATATGAAAAGAAGAAAAGGTAAACAGAGTGTATCAACCCTTTAGGGCTGGAGGTAAATGCCCAGTGTGCTTTGCAAAAGACCAGGATTTAAATGGACCACCCATTCCTTTGCATGTTATTGTCTGATGACTGTAGTTATCATTTGGCTTTCTCAGAATTCCACTTCATTGTGGCAGTAGTTGTCCATTAGCGGCAAAGGGTTAAATTTCACATTTAACTTTAAATTATGTGCCTATGGATGATAATAATAATGAATACTTCTGTTGATTGCTTTTGTGGTATATTTCATGATGCTCTCAGTATATAAGAATATACTGAATTCATTAGTGTGCTGATTAATGAATGGAAAGGATATGGAAGGAAGCATTTGTGGCATAATCTTGGAAGGACTGAGGAAGAGCATGAAGAAACTCAATCAGCATGTTTGGTGTGCTAGATGATATTCTAACCAGGTGCCTCAACAAGATGAATCTGGAGTGTTTCCAGTACACTGTCCTTTTCAGTCCTTCTGTTAATGTTATTTATGCTGCTGGAAGCTAAGGGTTTAATTGAGGCCCATGAATTAATAGGGTCATCATGAAATGTGTGAACATGTGAAGATTTAGAGCTTGTTGGGCATGAATTCGCATGTTCCAGATTTAGCAAATAATTTGTTCATTTTAAATTAAATATTAAGTGCATTATAAATAAGTACACCATAATTACAAGCTTTTGTTACAATTTAGATAAGAACTGCGCTTTGTTGGGCTATTATGCAGTGAGTAGTGGTAATTTCTTACCGATGTTTCAGGAGAACCTATCTGTCCCATTTTCGAGGTTTCTCTGTTGATGATGGGACTGATAGGTTGTCCTGAAATGTAAGTAAGAAATTACCACTACTTGCTATGTAATAGCCCAGAGAAGTGCAGTTCTCAAATGTACCATAAATTTGTTGGCACAAATATAATTTTATGCTTTTTTTATTATGTTGCTATATGTTTGTATACCATAGTCATCTCATGACATACCACCTTCAAAAATTGTACATTTCATAATCGACAGTGCCAGTAGCACTGGATTGACCTGGCACCTGAGTTATTACAGTTTGAAGGTAACTATCTGCATAAGCATACCTGCATTGATCAGGAATTTGCTGTGATCAGATTATGGCCTGTAGACTACCAATTGTAATGATAATGGTCTCTCAAGTGAAAGGGTTTCACTGTACTAGTCCAAATATATATTTACAGAACAAAAAATTTGTGCTATTAACAGAGATGACTCTCCCCACTTTCCTCTCCAACTTAGCTAATTCAAACAAATGTGGATTTTTTACAGTGCAGTTTAAAAATATCCTGCAATTTGTTATGTACATTGTAGATGCAGCTAGTAAGTGCAATATAAATTATGAACCAGTTCACCCATAGTGCATTGCAATTCTTAAACAGAAGGACTTAAAACAACAATGTGGTGATGACTCAGCTGAGGAGACTTCCGCGGCAAATAAATAATAACTTGGTCATGTCGGGAGGTGATCTAAATTGCATAACCTTGGAATAAGTAAACATTCGGTCAGTGCAGACATGGAGATAGTGGAAAAATAATCTCAGAGAATTATGTGAAGTTGTTATTGTGGAGCATCTTCCAGCAAATTTATTTTTTAAAGTGACTGAAACAGGGGTCTTCTGGAAGCAGATGCCATCTGCTGCATTTGTTTTAGATAGGAGAAAAGTCCCTTGCAATTTAGATCTACTAAGTATCACCTGAGCAGCAACACTGCTGGGGAGTGTAGCTTAAAACTCCTTACAGTTCATCATTCAACTGTGCCTCATACTGTGTGTGGATATAGAAAGACTGATTTATCTGCTGTGTGATGTAGGAACTGGGGAACATGGGTGATGCAAGATTCATACATAGATTGGTGGTGAAGGTTACAAATAATATATGCCATCTTTAATATTCAGCGCAACTAGGATGGTTTGTTCCAAGCTTGTGTGATGGTAACTGTAAGCATTTACCCTTCAAGAATTTGTAGCTTCAGTATGTCCGTTTCTTTGGAGAAATGAACCGTTGCACTAAAAGCATGGATTAAGGCCAGTCATTTTAGAACACAAGAATGGAGCTACTGTACAGGCAGTTAAGCAGTGTACTGTAACCATTTTCATGATGCTTTGCTTTTAAAGTTAATTTCATTTATTTTGAATAAAACTTTACTAATATTTATTTAATTTCAAAACGTGCTACTGTTTGTGCTGTTATTTTTGTTTTATAAGTTAAAATTATTTTGCTACTAAGACATCTCATTACTCAGTTATTATAAGATTACTCAGTCAGACCCAACAAGTTGTCCATGAACTGCACTGAAATAACACAACTAAATTTTTATTGCTTTCAGAATTTTTTATTCATTATGACATATTTTGGCTTACCTGGCAATCTTCATGTAATACATAATATATAAAAAATACTTGGGAGGATATTAGCAGCATTCCTCCCAAGTTATAATAACTCAATGGGATGTTTTTGAAAATTATTTGGGTACCTTGGGGTTTCTTGTGGTTGGGGCCTAAGGCCCTTTTACATTAGAATACATGTTATAATAGTCTCTGTGAACTCTAAATTTGCCTTATATGGCTTTTCCAGGAATAAATCCACTGCATTAAGTTGGGGTCACCTGTACCATATTCACTTTGCTTCAGCAGCGGGAAAGTGTATTAACAGTAGATGCCACACATTACTCTCATTTTAGTAATGTATGTAGCAGACTCTGTGTACATTTTTAATAATTTATGACTATTTCCAGAGGTATAAGCATGAAGGGGAGTCAGGATAATGCAGTTGATACAGTGAGTAGGCTACATGCTGGATGACCAAGGGATCATGATTCAACTCCTGCAAAGGGCAGGCCAGCTATGGCACCCACCCAGCCTCTTGTTCAGTTGGTATTGGGGGGCTGTCTCCCTAGGGATAATGCAGCCTGGGTGTGAAACTGACCATTCACTTCCATGTAGGGTAAAGGGTAAGAACATGTAGAACTACAGTACCATGCCCGCCTGTTCCTTCATGATGCAGTGCATAATTATGAATAGGACCAGCTGTACCTTTATAAGATTGAAGATACCATGTAGGTAAATGAATCACTGTGAAATAAATTTGGTAATTAAATCAGATGTTTTTCTTCTGAAGACTTTTAGGAAGTCACTATTAAATGGACAATGGCATTCTCTGTTGCTTATTAATACAGAAGTTCTTTCAAGGTCTAAAAAGACAGGTAATAAGCATGTAGCTAAAAATAATATTGAGACTCATTCACATAACCATTGTTGCCATGCAAAAGCAGTAATTACTACATATTATGAGAGAGTGTCTGTAGCCTTTGTTGTCCACCATGCAGTGCACATAGACCATGCCATATTGTCATCTGTGGCCTGTCCGGCTAGGTCATATTTTTTCCACATCATCTCATAAATGGCATGATTTTCAGAAAAAATGTATTGAGCATGAAGTGTGTGTTGATTTTCTGTAAAACTTCTTTCTTTATTTTCTCATTTTAAGAAGAATTCAGAGAGATATTATCATAAATGTAAAGCACTCATTATTATTGTCAGATTTTAATCAAACGTGATTATTTTGACAGATTTAAAAAAAATACTCAAATATCAAATTTCATGAAAATTCGTCCAGTGGGAGTACAGTTGTTCCATGATGATGGACAGACAGACATGGTCACTTTCACAATTCTTCGAATCCACCGAAAAAGTACTAAAATAGTGAAGAATATTGTCATCTGGTATGTGACACCATGTAACTTGTTAGAAATTATCAACATTTCATAGTAAATTACTGCCTCCATTTTGAAAGCAGAACAGTAAGCTGCATAAAGAAGACAGGGTCCTTATAGGGATAAGAGGAAAGGACATGGATCTGCAAATAAGGCAGTGGGAAACAGTGAGAAAAACATGTGTCTGAGAAGGAATAGGGGTGATAAACATACTTTCCAGGAAACATACAGAGGGGGGGGTTCACATCCACGAAGAAGACAGCGTTCCTAACAGACACCACCATAAAAACCTTAAATCTCATACAGCAAAACTAGTGTTTGTCCTCAACTTGTACATCAAACTCCCTATTCTCAAGACCTGACACCCTACCCAGTCAAATATCAGATTTCACTAGCTGTGAAACTGTTGTTAGAGGAAAATGGGCTACTCTAAATGTGTTTCATATGGTGTAAATTCGAAAGTTTGTTTTACCTGAATTATACATTTGTGTAAAATATGCACCTATAATACAGTTTTGAAGAATATGATGTGGACAATAAAGCATAATTTGTGTTAAAATTGTGGCATGTACTTGCTCCAGGATATCATTCCAAGTTAAAAGTGAGAGGCTGTGAATTTTATTATGATGTATTAAACCAAAGTCAAATAATTTTCAGGTGGAGACTGCCCTCTTCTAGGATGTGACACCGTGTATCTGGTAAAATTTACCAATGTAATCGTCAAACTTGGTAATGGAGGCAGCAGGATCCTCTGAAACATTGGCACACTTCTACCAGACTATGTGGCATTCATCAACAAAGACAAGACTGTTCATAGTCACCTTTGTGAGAACCCAAAACCTCACAATTTAGAGGTGAAGTGTCCATTTTAATAACAAATTAAATAACAGTATCAGACTACACAAGATAGTTTTATTAAATTTTATTTCCACGTTGTTTGCTACAAGACTTTGACGTGTTCAGGGCCAGGAATCCATACTGTGACTGTACTTCCTGGGCCAGCCATTTGTCCATGAAAACCAGATTTTTAATTTATTGAATTCAGAATGGAAGTAAAAAACAAGAAAATAACAGTCAACACATTATATATATATATTTAAATCCTTCCAATCATCAACAAGCCAAACATTAAGTTAAACTCTATGAGGGACATCTTTAGAAGAACATGACATTTATGGTCACAGTGGCAACAGCCCATTAGAATGAACTTCAGTCTCCTTGAAATTAGGCATTCTGTAGTATTCTTTATGTTTAACTTATATGCTTGATTTCAGTTGTTCTTATGTCAGTTAAATGTAACGCACTTTCAACTTAGTGCATCCTATCTTGCTTTTATACACCACTTTCAATGCACTGAAAAAACTGTTATTCTATAGACCTATAACAACTCACCCATCAGTGAACCTTATTTACTCATAAGAAGTATAGTCAGTTTATATTATTTTACACAGAATACATGAGCATAATACTGAGATTAACAATTTACCCTAACTTACATAATGTGTAAGCATGTGTCCATTGCACTTTTGTTGTTCTCCATCAGGTTTGGAAGGCTGTACATTTATGAAATGGGAAAAGATACAGAATATGAGAATATTTTAAACATGTTATACAATTATAATGCTGCCAAATAAAACTCATTTCTATTGTTTCATGTTTGACTCTCTCTCTCTCTCTCTCTCTCTCTTTTTTTTTTTTTTTTTTTTTCTTTTCTTTTTACTCAATTTATATATATTATCTTTTTTCATTTATCCATTAGTATCAAGAAGACCATCAGACGAAGATCTTGACTTGCCAATTATTATTAGTGAAACGGAACCCATTTTGGAACAAGACCATGGTGATGACAACAGTATGACCAGTGATT
>Ga0136643_10000491_pt1 | contig 43681 bp, 24 predicted proteins | sample TergutLab28metaG_FD_96883 | JGI IMG/M metagenome (GOLD analysis project Ga0136643, IMG submission 96883) | Labiotermes labralis P1 segment gut microbial communities from Petit-Saut dam, French Guiana - Lab288 P1 (version 3) (version 3) | ecosystem: Host-associated > Arthropoda: Insects >... | reverse complement strand
TGGTGTTTTTCTTTTTTTTTTTTTTTTTTTTTTTAATTTAAACTTTGAAACATCTCGTATGTCATCGTTACAAATGGGACAGCTGCTAGCTCATAACGTATACTACATAAACCAACCGACATGGAGGATCTTTCTTTTATTGCTGCGCCGTGCACGGTAGCTTCATCGTATAGCAAGCCACCATCACTCTGGGTTCACCGTGACATCTACGATGGTCAGGGCAGCGACAAAAGAAACAATGTGTATTTTGAATTGTGTGACTGCATTCGCGTGAATTACAACTTTGTGTGGTATCCCAAATTTTGGTAATCTTTACCGTGTACCTCCACCAAAGTTACCGATAACCAGTCTAGCATTAGGGATAACAACTCTGAGATGCGTTCATGTGTACAGAGTATGTCTTTCATCGTGTCCGTGAGCACGGTAGATGTCATTAAACGTACAGGCGGATGCAGGCTTTCTGTGTGAGGAAGCTGCCGTTCTTGGGGAAACGATAACAGGGGCACTGTGTATAATAAGATAACTGATTGTTAGGAACTGGGTATATGTTATCGCGAAATAAACGCATCAGTAGTTCTCCATGCAACAACAGTTTCTGGAAAATAGTGCAGAAGCTGTGTCTTGTATGTCTTCGAAGACGGTAATTTTTAAAGTAATTTTAACTATATTTTTTGTAACTCTTAAGTTTCTAGCATCGAATGACAGGATGGAAATGAATATCTCGGGGAAGGAGAGCACCCACAAAAAAAAAATAGTTTATCGGCCGAGATTCGGACCAGGTATTTGCCGAATACATTATCAAACTCAGCCTAACCAAGCCTGATGTGTACTTCCTGAATATGTCAGAAGCGTTACTGCTTAAGCCAGTGTGTTCAGTAAGCATATAGTGCATAAGACGTCAAATGCAGCAGTTTATAGCATTTGAAACGTTTTATTTCGAATATACGAATAAGGCTACTGAGATTCCCGAAAATTCGTCTTAATGATATTTCTGAACACATTTTGCAGTTACGTGCTGTGAACAGTATTGCGGGCCCAATTATTTTCAAAATTGGACGAAAATAAAATTTAAACACCTTCATGTTAAGGTTCGTAATTTAGAAACACAAACACTGCAAAATTTTATAATAATAATAATAATAATACGTGTTTAAAAATATTGTTGGCAGCTGTAAGATGTCGAAATATGTGTTAAACGTAAAGCATTAAATAATGTTTGTTGCTGTAAGCTACTGGGTCCTGCAGTAAACCTGAGGATCGTCTTAGAGCCTTGTTTCTTATCTTTCAGAAATCTTGAGTGGAATATGTGATAACAATAACGAGAAAGAGGACGAGAGGGGAAAAGGTAAGTTTCATTGTTACGTATTGTGTCTGTCTGGCTGTCTGTCATTTTGTCGCCGCTTGAGTTATAGATGGGGTGTACATGGCGAATTCTGTCCAGACACACACACATACATACACATACACAAACACATACACACACAAATACATACACACACACACATACATACATACATACATGCATACACACATACACAAACATACACACATACAAACACATGCACATACATACATATACACACACAAACACATACACATACATACATACATACATACACAAACACATACACACATACATACATACATACGTACATACACAAACACACATACACACAGAAACACATGCACATACATACATATACACACACGAACACATACACACCTACATACACATACATACACACATACATACGTACATACACAAACACACATACACACACATACATATACATACACACATACACAAACATACATACATACACACACAAACACATACCAACATACACATGCATACACACATACATACACAATACATACACACATACACGCACAAACACATACATATACATAAACACATACACATACACACATACATACACATACATGCACACATACACACACAAACACATACACATACATAAACACATACACACACAAACACATGCACACACATACATACACACATACACACACGTACACACACAAACACATACATACATACACATACATGCACACACATACACATACATTCATACACAAACACACACACACACAAAACAGTGACTATATTTTCTACTGTTTTTGTGAAACTCGTTTTTGTAACACTTTTCAGGAGACAGTATTTCAGAATATTACGTTAATCGATTTGCAAAACTCGGAATGCCTGTTTTAATCTCGGAAATATAAAGACTAAGGTAGGAACATAATGTTCACAAGAAACGGCTTTGAAACAGCACCATTCCAGCTTGTGTCTAACGTCGCACCGCCCCCAGTCTGTGAGGAGGTTTTTATTTCGTAGTGTGAGGCCACTGTTTTGCCTGAGGTCTTGCTGCAGTACGGGGCACTGCTGTACAAGCCAGAAGGTCGCGGGTTCAATTCCCGATTGTGTCGTTGGAATTTTTCAGTGACATAATCCTTCCGGCCACACTATGGCCCTGAGATCGATTCAGCTTCTAACATAAATGAGCCCTGAGGGTTTCAGAAGGTTGAGGCTTCCAGATTTCGAGACATTCCGCACATGGAGATGGCAAGATTGTAAGCCCTAGACACTGGCCGCGTTTAACCCCCAGGAAATATTCCTCGTACTCATGAAAAATTCCAGTAACACCATCGGGAATCGATCCCGCGACCTTCCGGCTTGTAGCGCAGTGTCTCTACCAATTGCGCTACGGCATGCCCCAAAATAGTCAATAAAGTACCGCCAACAGTACTGTGCATTTGTTATGCAACGGAGAGCTGCATATTTCGATCTCAATGGGCAGTAATATACAACAGCATCACACCAGTCGTCCTGTAATCTTTCTTATTACTTCGTTTAACGAAAAGAAAAAGAATTATGCTTCAACACACTGAAGATTTTTTTTTATCATTTCACCGTGCATTCTGTAGACTATTTAATTACACACACCAACACATGCTGCCACAGCACCAAGTTAACATAACGAAGTAATTCACTGAATGCTTTAAATTATAACTTTAGCAAGGAAAAATATACGCTCCCTGAAGATGATCGTGTGATCGAAACATGTAGGAGCGTTTTAAATGTTTTAATGTAAATTTTAGACTTCTTAAATAATATATATATATATGTGTGTGTGTGCGTGTGTTGGTGTGTGTAATTATATAGGCTGATGAATTATTGTTAATAAGAAATTCACATCTTAATTTATGATTTTTAATGCGTAGGTCTGTATTTATTTTCCATGGTGCTATAATGCCAGTTTGTATTCATTTGCAACCATTGTTCTGTTGTACCATCGAATATCCCGTACTGCATAGACAAAGACAAACGTATGATATTTCCAGTACATCGTGATGATGACCCATACAACTGTGCTTTCTAGCTCGGTTTATGGTAGGTCTATACGTCACTCGTGTGAAACTGTTAATCACTTGTTCAGTTCTGAATGTTTGTGACTCATTTAGCACACAGCTGCCGTTGTGGAAGATGTTGTGTGCACCATATAGATAGTCCAGGATAGGAACAGGATGCGGTGGTGAATCGTCTGGTTCCATAAAATGTGGGGAATTTCATGGCTAGCTGCGGGGCTGTTAGCTTTACAAAACGGGCTGTATTTCTTGGGGTTACTTAGATCGTACTCGATCTTCCGGTACCTTGCCCTACTTTCGTCTTCAGGTGGTTCCTGTCGTAATGACATGTGTTGTTGCGTCTTACTCGTATTTTGGCGTATTTAGTGGTGATGGTTAGGATAGAATTTTTCGCTATTATATCAGTACTTAGGCCGATCCCAGTGGCCACGCGGCGTAAGGGGTGGGTGTGCGGTCGCTCGCTTGATGGGGTTGCGAGTTCGAAACCCACCGGGGACGTGGATGTCTGTCTATTGTGAGTGTTAGGTGTTATCAGGTAGAGGTCTCTGCGTCGGGCCGATCACTTGTCCAGAGCAGTCCTACCGACTGTGGCGTGTCTGAGTGTGATCGTGAAGCGTCGACAGTGAAGAGGCCCTGGCCCACTAGGGGCTGTGGCACTGTGAAAATAGTACTTATGTGTCTTAATTGAGGGTGCATGTGTTCGAATCCGTCTCTGGAAGCCGTTTTTCGTCTCTGTAGTACCAAGTTGTTACCTTCAGTTCTTCCAAACAGATACAGCATGTTAACGGTAAACAAGCATCGATGGTATTATAATGCGTAATTTTCCCCTTAGTCAGCTTATCATTCTGCGCTATATCGTACATGCAGTTGGGGGGAAAAAATTTAGAAGGCCGGTATGTACGGTGCCATAGCTAGATTTTTGGAGCCCGGGCGAGTAATCGGAAAAGCCGCCCACAATAGAATTTATGAATTAAAAATACGATTATTAAAATTTTTATTTGACTCAATGATTTGAGATATCTAAAGCCTAAAAAAAGTCATTTTTTCATCAAAATATTTATTTTGTCGCACCTCGGACTCTGCCGCGAAGGGTGGGCCGTCCATCCCTGCCCCGTTACGCCACTCAGTAGCTATATAACCTGCCTACCTTGTTCCAAGAAATATTATTTTTCATCCTATTATGGTGAAAAACACGTATGTGAGTGCTGCAGGTGTGTGCATAGCACATTCATTCGTTTTTTGTGAGATACTGGGTTCAGTTCTCAGTTCTCAATTGCAAATATCCTGACGTCTTCATGGTTTTCCTCATCCATCCAAGATGTGTCTTATTACTTACACTTCTGCCATGATCACTTCCTTCCATGTCACTTCCAATTCATCATTCTATTCTGTATCATCAGCGCTGTTACAAATGCGTCGTTAAATATTGCAAGACTGGATGAAAGTTGAATAAAAGAAATATTAGGTGAAAGAATCAATTAAAGATATTCAACCATTGCTTTAAAGAAGAAATCAAATACCTTGAGCCATACCAGGTGCACTAAGTTACGATTTATTCAGGATTTAAATTTTTGTGTCTTGTGGTCAGACTGGCGCCTGTGTATTGCTGCATACTTGTACGCCTTGCGCAGATTTATGGTGAAGTTCGTCGTTGGCAAGGACCACACACTCACACTTCCCGTCCATTCACTTCAGCGCAACAGGAAACCAGGAAGAACAAAATACGGGTTTACATTCCTTAGAGAAATTTCAAGGGGATGTAATTACTTAACGATAATTTCTAATTTCATATACGACAATCACTAAATAAGTGTACATTTCATATATTTTGGGTTCTTAATTTTCGACTGTATGAAGCACAGTTCAGACTTAATCGCTATCCCACTGCTTTTCCACGCAGTCTCCGCTACCACTGAAACATTTATCGTTATGTGGGACGATCGTTTCTATTGTCTGTTGACAGAAGTCTGTGTCTTGTGTTAGCAGCCTCCGTGTTAGGCTGTTTCCATCTCGCGATCGTCTTTAAATTTGTGGTATTTAAGGTTTCGCTTCGTTGCTGAACTCAGACGATATTCGATCACCTCATTTAGTCACTAAAGTGCAGACTGCTTAGCTTAGCCACCAAATTACACCCCACGTAAACTTATTTTCTGGCCTCTTCTCATATTAAAGCTGTCGCGATTAAATAAGCAACGATCCCACGGGCCAGACGTTCGGTCCTGCAACACATTTATAACAGGCTTAATTCCACAAAGTCTGCAGCTTCATGCACATGTAACGCTAGCAAGCTTAGGCTGATGTCACAAGCTGTGAGAGTGCGCGAAGACGTGCGCGTGTAGTCATTTTGTTTCTGCAGTCAGGGTGGTGCATGCGCCAGTATTCGTCTGCGTAGTAGCTGCAGTCACGTGACTGAGATAGAAAGGCCGCAAGGTTTGTGAGACTGGCGCTGAAGGTTGTCATGTAAAATGACGGGGACTTTGTGGTTGTTATCGTGCTATAAATAGTCTTACATTAAATTACACGTCCTCTGATGCCGGGATACATCGTGGGAAGACGTCAGTTGAGGCTGATAAGTGTGGCGTGACAGAATAATATTCAAACTGATTTTAAAGAACTCCTTTGTCCAAATATGAAGTAGCTCTCTCTCTCTCTGGTGCCAATAAATTATGAACTTCAAAATTTCTTACCGCGCTCACAGTTCTTGTCCCTCACATCTTCCCCCCCCCCCTGTTTCAAGTAAGTCCAGTGACATCGTTATGTGAAAACTGTTAAAATCATCCGGCTTCATACAAAAAGAAAATTTTCTCACGTGACAGACGGCTATAAACTACGAGAATTGGTAAGAAATAAATTACTTGGCATATCATTTTCTAGCTAAAGAATGAAGCCGATATTGATCACATCATTGAAATTCGTGGCTGCGTGATTATCATCCTTCCCCAGAGTTGAAGCAAAATCTTGGCGGCCAAAAATTTTTAAATGGCCGTGAGGTGGAAACAGTTGTAACACCTCTGTTCGGTCGGGGTCCGGGTCGAATTTCAACTGAGACACGAGCTGCCCTGACTGAGGTTTTATCCTGTTTTTCAATCCCTCCAAGAAAATTCCGAGATAGTTCTTTCATTAGTTAACTACAAATTTCTTCCAAATTCTTCCTGGTCCATAATTTATCTTTCGTGAATCATCGTACCATTCGACGCTGTATATCCGAGGTACTGGGAGCGTTGCAACAGAAACCACGGGAAAATACACTGACAGAAACATGAGTCAGTTAACGTTGTGTCACTTTGTAAGCTTCACTGACTTGTTGGCTTGATGTGCTGACCCTAAAAAATATGAGTTTACGCTTAGGAAATTTGAGCTGTTCCGAAGTGATAGCAGGCCATATCGTTAATTGTTGTCACAATGTTCTGTGAACATCTGCAGAGATGAGTAAAACTTCTTATTTGCTCCAGACATTATCCCCATTCCAAAAAGGAACTGAGAGAATGAATGTCAAAAGATGTTTGATTAAAACTCCGTCTTAAAATAATTACTTGAACACAGAATGAATTTCATAATTTGTAATTTGACTGAAAATTACCTTGTAGACAAAATTCATAATCAGATTTGATTTTTTTAAAATGTAATCACGGAAACTCAATGTTTTGCACATATTCACTGGTCTACGCATGCTATGTGTTATTAACCCCATCTCTGTTGCCTTCATTCAAGATACAAAGTTGATAACAGACTGACGATGGTGACTGTTATTCATTGTATTTGCTGATACAGCCGAAAATGCGAAGTCACTGTTGAGGAGCGGATACGTACTTGTTATTAATGATACAGTGCGGAACATCATGGCGTTCATTGCAAATACAGACACAAAAAGTTGTCAGTGAAAAATCATGCAAGAAATGACGTGTATCAGGATGTTGGTAACTCTGTTACGGAATGATTTGCCGAATCGTGTGGGCAATGTCAGTTGGTTCGAAAGAAACAGGTGTTCGGTTTGTCATAGCTGTGCCGTGTTTTTATGTACAGTGCAGTGCATGGTTTTTGACCGGTGGAATTTTCAAACGCTAAGCTAGGAGCGAGTCACTAATGCAGCGCTGTGGTTGGCCTAGTGTCTTCCCTCCACTACCGTAAGTACAGCTGACCGTGTCACACAGAAGTTCCAAGTAAATTAACGCCCACCCTTCGCCACTTCAGTAAACCCAGTAGGACTGTCTGCCAGCTCCTCTAAACCATTCACCGGCCAGAAACTACGCACTGCACTATAGCATATGCAGAAGTAGCATAAGAGAACAGTTAATGAATAGTTGCATGAGACACAGCCACGAATTCCAACACCGAATATTAGCTACTGCGTGGCTGAATGGCTACAACACATCCTCGTTTTTGATCAATGCTGTTTATAGTCATGAGAGAAATAACGTGAATATTTGATACTCGCCATGTCCCATATCTGATAAAGAACTCGCGGCTTTACGTGCAACAGACTATCGATATACCAGGTGTTGCCACATCCCCCAGGACTATTAATGTTTTTGTCATAACGAGAGTGCTGTCTCGTGACGCTCGCGGTATAATGATTGTCAACTTCGGGTTTCTCGTATACATTATCAGATAGCAAATTTTTCCTACGCCAATTAATGAAAGATGTTGGATGATTCATGAAGTTAATTTGGAGCTTTTGCAGCCTGTCTTAAGCACCGGTAAAAAAAATATGTGGCTGTTAGCATAAGGTCTGTTAAAATTCATATATATGTAGCTTCGTGTGTGTGTTTGTGTGTGTATGTGAATATACATGGTGGCGCATACGTCACTGGGCGTTAGAAGCAGTATGTTAAAAATCGAGTGTATGCGAACGTGGTCAAAATATACTAAAATTTGAGTTGGTGTGACTTTTACGTCTTGTAGGCTTATTATATTTCCGTCATATTGTACATTTGAAGCTCTCGCGGTGAATGAATGCAGTAACATTCTCTGGAGCAATTAACTACGTCAAAATGTAGTTGAAATACAGCGTTTAGAAGACGTGCTGTGTCACCAGCTTGGGTGTCGTTATTAATAGACACTGCAGGACATAATGTCAAACAGCGGTGTGTTGATACGTGTATGCCTTTGACGGCTTGTCATTTGTGTTCTCCAGTGTTAATGTATTTTGAGTACATGCATGTCGAAAGGTTTCCTGATGCCCATTTTGGAATTTATCCTTGCTGTTTGCAGAACCTGCTTCGTCTGTATGCAAGGATTGTCCATTCTCTAACTTCTCATTACCCAAACAAACGGTTGTTATCGAAACAGAATTAGCTTGTAACTTTCTTATATGTCTAGTAACTGTGCTGCTGGCTGGACGGCACTAGGTGACAGCAGAGATTTGTTGTCTTCCCCAAACGGTCAGATCAGCTACGTTGCCCACACAGCCTCCAATTGAATGGGTACAGAGGTCTCTTTCTCGTGGTCTAAGTGACCAGGGCTTCAAGCTGACGACTCACCTCCTTCTAGTATCGAAGTTAAGAATGGGCAGATTTGTACCTTCACTTCCCCATATGTCTTCGTAACGTGACAAGGGACAACATTTATCTGACAGGATGGGATCTACTGGCGATTTTTTTTTTTTTTTGAATACGGGCGAGAACACCTTTTAGGTTTCATAAGAAACAAAGGATTTCTTGAATGACTGAGCAGTGATTGTTTTGTCTGCAACCGTCTCTCTGGGAGATAGTTAATTAATCCCTCATATTGACATTGAAAAGGGCGCCAGATCACAGATTCCTTCGATCGTTCGCCAACGAGAAGTTGCAAAAATGCGCCTGCTGTTTTTTTTTTTATGTATGTTGTCCTTTTGTCCGCATGTAACCTTTCGAAATGTGAAGGACTGATGCTCATTGAATTTTCTATTGGCTGCTCTGCAAATATTTGTCGGCACATTGAAGTTTTGTTGGAAGGCGGACAGCATTATCGGTTACTTTTGGTGACAATGTAAATGCATTTCTGCGCGCACTTCGAGCGCTGCTGAATAAATATCTATTGGAGAGAAAAATATGTGAAACAAAAATTATAGAACGCTCTTTTTTTTTTTTGTCCAAAATACGTTTTATTTGCAACATACATTCTGTGTCCAACAGACGCTTCGGGTCTAACAAACATTTTGTGTCAAACACGCGGTTTATATACAACGTACTTTTTATGTTTGACGTACATTTTGTCCAAGACACATTTGGTGCCCAACATGTGTTTTGTCCAACGTATATTTTATGTCCAGCTCACTCATTCCATCAGTATTATGAATTTCAAGGTAACAAGAGGAAGCTTTTGATCCGCGATCATGCAACTCAACCGTTGAACTACTTATGATAAAAATTTTGTACTAAATGCATAAATTTGTTCAGCCACCTCAAATTTTGTACAGAAAGTGGGTTCTGAAGCTAAGTACACTGCGAAGCCCCTAGAATGGCGATACATTACCTAATTTGTTAATTTCTCCTGTAAGTGTAGGTCATTTGGTTCTAGGGCTGCAGTACTGTTAATAGCATGCATGGTGCTGGTATGGGTGTTGTGTGGCAACACACGTGGCATTGTGAACTGGTCTGTGCGCTAAGGAGGGGGGAGGGGGGATAGCAAGCATGCGGTCCTTGCTACAGGAGAGAATAAATATTACCAAAGTCTTTTCTCTTGCAATGACGTTCGCAGAGAGCTGGTTATTTCTGACTCCACACCCAGAAATGCCAGTCTTAAACTAGAGCGTGTTTTATGATCCTCACCTGGAAGGAGCAATCTTATGTGCTGACAGACGGTTTATGAAGCATGGATTCCGGCCTACATATTATATATCATGGCCCTGTTTGACAGTTTTCTCTTTGTTTGTTTAGTGACGCTCTTGTAACTGTGCCAAATGTATGAAGTCGAGTGCAAAGATGGTAAAAATGCCATGGAAGTGGAAGGTGGCCGTCATGAGCCACGCAACGGGTGTTATTCCAGCGTGCGCCTGGGAACTCTGCGGTGGCTCAGGGTGGCCGGTCTCCGAGGTAGATATTGCTTTGAAAGAAATAAAGAAAAGCAGCCAGGATGGGGTAAGCGGTATGTTGACCAGACTTCCGGCTGGACGACGGACGAATCGTGATTCAATTCCCGGTACGTGCAAGAGATCTTTCTTTTCTACAAAGCGCCACGACCGACCCTGGGTCCAACCCAGCTTCCTATTCAGTGGGTACCGCGGGCGCTTTTCCCAGGAATAAAGCGGCCGATGCATGAAGCTGACCACTCATGTCCATCTTGTATGAAGACTGAGTTAGGCTATTCCTCCGTTTCCCCGTATGCCTTTGTGGCTTGTGCAGATCAGGTTTCCTTGCCTATTAGGGGTGTTAATGGCTACACGACCGCTTTCTTTTAGTTGTGCTTCAGTTTTACGCGGGAACTAAAACAAAGCAATGAGGCAGTAACTGTCACTCGGTTGATCAATAAATTCCCCGCATTTTATGAGAACCGAATCTTTATTACTTTGTGTATAAAACAAGTTTATGACCATCCAATTGCACATATTAAGAATATAAAACACTCTACATGTTTCGGCTATTGTATTTAGCAATCTTCTGAGAGTATCAATAATTAAAGACATATACGACGCTTTTATACAATTTTGTCATATGTTAATAGTAAAAGTATGAAGGCAGCAGACCGTTAAAATGTTTATGTACAGCGTTATATAAAAATTATGTTGAGATTATTATATTACAGGACTGCTATTGAAATTTCTGCATCCAAACGTCTTGAACGGTAAGCTCATTATATTGCCACTTCATATTTACGCCATGATGGGTCACTTTGCACTGCATTACTGTGTTTGCAACATTCCGTCACTGGTACTTTTTTTTACTACGTCGCAACAGCCCCCAGTGGGCCAGGGCGTCCTCATTATCGAGGCTTCACGATCACACCCAGACACACTACCCTTGGTAGGACTCTTCTGACCGAGTTATCAGGCCGACGCAGAGACCTCCACCTAACAACACACAACACTCACAAGAGACAGACATCCAGGCACTCGGGGGGATTTGAACTCACGGTCCCAGCCAGCGAGCGGTCACAAACCCACGCCCTAGACCGTGCGGCCACTGGGAGCGGCTCACTGCTACTTGCCTTCAGTTATATGAATCCAGTCCGCAGCCTTATCTCATATACTTTTTAAGATCCACTTCATTATTACCCTCCCCTCTACATCTAGATCTCCCAAGCCTTTTAATCAGTTATCCCCACTAAAATTCTTTGCTTAATTCTCATCTGTCTCATTGTTTGCTACAGGACCGGCTCGTCTCACCATCATTTATTCCATCGCCGTATTGTAATGTGGTGAAGAGTACAAATTATAAAAAGGGCCGAAATAGCTTCAACGGTATAGCGACCCTCACTATGGGCTGGGTTGTTCCGGGTTCGTATACCGGAGTGGGGGGGGGGAGTAGAAATTTTCTCTTCTCCATGCCCGTCCAGGCCGACCCTGAGGCTCACCCATCCTCTCTACAGTGTGTACCGGGGCTCCTACCCGCGAGTAAAGCGGCCGTGGCGTGGCGTTGACAACCCATCCCCCCTCTTCTCTGCCTGCATGGGGTGTTATTGCGATACCTTTCAATCATTCCATAGTCTATCTTACGACAGGTCTGTCCGAAAGCGAGTTCTGCACACAGTGCGATCTAGCGCGTCCTCTTACAAGTTCCAATATTCTCTCTTTTGCATAAGGTCATCCAGTAGCTGCTTACCCCTTCTTTCTCATCTCCCCTTCACTTCTTCCCTCTATCCCTTCTCCAACAACGTGTTTTAGAAGGCAGATCCTACGCAAGATGCCGACCAATCCAGTTAGCCTTCCTCCTTTGTGTTCTTGTAGGATATTCCTCTCATCCTTGACGCTCTGTGGTACTGGGAGACCTGTGCCTCCGTTAAAGAATAAGACGCATTTCATTCAGCTAATTACTTAATTACATTATGGGGGTCTTTCCTGTTTTTCATTACGAATCAGTTCTTTTAAACTTATTATGACCAGTCAGTAGCTACCAGGAAATCGAGGTTGATCTACGAGCGTCAGGTTAGATTATCAACAGAATTATCGCGCAGGCCCGAGGAATTTCTATGCTAGGCTGTGGATTTTGTGCGTGTATGGAGTGTTAGTTATTATAATTCATAGGGAATAGTGTTTAATAGTGGGCTGTGAATACAGTGCATATAAACCCCTCTCCATATCCCTGATTTTTAATAGTAACAATTTAATATTCATTAGCTATAGAAATTAGTTTGCTGAGGCACATTACTGAATTCCAGCGACGTGCCTGCTAACACCCAAATTTCTGCATTGCATTTCCCTTCTGTTAGTCTTAAAGTCCTACATTGTTAATGAAATGGTAGTCTTAAATTGTACAGTATCTATCTTAAATTTCTTTTAGCTTTCAACTCTCTCTCTCTCTCTGGGTTTTGTTTTAGGTTTAAGCTGCGATTTTTTTTAATGTTGAGACGCTTTCGCAAAATTGCGAAAAGCGAGTATCAGCTTCATCATGTTTGTCCGTCCTTCTACCCGTCCATCCGCATGGAACAGCTCGCCTCACACTGGACGGATTTTCGTGAAATTTAATATTTGAGTGCTTTTTTCGGAAATCTGTTGATAAAAGTAAAATTTCATTAACATCTGACAATAATAACGGACATTTTACATGGAGATCTGGGTATATTTGTGATCATATCTCGCTGAATTCTTCATAGAATGAGAAATGGTTCAGATGAGAGTTTAGAGAACATCAAAACACACATTTTATGTTCAAATTCTTCCTCCCGAAAATTGTGCCGTTTATGAGATAATCTGGAAGAGTGTGGTAGAGTCAGACAGGGCGCAGATGACGATATAATATGGCGCATACGCTTTGCATGCTGGATAACTGAAGCTAGAAACACACACTCAGAATATGTAATTCTCCCTCCAACCTCTCATTCTACTGATTTGTTGTTGGGAGAATTAATACGGAGTGTGCATTTTATGCCGCCCCCGTGCTTGGCGGCTTTCATGGGAACTTTATGACACACAAAGCCTGAATGTGCTGCGAATGTAGAACACCCTGAGACATTCGATGAAATAAGCAAAGTCTAACTGCAGGGGAAAAGCGGACTCTAAGTTCCCGGCAAATGCATTCTTCCAAAACGATAAAGCTGCCGTTTTCAAGGATATCCTAAAACGAACACCTGCATTATATTCTGACAACAGTACGTCTGTTCTTGTAGCAGCCGCTGGTCTTTAAAGGAGTACACATTTCTACTGCGAGGGAGAGTCCACTGAAAACCTTAAAAATTAACACACAATTATATTACAATATTTAAGGTTTTCATTTGACTCACCCTTGTATATTCACTGGAAAAAAAATTATGTCTTCTTTGTACGAAGGGCCTCCACAATTAAAAATACACTGGCCGTCTTACAGGGTGTTACTTCCATTGGCGCCACTTCTACGAAGAAGCGTTTTTCATTCGTCCTCCCTAACTGGTCTATATTAAAGGACGAAGTGCTTGTCTTGTGTGTCTTTGTTTGATCCGACGTTTCATAGACCATGTAATAAAAAGAATCTTAATTTTATATCTCATTACTTTCCCGAGGTTTGAATTTCACTTGGCGGTGAAAATCTTAACCAGCTGTTTCAGCCATTATCACTACCGTGGTCTTCGTCATCAGTGTACCCTAGCCTGCTGTAGGATCCTCCCTTGTGCCAGTCTATCCTTAGCTTTTATTCTCCAATTTTGTAACACCCGTTGTTGCCATGCCGTTGTTGCCTCAATCCTCAGTGTATCCAAAGGTGAAGGCAGCAGAATTCTCCGAAACGTCGCTAAATATGTACAGACTACACGGCGTCACATTTCAGAACACTCCACCCTGTTGCCAAATGAAGCCTGTAACGCATAATTCAAGCTCATTACGTGTAGAAATTTTGTAAACATATCTGTATTGTTAGTGTACATGTTTTCTTTTGTGTGCACGTTTTCAAAATGTTGTCCTTCGCTCAGCCTGCACTAAGTACAGTGCCTGGCCAACAGGTACACTTCTGTACTGGCATACTGTATGTTGTAGCGCTCATGTCACGAGAACATGAGTCTGTTGTTCAGTGATAAATGGTGATAAATGTGCTGTAGTGTCTGGACCTTCGTCGCTGCTGTAAGTCCGCCTGCTGCAACTCGTCTTGAGCGAGTTCATTCAAATTGACAGCATCATAAGGTCTTCCTCTAGACCCCGGGTAACGTAACATTGACCATGACCTCGGCTGTCCGGAAGATAAAGCTTTGCATATTGCCAAGTGATGGAAGTTACAGATGAGCTAAAAATGGAGATCCTGGAAGCAGTAAAACTTCGCGTTCTGTTCTGGCGTTTTGGAAGAACGATGAATTACATGATATTATAACAAGACAAGCAATGTACGATTGACTTAACATTGAGGCGCGTTCGCGTAACCATTGTTGCAGTGGAAAAGTAGTAAGTATTGCATAGTCTGCGTGTGTGTGTGTGTGTGTGTGTGTGTGTGTTTGTAGCCTTAGTTATTCTGCATGAAAATGTGCCGTATTATATTATCATCTTTATCATATTTCTCCACATTACCTCATAACGGCACAATTTGGAAAAAAAATATATACTTAACGTAAAACGTGTTTTTATTTTCTTTACTTTTGTCTGAAACATTTCTCCTTCTGGAAGAGTTCGTAAATGTATTTGGACTTTCATGTAAAATACCCGTTATTCTTGTCAGATTTTAATGAAACTTGAATTTTTTGGCAGATTTTCGAAAGATGTTGAAATATCAAATTTCATAAAAATCCGTCCAGCCGGAGCTGAGTTCAATGCGGATGGAGAGAGATGGAAATACGTGACGAAGCTAATAGTCGCTTTTCGCAATGATGCGAATGGTCCTAAAAACGGAACACACTGGATTGTATGTTATTTGCGGTTGTTACAGCAATGCATGTTAAGGTTATGTTCTACTGGATTTGGTGCTGTAGTCTGGTTCGTAGGTACTAACGTTTCGGACAAACGTGCTGCTTTCACTTTCTGAGTACAACCGCGACGTTTCTCGTAAACGTGGGTACTCATATACCAAAATGCACTCTGCAATATCTTAGACGAACGTAATTTTATCGAAATAACTGACTTCGTGCGTATAAATACTCTAAATTAGACATACGAATCGGCATTCCTGAATCGCGTCTTCAGACACTGCGATGTCGTCACTTTGAGACTAAGTATTAAGACACCCCTAAAAGATGACGTTGTTAACTAACCCGAGTGCTAGCACATCCAAGCCTGGGCGAGGCCCAATCGACATACAAGCTTATCTCGTCTGGTAATTGTGTTGTGTTTGTATCTGAGAGATTTTGCATTTTCTAACGAACTAGCAGCAAGCTGGGTGTGAGCTCAGGGTTAGGACAGATTAGCTATTAGCATAATGGCCTCTGTTTGGAATGTGGTTGTGGAGTGCAAGACTCGCTGCTGGAACATGCAGAAACAACACACAAAAATAAATTCTTAGCGCGATTCAATCTCACGACGCGACACATATGGCTGTCGGTTTCTACAACTACGAGACTTGTAGAATCAGGTATGACAGACTGATGGGCCAGTTGGTAATGACGTTACAGTTTCATTGTCTCGGGTTTTATTATTTAACGATGCATCAGTGACTAAGATTATATACTTATTTACTTACTCACTCCATGGAGTAGAGTCCTCGAGAAGCTAATCGGTTTTCAGCTAGTCAAGAAATTCCCCGCGTTTCATGGAACCCGAAGGTTCATTACCGCATTCACAATTGCCTGCCACCTGTCCCTATCCTAAGAAGGCTGGATCCAGTCCATACCCCCCACATCCCACTTCCTGAAGATCCATCTTAATATTATCCTCTCATCTATGCCTGGGTCTCCCAAGTGGTCTCTTTCCCTCGGGTTTCCCCACCGAAACCCTGTATAGTCTCTCCTCTAACCGATACGCGCTACATGCCCCGCCCATCTCCTTCTCGATTTTATCGCCCAAACAATATTGGGTGAAGAGTAATAAAAATTACAGTCCCTGTCCACGCCATGAAGACATGGAGGGGGAGTAGAGGTATCGCTCCACTCATTCTTATCTTCGGCACTAGATGGATGTGAATGATCAAGCTCACACCCCGGCCGCTTTAACCCTGCGAAAGCCCCCTTGTATACCCTCAGTAGGAGTGTGCTTGTCTGGAGGTTTTGGAGAAGAGAATAATCTGCTGTCCTTGCAGGGATTCGAACCGCAGATCCTCTACCCCCGTACTGTAGTCACTATACCGACTGAGCTATCCAGGCTCAAGAATATATAATGTCGAATTTTAAGCACGCTGATCTAACCGTCAGCACTGTTTATTGTGCGTACATTTTGATACGCTCGAACAGATGGTACACGGGCTCCAGCACCGCTCAAGTCATGGATTGTTCTCCGAAATGTTACCTGCTGCCCTGTGTGTATGCACTTTTCGGTGATCCCATTGCTTTGCCTGTAGTCTCTGCTGAATGTTTAACAAATTGTTGGACTACACCAATGCGATGCTGGACAATTGTTCGTGTTTTAAAGAATGTCTGATACATCCAGCGTTTCGAGATCTGTTCCACCCCTGTCTTCGAATCTCGACATATAACTGAGCAGGTTGGCTTAGCGGTGACACTCCAGACCTGCATTCTTAAGGTACACAGAATCTCTTCCATGACAGTGGGTGTTCTGATTAATTTCCTTCCGGTCAAATTCGGGGTTAAGGCCATGAGAGCTTCCTTCGAAATCCTTGACTATTCGTCCTACCGTTCGGTGCTGCTTAGGTCAAAATACTGAAAGCGCCATAAACGATGGGTAAATTGTAAATACAATAAGTGAAGCGTCGACATGATGTCTGTTCTGACTTAAGTCTTTCGTGGCTTTTCTCCGTCTGTCCAGAGCAGTTTCGGAGTAGTACGTACACTTAGGCTACGAACGTTTCCTTCCAGAACCATGCATGCTAACAATTATGACCATATTGCAATACATTTCGAAGCCATACAATGTCTGCAGTTTACATAGTGTCTATTTGACTTGCCCAAAAAATGTTTAGACTCTCACAGTGGTGTAGTGGAGGTCTTCGTTCCTTTGGAGTGTGGCCTCACGTGACTAGGTAATTGGACCCCGACATTTGGAGACGTATTTATCTCATCTTCAAGGGCCGAAATGTCTTGAGAGGCTAGCAGCGGTCTTGTTGGACATTTCAGTACCTGAATTTGAGGTCATAACGCCTTCTCGAAACGTCGGGAACCAATTACCCATTTATGCCGAACTACATTACACAGCAACGTAGAACTAGCCTAAGAAAAATAATGGGAATTAGTTAATGTTTATATTACTCATTTGAAGATAATTTCACACCGTTTACCGTATAAAGCTCAGAGAAACCAACAAGACACGCTTAGGTATTGACAAATGCATGCGCGGGTAACAGTCCAGACGGCGTACTGTATTTTACACCCAGGTCTCTAACTGTAATTCTGCGCAGGAACGTACTGGGATAGATCGCGTTCAGTATATGGTCCAAATACACCAGTCCAAAGTAATACCTTTCATCCCAGTGTACACAGGTTTATGGCTTCCTAATTCTGGACAACACATGACAGGGACCTTTGTCAGTGGTAGCCGGTGAGGATCACTACATACGCTTGTATGTTGGTCTTCTTTTCTGCTTGTTAAATACAGTGTAATGTTATGGACTTTTATAGGGGTCGTATCATATTGATATTTTGATAAAATATTCGTATATGTAAAAAGTGGCTTATTAATGTCATTAGCAAGCTATAATTCGGAGAAGAAATGTCAGGATAGTTTCACTGCGTATGGTGACTGTCTATTGTCTCCATACTACGTCATAAAGTCGAGCAGGCGTCGCTAGCTGGCGGTCATTTTTCGAAATTTTGATATTGCTTCGTCGATGCTCACTCAATGTATATTCTACTATTGTTATTTAGCTGTCATTGTTAGTATTCTAATGGCCATGCTATATGCAGTTGTTGTACAAGACATAATATGTCCGTTGCGTGAGCAGCTACAGCTTTTGTTCTTGTCCTGTTTGTTTGTAAAGCGCTGAAAGTATGTGTAGGTCCGTAAGTCAGGTGTGCTTGAATGTGGGTACAATTGAACGAAACTGGCACTTGTATATAAGCATACATAATATTGTACGGACAGAACAAGTTATATCAGGTGATACCTATTCCGACATGGATTTTGGTTGTGCCCTGTTTCAGTCTTGGCATAGACACCACAGTCGGTGACTCAGAATTTTCGTGGTCTTTCTGAACCTCTCCAGATGAGAAATGGGATAATTCCTTTTAATAGGGCACATCCACTTCCATTCTGTTATTTGCTATTTCTCGTTTAGTGAAGATTACACTAAACTTCATCCACTTCCTTGCCATGTTTGCTATTTCTCATTTAACGTTGATTACACTAAAATTCACGCTGTCAAATAAAGCGTGAATAAATAAATAAATAAATAAGTAGGTCACGTAGATAAAATTGGAGACGGTTTATGGCTGAGTATATGTGTTGTCTGTATGTGTATGTTGTTTTCATTTACTTACTAAAATGGCAACTGTGTGTTAAAAGTTGTACCATATGAAGCGCAATGATGTAAGTAAAATTAATTGTTTTAATGGAAGGAAGGGGGAATTAAGTAAGGATATGAAAAGAGTAAAGGAAGAGGGTGAAGGGTTCAGATGCCAAAGGATTGATTCGTCGTTGAATTTCAGTGAGATTTTCCGCGAATTTGTAATTCTGTACGTCTCGTTTCTGTGGAAGTACTCAAAATTTATACGTGACATTCCGGCATTTGCTGAGGTAAGTGGCCACTAAGGCGAAGCAAATTGAGCCACAAATTAAAATTGGAGTTCTGCACAATTTAATGTTGCTGCACCACCCAGAGCGTCATTCAGCTGTCATGCAGTGTGTGTGTGTGTGTGTGTGTGTGTGCTGTACTTACGGCCGTCGTAGCGAAAGTAATAGTGCTACTCAATATTTTGTCATTTTTATCGAAATGCTCTTTACCACTTTCATGTTTGGCAACTTCCTTTAAGAGCCTAACTTCTAGCTTCGCCCACAGTGGCGCCCCGATGCCGCTTCCACGCCATCACTTATCAAGTGGCTTTCGGAAGACGGTTTGCAGAACACGAGTGATACTGTAAGGGAGTGGCGCCCTGTACAGAGCACGCCAGTCCAGAGTGTGCCTGTACAATTACATACAACTGTACACCAAAAGATAGAGCACTAGAAAATATCAACCTCCATTTTAGGCGCATTTGCAAAATTGCGAAAAGCTGCTATTAGCTTCATCATGTGTGTGTCCGTCAAAGAGACCACTTGGAAGGGCCAGGCGTAGATGGTAGGATAATATTATGATGGACGTAGGTATGTTTGATAAAACCATCAAAGAAGCATAGTTAATGGATGTAGCAATTGCTAACAGTCAGAACCTTCGCAGCACCATCACCGAGAAGCTCCAGAAATATACAGACTTGACAGAAGAGCTTATGAGAATACGGCAACTGCAAACGCCCTGTACCGTACCGCCGGTACCGCTCACCAGCGGGTATCATTCCAAACAGATTACACGACAGCTTAAAACTGATCAGTCTTCGCCCTGCTCTATATATTGTAATGCAGAAAGCAGAATACTTAACATATGTTGTATAGTTAGGAAGTATGTGGCAGAGTAATGAATAAGAAGTGCTTGGTTAGTGAGTCGGTACTGTTTTGAGAACCAGTTACACTGCTGTGACTTCAGAATAAATAAATAATAATAATAAACCGATAAGATTTAGGTGCAATAAGATTTTTTCGTCTTGATATTGAAGATGCTGGTGTTCTTTCCATCTGTGTTTTGGTCTGCCTACTTCACGGTATCTTCTCGGGTGATAGACTGCTGGAAATCCAATAGAGAGACTTGATATTCTTCCAATATGGTCACGTTTCTTCCATTTCCGTCAGAACTTGGCGATGAGCGGTAAGGCACTCACCGAACAATTTGGCTCAAGCGATAACGGTTCAGCCTTGCATTCGGGAGGGACCCAGTCGAGTCTCAGTCGCCGTACTTACTACCCTGGCTGAAGTTTTAACTGGTTTTCTTGTGTTTCTTCAGGAAAATTCAGGATAGTGCCTTAACGTAGGCCACAATCGCTTCCTTCTGCGGCCTTTGCAATTTATTATACACTGTAATTCAACCATTCGACGCATTTGGTTCCATTTTTGGGCGGCGTCATTAAACTACCAATAAACAAAAAAATAATCCTCGAGTTCCAGATTTATTCGTTCGTTGCTAACAGCGTTTGCTATCCACAGTGGGTTGGACCGAAACGTAAATTGATAGGCTTTTTCTCATTATCAAATGGGTGTAACCGAATGTCTTGTAAATAGTGTGGTAAATTAGGAAAGAATTTGGATTGAAATCCCTTGTTGAACATTTCATCATTGAAGTATGTGTGTGGTGTGGGGGGAGGGGTAGGACAGAGGGACCAACAGAGGCAAGAATGAGTAATCGGAAGACTTATTATGTCCAGCGTTACACGGTGTGTGTTCATTAGTGAACAGGACCACGCCCGGTTGCACTCAGTAACACTATTTGTTGCGCGGTGCCCTCGCCGCTAGCGTTCGGCTGATCGCAGACTTGGTGACAATTCTTTGCTTCGAGACGTACGGAGCCGATATAAATATTAGGACGAAATAACAGTTTGTTCGGAGCTAGTAAAAGTCTTGATGGGTCTATAGTACTGTCCCAACCTTCCTTTCACCATAAATACAGAAATAATCTCCTGAAAAGCTTCCTTAAAGGATATAAAGTCTCCATAATTTCTCCCGGGAATGAGTGTATCTATACCGGTGCCACGGAAAGACGTCGCATGGACTATACCTTCCATTTCTCTCGAGCTTTTATGCTTCGTTAACCTACGTGCTTATACCTCCAATCGCTTAGCAGTTCTGTTTACCAGAAATGTTTTTAGTGATAGCACGTTATCATCTTCGCTAGCAACAAGCGCTTTTGGCTGATCGACACGCAGGAGGAGGCTGAAGGATGCAGCAGTAGACGGAGAGGGAAATCCTCGATCGCTGTCATCCCCACTGTTCTTGTGGTACTTCAAACGGCTGTCAAATTAACATTACAAGAGCATCTGCAGAACACGTTACGAGTGTCTCACACACACACACACACACACACTCACACACACACACAGAGTCTGTACTAAATACTTCGTCGTAGTTATTGTGACATCCTTCGTAAGACACAGTAACATAATGAATAACTCATATCGGTAAATGCACAACACCCGAATATGCGAAGGATCCAGTGGGGAAATCTGGGAAAGACCTGCTGTAATCAAGTTTTTCTGCTAGGGTAGCTTTCCACCATGCTAGTATCACATACACTCGTAAATAAACGACAAATACCAGGTTGCACTATTATTATTATTATGGTTCATTATTTTTCACATGTTTATATTCTGTGTTAATTTCAAGTATTTCCTGTTACGTTCCTGCGCTGTCCGTGTAATTGTCCTTTTGGCTGTTGTGTCTGCACATTATAATAAAGAACTGAATTGAATTGTGGGTGGTGGTGGTGGTGATGGTGGTAGTGTTGGTGTTACTGATGTAACAGTGATAACCACAGATATGTTAACGTCTCTAACTTCTTGCCAGTAGCGGTTTCATATGAAGGTTAATTAATTCATATGACAAAAATACGAGTATAATTGGCAGAAAGTACTCGAAGAATTTTGCAGTGATGATTAATGCTTTAATAATCATGTGCAGTACGTTTGATATCGGAACACACTTGCTGCCATATCACAACCATACCCGGCAGAACACAGACAGGAAGCAGCCACATTAATACAAGAGAGATTACAGTCTGGCACAGCTGTTCTGTGATACAGATAACCAATTTTGTTTTTATAAAATAGCTACATGTTTAGACCCAATTGGACCATCACCAGACATAAAAATAAGTAAACGGAAGCTAGTTCCTTATACAACGTGATGATAACCCGATCGGGTCGAAACATTTAGCAGTTATATAATAACAAAATTTGTTTTTTATGATAAAATAATTGTTAGGTGTGTTTTGGTATATATTAATGATTTATGAAACACAATAGCATATCCTCCATCAAGAGCGTATATGTACATTTTTTGTTCTAGGAGTTAAAAGAGGATTTTAAATGTGTACAGTTGTGTCAAAAAGTGCATGCAGAGGGAAAGAGACGTGTAGTGGTATACGGCTAAACAAGTAATATCTACCGAGTCGTTTTGAATTGCTTCGTGACGTTAGCAATACGTTTCATGTATTTGGCAAGTCAAATTATGGCTTTTGAGCCCGCAGTGAGAATTTCACATTTCTTTCCTGCGTTTTTTGAAATTAATTTCTTTATATATCTTTCTTTTTCTGTTATTAGTTTCTTGTGTTCTGTTTATTGCCTTTCGTTCTTTATTTCCTGGTGGTGATCCTTCCGCTGTTAATGCACATGATGCATAAATTTACCAAACAACGAGCGATACAGTTTTGTGTGAAGAATATGTAATTAAGAATGAAAGAAAACTCGGCAGAACAAAATTGAAATTCGGTGAACGGAATATCGCTTCATATCTGATGAGCAGTTTTATATTGGCAACCGCGTAATTTGTTTGGAAACTTGGATTATACTTAGTAACCCGTTTTATATTATATTAGCATGACAGTTGGAAGATGAAAGCAATTGCGGAGTTTTGGCGCCAGGAATCCTCCGAGAGAGACTGATTTCTCTTCGGCGTAACTTTCCTTTCAATTAAGAAATTAATTTTTGTTTGCTAAGACTCTTCCTTTTGAATCCACTTATAGCTTTTGTCAAATGAACACCCACGTTGTTAAAGAGGAACGACCATGATCAAGCAAATAACATCTATTTCCGTTACTCATCGCAGGAATGGATATTAATAAGAACGTTTTTCCTTCCTTTGTTATGCATTTCTTTCGTCCTTTCTTTCCATCCATTTCATTTTAGTTCTTTTATTAGTTTCTTTATGTTCTGTCAGTTGTATGTTTATGAATTGTGAATTATGAAGGACGCAGCGGAAAGTTGCTGTAGAGTTCGTTTTGCTTCTGTTCCGGAATTTGCCTGTAGATACTTTCGTGAACCACGAAGCATCAGCATGGCTGTAACTCAAACATGGGACCTTATGAGTACGAAGCATGAGGGCTGCCCATTGCACCATTTCTGTCAAGAACGTTTTGTAATAGGGCAATATCCACTAGCGCCACAAACTGAACTGATATCGAGTTTGTCGCTGAGTCTGACGTTGATGTCTCTTGAACGGTTTAGAACTAGGTGAATGGAACGTCTGAGTAAAAGAGAACCTGTCCGTTTCAGTTGCTTGTAGTGAAGCGCATTCTGAATACTGAGTAGAAAGCCTGGGACCAACTGTTCGAAATCTTTCGTCAACATTCTATATTGGATCCGTCGGAGAATATTATTTTAACAATAATTTACGGTTTGTTACTCAGGAGTACGACTTTGACCTTGGTAGTGCATTCGCTGGGGGGGGGGGGAATCAGCCCTTCAGATGTTTGTGGTCAGTAACCGATGGATTCCAATTAAAACAGATTATGCTGAAATGCGGGTGTGCGTTTTGAGCGCGAATTAATTCTGCTGTTTCTGTTGCGTTCTGTCTGGTTAGAGCTGTGCACAAATTTTACTTTAAGCATATTATCAGCTGCATACCTAACAAATTGCGCCCAATGAAGAGTGCTAGAAACTTGTTTTAATACGAACTGCATTTTCTCTGCACGATTTGCTTGGAGCTTCTTAAGGCCCGCCACCCACGCTGTCATAGTCAAAGCTTTACTCTTGAGTAACGACCATTAGGCACTTCTTTGTGTTACGTTTCGTATTCCGTAGAACTCAAATTCGAAATTTTCTTTGTTTTCCTCAGTTTGTTTAGTATAGTGGCTGCGACCGCTTCATCCCACATCCTTCATCAGTCAGCATCATCCCCGTACTCCGCATATGCCCTTATACATTCTCCGCGGTTGACACATCGTCGTTAAATGGTTCATTTAATCGAGATGACGTAAGTAGACCTACGACGAGATGTGTTACTTGCGGTAAATAACCTTCGTAAATAGATGTTTCATATTCCAGCTTTCTCTTCCTGTAAAGAAACAGGCCCGTATGCGTTTACACTTCCACCCCACTCCGCCTAGTACAGGACCTTTCCCAAGTGCTCAAATGAGTCGGCTGTGTATGGCATTTTAAGATTCGAAGATCCATTCCCATCAACAAGGAAGTCCACCTTTTAATTCATTTTTATCTACTCATATTTTAATCTTATCTTTACTCCTCACCCAATATTATTCGGGTGATCAAATAAAGAAGAATGATATGGGCTGGGCAAGTAGCGCGTATGGGGGAGGGGTGAGATGAATACAGGGTTTGGGTGGGGACCCTGAGGGAAAGAGACCACTTGGAAGACGGAGACTTTGATGGAAGGATAATATTAAAATGAATCTTTAAGAAATGGGATGGAGGGGCATGGACTGGATTGATCTGGCTTAGAATAGGGACAGGTGGCAGGCTGTTGTGAATGTGGTAATGAAACTTCGGGTTCCATAAAATGCAGGGAATTTCTTGATGAGCTGAGAACCTGTTCTCTTCTCAAGAGGGACTCTGCTCCATGGAGTGAGTGAGTTTAGTTTGTCTTAGATCCAAGTTTTCTTTGTTCTTTCTCTGTTTCTTCGCTGTATGTATAGACCCACCTACGCAAATATTCTGTGCCCTGTAATTTGACCAATACCGGTAACAATACAAGTCGATAACAAACATTTGCTACATGTATTTATTTATTTCTTCAGTTGATTAGAGATATCTAAGAATATAAATATTAAAACCTGCAGCACTATGATTTTGCCAGTTGTTTTGTATGGGTGTGAATCTTGGGTCCGTCACATTAAGGGAAGAACAAAGGCTGAGGGTGTGTCGAGAATAGGTTGCTGAGGAAGATATTTGGTCCTAAGAGAGAGGAGGCAACAGGGGAGTGGAGAGAATACATACCGGGGAACTTTATGATTTGTACTCCTCACTAAATATTATTCTGCTGATCAAATCAAGGAGATTGAGATGGACGGAGAATGTGGCACATATGTGGTAGAAGATAAGTACGTAGGGCTTTCATCGGGTAAAGATGAAGGAGGGAGTACGTTTGGAAGACCATGTCTACAAAAGAGCACAATATTAAAATGGAATTTAAAAATAGGATGGAAGGGCTCGATTTATCTGGCTCAAGGTAGGACATGTGGCGGGCTACTGTGAAAGCTGTGATTAATTTTGGGGTTCCATAAAATGGGACAATTTTCTTGACTACCTAACATATTTATTTGTTAAAGCAATGTTCTTCTCCATATTTTTATTTGGTTTTTCAGTTGGTCAGGGAGCCTGTATTGCCAGTGGGATTATCCTCGCTTCCACTTCCCCGAATTGTGGCCGAACCCTGCAGCTTATGTAATGATATGCACATTCACCACATTTTCGCACTTTCTGTGCACAAGAGTTTAGTGGACAAATTTTTCGAGGGTTCAATCGATTTTTCATTCCATCTCCTTTAACAACCTTGCCTTGCTTATGTGAGCAAGGGTATTGACAACGCCATAACGTACAAAAAAATAGAACTTCTATACGGCGGATATCCTGTGGAGCATCGATGGGTCATCGCAACTTCCCCTTCTCTTTTCTCCCAGCTTCCCATCCGTTATTTATTGGTGATAACCGCACGTCAGAAGCTGGAGGAGAGATGGGGAAGAGCAAAAAAATAGAGGAGACTCGGGCGCGTCTTCTGTGCAAGGCGTTATGGAATTATCGGCCGGTAGATACTGGATATCATCTGTAGTCTCATAATTTCTCTCGAGCTGATCGGGAGGTCGGAAGTCGGTCCCGGCAATGTTCATCCCGTGTGCATGGCGTCCTCTTCCGTCACTACATGATCCTTCGTCTTCCAATGAACACCAGAAAACCGTGCTTTATGTGCCGTCTGGCTACCCATCTTCCTTCCTACACTCCAGGCAATTCGAGAAGTTGACCATTGCCAAAGAAGGGTTTTATTTCTTGATTCAGTTATGAAAGAAAGTGCATTAGTTCATACGAAAATACTGACATTTTGAGATTCAAACTGGGAATCCCCGTAGGCATTGAAACCGCCAGTGAAAAATGTTATTGCCAAACTGTAACAATCTTATGCACTGAAACCACCGTCTAATGTCAGACACTTTGGCCTGTCGGTATAAGGCAAACGTAAAAGGTAACCCTTTCCTGTAACAAGCCATTAAAACGCAGAGTGGGGATGGAATGTCGGGTTATCATCCATCCTTCCTTTGACATTCGGTAGAACTACGACAGCAGAATTGTCAGCTGTACACCCCTACCGCACTTTACCCTTGGTACTTATATCTGTTAGAGGATGAGTGCACCCTAGGGGTACTGAATGCGGACAGAAGGAAGAGGTCACTTAAAAATTATCCAAGGGCCCCACCGGGAATCGTACCTAGAAACTCCCGTCGTGTGTCGCACTGCCTCAACCATCTGCTCTTCTCGCCCCTATGGAGGTAAAGGTTTATGTTTGATTTTCTGGGTATGACACCTTGCAGTCTGGTATGTCGGTGCCGGTGTTCGGGGGAACATGCTGCCTCGCTCTTCGTGGTGGAATTTGCCTAATTTTTCAGATATCTAGCTTAAAATATCAAGCGAAAGCAAGGCAGGTTTATTTTAATTGATAATGCCTTACACTAAATATAAGCCTGTACGTGAATGAAAAGTCGGGTTCAGAGTGACATATGTTTTTCGCAACCTAGAAAATATTCGAATGCTTGTGATGGTGAACAGATGTGAGTGGTAGATGGAATGGAGAATTAACCTTTTGAAGTCTGAGGTTCATCTACATTACGTGAGGTAAAGTAAGTCTCTACCTCACAGGAAACACTGCATGTCTATTTTCGTTGTTACACCGTGCATGTTGTAGAGTTATTCAATTATTATACCAACTACTGCACATATATAAAATATATAAAATTTTATATATGTGCAATAGTTGGTATAATAATTGAGTAACTGCATGTCTGTTACAAAAATCATTTAAATTAATGTTGCGTACGGAAACAAATTGCGTGATGGACAACGAGTGAATGAAATTAGTGAAGTGTTAACAGCAATACCAGGCATGTCTGAAACAAGGGCACTGAAGACGGCGTAAAAACGGCGAAACGCAAACGCCTACATTAACAGTGCGTGAATAAAGGCAGTTGGACACTGCAACACGACAGCACAAACGAAATAAATAGCTGTTGGGAGTTATTTTTGAGAATGAGGGAGACATAAATATTATGTGGCAACAAAATGCCCTCTTTTTTTTTTTTTTTTTAATTTTAAAGGCCAAACTGGTTGCTGTTGCGATAACGCCCTCGACTTGCATTCCGGCGATGTTTGATTCGAATCTGTACTGGGACACCGGCCCTCGTGACTGAGGTTGGCCGTGGATTACCTCCAGGAAAACAGTTGGAGTGTACGTCGAACAAATCTCAAGCGCTTGTATCGTATAATTCCTTCTAATCCATCAAATATTAATCGTTGTTACATTCGACGACGGTATATTGCTTGAGATAATAGTATCGTCGTAAAACAAACCATAAAAATAAATTGAATAGAGCAGTAGACGTATACAATAATCAGTCCATCGTATAACGCGAGTTTGCGCAGCGCAAATGTGACTACACGGTAGGAATTAAGTAAATACTGTATATGGGGCGCAAAATCTGCCAAATGTTGAAATAACCTGTAAATTCACGCGGATAAACGCGGGCGCTTATTCTTTCAGCCGCCAGGGAAGCTGACAGCATCAGCTACACGAGCACTGTGTAAATGTGTCATGTACAAAAATGCATTTTACACGATGGGATTCCATTATCGTCCATTTTAACGATTTTGTTTTTTCCCACATAAGAAGTTTGTTGAACAGGGTTTTGCCCAACACTGCGTGATCAATCTCTACTAAAGTCCGCGATGAACGAGGATTCTATATGTATATATGCTTGAAGTACAGTATTGTGTGTGTGTGTGTGTATATATATATATATATATATATATATATATATATATAAACTAATGGACTTCAAGGAGTTGAATGTCATGTCCAATTCAGAATTGACCACCACAGGTCTGTAAAATGCATAGCAGGATTTGAACCATGATCCTTGAAGTTGTAGTGGTGTGTGTGTGTGTGTGGTCAGCAGGAGCCCAAGTAAGTCATCAACGACTTCTGGCAGACCATTCAGAGGAGCAGACATCGCATGCATAAGAATACGTTACGTTTCAGGATGGCCTTACTCTAATTTACCCTCCCCATTTAAGACAATGGGGTGGATTGGGGTGTGGTTGGGGTGAGCGGTTTACATGGACATAGCCATCTGTGAATGAGGACGTGAAATGGGCCATTACATTCCGAAGAATGGAGAAGAGGCATCCGTCCTTCTGAGCATTTCCCTGACTTTGGTTTCGAAACGAGGGAGAGTCTTTTCCTTCGTCCCTTTTCTCACCCATTTTCGCGAAGTAATTAGCTTCCTCATTTCAGATTTTGGGAAACTAAAGGTAGAAGAGTTCGTTAGGGGTATCTTGAATACAAATTACCGGCTTCCCCTTTGACATTTTTATAGCTATTATTAGGAATTGACGTTATACGCCCTTTCTGCCTCATGTTGAAAGTAAAATTTACCTCAAGCCATTTTGGCACATTAAACTGAACCATGCTGATGATGAATTGTATTGCCATGTGGCTACCCTGTATGTTGTGATATGCTTGAGCCAAGTCTCCGCGTTACTGCTGACACGATTCTCATAAGAATACCACACTGACAAATGGCCTTCTTGATTTTAGAGGCCCATTAGTAGCTCGCAGTATATTGTCTTAAGCTTTAACAATGTTCAAAATTAACAGCTTACCCTGTTCTTGGTATTGCTTCTGTGTAGTAGTAGTTGTAGTAGTAGTAGGAAATTATCCTTGCGAGATTTCAGGCTTCCGCTGCCGTATAATTGAGCCCTTCGCTCTTCCAGGAAGTTATGCAGTGTATGTTGCTAGTAGCTTACCGACGTTTCAGGACAGCCTGTCAGTCCCAACCACTGCACCGTTCGGATCTACCTGCTATCCGGCATTATGTGAGATGTTTCCAAATGTAGCTGTCTTTGGTAGTGAATCTGTTGAATGTTTTCCTGATATTGTTTCCAAACTTAGCTTTAAAACTTTTGTTACTATTCCGGTGGCTGCAATTATGACTGGTTTGATCATACATTTCATGCACAAAATGCGTTGTATCTCTGTACAGAAAATGTATTTTAATTTCTTTTCTCTTTTTTGCCTCACATCCATGTCCGCTGGTACTGTCACAACTATCAGGTTGTTGTTGTTGTTGTTATTATTATTATTATTATTGCTGCTGCTGCTTTTATTTCAGTGCAGTGATTAATACGACTTACCAATTAACACCTAGTCGTCACGATGTTAGCCACTTCGCCATTAAATACATGTACTTAAGTCTGTAACACCAGTCAACCAATCGTAATTTTTGTACTTCTTGCATGAAACTTGGTTTTCTCTATGGATTGTGACACCTGAATCGAAATCTGCCGCTGGGAAAACTATAAACGGACTACTGAAAAAGTTTCTTGGTTTGAAATAAATTTTTCATTTTAGTGTTCTCGTCTTAAAGAGAAAAAATGGGAGACTTACAGAAATTTGGGTTCATTTGGATATAATACTTATGTATGACAATCAAATATTATCAGTGCTTTCCCCCTTTACTGTGCTAAATTTGAATAAACAAAAGTTTCCTACCGAAATCACAATTTAGTCGAATTGTTGTACACTTGGTGTCTTCTTGTATGCAGTTGAATGTTGTCTTTTAAATTGCCATAATTAGTCGGCAAGTATTGTAGGACTGCATTTCCCTGGTGAAATCTCTTACCGTGCTCCTCACTAATGTCTCCAAATCAGTTAAAAAAAATCCAGATGACTGTAAACGAAGTGCATTTTGAGTGACGTGTTGCATCCCATATTTCTGAAGGTTTGAATTATTTTTCCAACGGGTGTCCTGTAGTTGGGTGCCTTATGTTTGCCAAGAAAGTTGTCAAACTACTTTAAACCCCTCCAAAGCAGCTTTTTCAGTTCCCTTGAACACTGCATCGAACTGCTTGTCCTTCAGAAAATCCTTAATTTGGGGGCCAAGGTTGATTCCTTTTTTTATTTTGGATTCACTTATTGATTGATTGATTGATTGATTGATATTTCTGCGTGATATATTGGAACCCCTTTCCATCATGAATCATAGTTTTGACAGAATTCTTCTTCATACGAAGCTTGAAACGTAATGGAGGTAAAAATATTTTCTTTAGATCTACTAGTGGTTCGTTTCTGACGTTCTTTCGTCCACCTTGAAGGTGCCCATGTTTGGGCCATTCTTTTGCAGAATAATGTTGATCTTTTGCGGGACTGTCCAATTCACATAAAGAGCAACAGAACTTCGTAGAACCAAGCTGCATGCCCCGCTTGCATTCCAACGGTTTACATTCTATTGAATGCAACTGAGGAGAAGTTTCATGTTCTCATATGCTTCTTTCATTTGAGTTGCATGAAAAACAGGGACTGATGGAAATTCATTTCATATATGGAGGAGTAAAACTTTCTGTCTTGCCTTAGATACATCAGTGAACAATCACCATTCTTCACTCCTCTGATTGTGTCCCAATGATCCCGTTAAGCCATGAGCATCAGTACAGTAGGACATATTTCCAGTTGGAGAAAGAAAGGTAGGAGATCTGTTCATGCTGCTTTAAACAGAATTCTTAACATTTTTTTTCAAAAGGTTCCATTCATGAATTCTCGAACCAAAAACATCTGCTTCAATCTTGGATAAATTCAAATCACATCTATGGTTTAATTTAGGTTGTGTTATCAAATGAGGGCACAAGTCTGGTGGCATGTATGCTTCATCTTCATGGCTTTTGTCCCCTTTCTATTTCATCACTTTATCACACTGGAGATTTCCTAAGTCTTGCCTTTTAGGAACAGGTGATCGCTCCCCTTGAGTTACTATCCCCATACCGAGAGTAGATTTGTATAACAAAGAGAGTGTTTGGTTTTTATATCTGTGGTCAGAAACATGAGTTACGCAAAAATATAAATCAGATATGTGGTCCTCAGGTCCCTCCACATCGTTTGTCCAGCAAATGGCATAGCACGTCTTGTTCTATTTAACCAAGAATTAAGATGCGCAGGACATTTTCAGCAACTCGCATGAGGAGTTCATTGTTTGCCTTAGACGCTGAGTGGACACCACGAGAAATCCTAGTCAGAATAGTAAGCCTACCGACTGAGATTCGAATTCATGACCTCGAGAATACAAAACAAGCCCATTAATCTGTCATTGACCCTCACAAGTCTTTCGCATTGTACTGAAGATTCACCTGGAGGAGAACACGTGATGATGCGTGCTGTTATGTTGTGTGGTGGTTTTCGGGTGGTTTAACAGACTGACAGCCACCTCGTTTTCATTGAAACCTGTAACTAATTATCGCAGTTGCAGATATTGTATTAAAATTGCCATTTGTATGGAAATAAATTTTATTTTTTATCCTTTCTGCATTATATCTCGCAGCTGCAATAGGTTGTCAAGTACATATGATGTGACTGTCAGGAGTGGTTAGGTACTCTGGTTTTCCTTCAATACGCATAAATCTTTCGCCTTTTACTAAAGATTTCCGTGGAGGGGAACAATGATGAGTCGTTAAATAATTTTTTGTAGTGCCTGGCGGAAGCTAGGCCAATAATTGTTTTCATGTTTCTTTCTCGTTTATTAGTAAAGACTGCCACTGGTCCGGAGGGTCTCTGGATTTACGTGTCTTGTTTTTATTTTCAATATACGCACGTATCTCAACCTCGTCTATCTGTTTTTTATGTGATCTTCCTCATTTTGTTTTTTTCAACGTACTCTTTTTTGTTTGGCGTTCTTTGGCTTTTCAGTCTTGCAACGTGACCATCCAATCAGGATTTTATGAATTTTAAAATACCTTCTCCCTGGAATGTGTCCTGTATCTCCTTGTTCGTTTTTAATCTCCATTGTTTTACGGGTCCGTATATAGATAGTCCTTTCAAATACTGAGTACGTTCGTTGCTGTGGTCATTATCTGTCCTTAGGGTGATTATGGGTCGTATTATTCAACTTTTATATAGTTTTTAATTTACTGTTTCGGTACATGTACTAATATCTAGATACAGTACAGTAAATCCTGACACACTTGATTTTCTTGATGACCATTTCTTTCACCTCGCTTTCTGTATGTCTCACGTTATGCTAAATCCATTCTTATCGTGGTCATGTCAAAACGTTGGAGTGAAAAATTCCATTGTCATACGTATTACATTCCGCTGACAGTTTGCTAGTAATTTACGTTTAAAAGTAGGAGCAGTATTAGGTATAGCGCCTGGGCTACGGGATGGATGGTCCTGGAGGTTCGAATCCCGGTATATGCAAGGGGCTTTCCTCTAAAAACGTCCAGACCGGTTCTGAGGCCCATCCAGCCTCCTGTTTGGGTACCCGAGGTAAAGCAGCCGCAGTGTAAAGTTAACTACTCATTTCCTTCTAGTGCGGATGTTAATTATGAGTGGCACTGTACCTGTACCGTGTTTACATCGAAATGTATGTTTCAAATACAACAGTAATTTAATCAGCTTATTCTAAATTAATATCAGTGATCATTTTGAAGATGCCCTTTTTTCACAAAGGGTGTGTTCTGCTTTTGAAAATTTAGATGGTTACAACACAGACTTCTGCTGGGTGCAGTAAAGGGCTTCGCTTGTGTATGATGTGTAGTGTGGGTTAGTGGTTCTCACCGAGTTAGCGGACTAATGGTTATGTAAGAAACAGTCAACACAAAAAAAGTTGTCTGCTATTTCTTACGTAACCACTGGGTAATACATCGGCGCCCTCTTTGAAGGGTCATGCATACAGTCAGCTAGGACAAATTGCACGAACGAGTTAAATGAACTGGTTATGAAGAGGATTCTTTTACTGTCGTTATCAGAACTTGCCATGGCGTACAGTGAGATTACGATACGCCTTATCGTGTTCATTTACCAGCACTGATATCACTATTCATGGTGCTGCCGCGTATTATAATAATCGATGCTCGCTAAACTGAATTTTGCATCTGGTATATATTATGTTCATCTTGCCTTGGAATAAATATTTTATTGTCCAACTTATGCACAATTATATAATACGTAGATACAATTAAAATTATAAAATATTTACAAGTACTCCAACATGTTTCGGATCACAGAGGATCCATCATCAAGGAGCCTTGTACAGTACTTGGCTAAAATGACAAGAATGGTTCTATCGTGCCGTTGAAATAGACGTGGTCGGTGTTATGGCAGCATATTGTAACCCGATGTGTGTGTGTGTAGTTCACTGTCTAGAAAGGTGCCTTTCTAGTCAGTGAACTACACACACACATCAGGTTACAATATGCTGCCATAACACCGACCACGTCTATTTCAACGGCACGATAGAACCATTCTTGTAATTTTAGCCAAGTACTGTACAAGGCTCTGTGACCCGAAACATGTTGGAGTACTTGTAAATATTTTATAATTTTAGTCGTATCAATGTGTTATATAATCGTGCATAAGTTGGACAATAAAATATTTATAAGTTGATGATGCACGGTGCAAATATGAAGCTTGCCTTGGAATTTTATCAGTCGTCCTGCTGAGGAGGGCCCTTTGAGGGCTGAAACATGTCGTAGTAACACAGTGCTAATAAAGGGTTATGAATATTATAAGTGGGCATAATCGGTCTTCGTATGAAGTAAGATCACAACAATTGGCGTAGCTTTCGCCAGGCTGTACAAAAAAAATTATTTAATGACTCATGGCGTCTGACCGATGAACATTCCCTTGAACATGCCTTCTCTTGTGCCTGAGTAATTATGAACGCTCTTTCAGTAAGTTATCGCAAGATGCGCCGTGCCATGCATCAACTTCGCCGTATGAAGGTTAATGAAAAACGCTTCTTAATTACGATAAATTGCTTTAGTTTGAAAATATCAATTTCTTATAAACAAAACAATTGTACTTTCATACGTTTGATGTTATTATGCCGTTTTACATTTCTTTGACTAGTTTAACTAATATTACTACGTTATGTATGCATATATGTTGGGGGCACGCGGTGGCGCAGTTGGTTGAGGCACTGCGCTTCAAGTCGGGAGGTCGCGGGTTTGATTCCCGGTGGTGTCATTGGAATTTTTCATTGACATAATCCTTCCGGCAGGTTGACTCAGCCTGTAACAGGAATGAGTACCAGGAATATTTCCTAGGGGTAAAGGCGCCCGTTGCGTAGAGCTGACAACCTTACCACCTTCATGAGCCGATTGTCTTGAAATCTGGGTGCCTCAGCATCTTGTAAACCACAGGCCTGTAATGGAATTGCTTTATCTTATGTATGGTAGATCGCAAAATATTTTTTGTCTTTAGATAGATCACTGAGTCCAAAAGTCTGGCCACCTGTGTCGTACATCCTTATGGTTCGTCTTGAGATCCGACATAAAATTCTATGTGAGGCTGGTGTCACATGAGCATTTCCTTTCCGGCCATGTACCGCACCATAAAACCGGTCTTGTGGTGTTATCCTGGTTTGTGCTTTTAGCTAAAGGTCTCTGGTTTATTTCACAAGCCTGCTTTAGGATGGAAGTTTAGCGGCGCAATTATGAACTATTTTGTTGTTGACTGTACGTCTCTTTTTTTTTTTTTATTCATTTTAACTTTTCACTTAAAAAGCCTTCAAAATTTGACGGTGCCTATTTTGAGCTATTCCTATAAATACATGTGCCGGGAACTCAGTGACAGGTGCTGCAGCATCTCGATGGCGGCGCTCTGGGGCACTACCGTTATGTTCGTATTGTGGAGAGGTGAATGGTGTTCTCGGAGTCATTGTGCCATCTATACTTTTGAGGCTGCTTCTGTTGGAGTTACAGTATTTGCCTCTGTATAATATAGAGAATGTTGATCCATTCATTGCCTAGTCTGTCTTACGACAGGTCCATAGTCTCTGCCAAAGCGAGTTCTCCACAGAGTGCGATCTAGTACTTCCTCTTCCAGTTTACAGTATCCTTTCATTTCCTTAAGGTCATCCAATAACTGCTTATGCCTTCTTCATCGTCTTCCCGTCATTTCTACAGGATATTGAGTATACAGATTTACAATTGACTCATTGGTGGGCTGTATTCCGTGAGAAGTCTATGGGAAGGTCTAATTCTTGCAAAGATTATCTGCTTTTATGGAACCAAATGTGTCACAGCCAGTATCGCATAATCCAACCCGTAAATCCTGTTCTGACTCATTGCAGTCCAGTTCAAATTGTCACAAAGTCTGTACCTAACATTAATTTGAAGTGTGTACGCATATTTGAGTACTTCCGATACAATAGGAAGGTAATACGTAGAGCTGTCTTCCCTACAGGCCTGGACAGGCCCATAGGGTTCCAGGAGTTTGAGGCCCTCTGAATTTCTAGACAGTCGTCACGTGATAGTGATAAGGTTGTGAGCCCTACGCACTGGCTGCCTTTACCCCAGGAGATACCCCTGGTATTCATTTCTGTTAGAGGCTGAGTAAACCCTAGGGCCATAGTGCGGCCGGAAGGATTATATCAATGGAATAAACCCAGTGACCCCATCTAGAAAAAGCCCGCGACCTTCCGGCTTCCCACGCCGTATGCGTTTTATATCAAATTGTCCTTGATGACAATGAAGAGTTCTTAGCTCGACAGCTAACCCCTTAACTGCAGGATTACTCTTGGACGCTGTTTGCAACTTCTTATTCGGCATATTCGGAAACGTAGTGTGGACGAATATCTACGAGCTGGACGGTACAGGTTCCGATCTCGGCAGTAGCAAGAGATTTATCTCTGCTTCAAATTTCTGACCAGCCCTGGGACCCACCCAGCCTCCTATTCGGTGGGTATCGGACGTTTTCTTTCCAGGCCTACAATGACCGGGGAGTGAGGCTGGCCACTCACCTCCGTCTGGTGCCAAGGTTAAGAATGAGTGAAGCTGTACATCCATACCCCCTGTATACCTTCATGGCGTCTATATAGACGGCTTTACTGTTCTTTTAATCTTCTGGAAAGGCACTGAAGAAACAGTGGTCCGTCGGTTATTCCGTACCCCGGTAATCTGGATCGCCGGGTAGTCCGGATAATTTTGGGCCATGTTTAGCCATCTCTTCCCCTCCCCACGGTGATCCGATCATCGTCTGGATCACCGGTGGGAAACCTCAGATATCCTTACTCCGAGATTGGTGGCGTAACGTTTTCTTGTTTTAGCCGGAGACGTTCATTGTACAGAATTTCAGCCACGGCTATCACCGCACGCCATCGTTAGAATTCTCCAGAGTAAAATTAAGTGCTGACGAACTTGATACGCATTCGTGGAAGGCAGATTTAGAATTCCAGCTTGAAAACGGACTATGTTATTCTTAGTTATTCCAGTGAAATACTTGTATACTGTCATCAGTATCCGTCTGTCGTGGTGAGTGCATAAATTTCTCGCGCCACGTCTCCATGGCGACTACAGTTTTACGGTGGCGACTAATTTGTGGGTCATCATTATTCTAATTGATTCATGTCACCTTCTGCCCCCTAGAATTTCGAGATGGGTTCTAGATTTTTGGAAAATTTGTACATCCCTCGTGTGTGTGAATCTGAATTGAAGAGGAAGGAGAGTATTTTCTGTGTTCCTTTGCTGAATTTAAATTTAACATAATGTAATAACGAATAAACGGAGAGGGTTTGATGTGTAAACGAAAATTGGAATCGAATAAGACCTGAAACGAAAACAATCTGTTGCTCTTTTTTTGTGTGCAGAACATTATCCATTTTTATGCTTCCTGGAATTTATGTGAGGAGCAACGAAAATCGATCGCCTACAAAGTGTTGTTACAATAACAAATTCTCGTCCATCGACAAGAATAAAACGCAAACTATGATAGAAGAATTGTAGGAAGAAAAAACTAAGATATGAATCTGGCAGTATGGGCTCTAGCGCCACTGCTCAATATACATGTAACACATGTCGCCCTACTGCTCAATATACATGTAACACATGTCGCCCTACTGCTCAATACACATGTAACACAAGTCTCACTACTGTTCAGTATAGACTACGTGTAACAAATGTCTCACTACTGCTCAATATACACGCAGTAAAGGTCTGATTACTGCTCAATATACGTGTAAGAAATATCTAATTACTGCTGAATATACGTGCAACAAATGTCTCACTGCTGCTCAATTTACATGCAACAAATGTCTCACTACTGTTCAGTATACATGTAACAAATGTCTCACTACTTCTTAAGATAGACTACATGTAACAAATGTCTCATTACTGCTTATACATGCAAGAAATGTCTCACTGCTGCTCAGTACACATGTAACAAATGTCTCACCACTGCTCAAGATAGATTACATGTAGCAAATGTCTCACTACTGCTTAATATACATGTGACACATGTCTCACTACTGCTCAATACACATGTAACAAATTTCTCATTTCTGCGCAATAAACATGTAGCACACGTCTCACTTCTGCTCAAGGAATTCTGTTGCACACGGAAGAGCTTTCGTCTCTTCGTGCGGTGGTTCCTGTTGCGTTCTGCAGACCGCTAACTCACTACCTTCGAAACCCATTTCATTAAGTTTATTCCCGCATCTAAGCTGTTAAATTTCCTAAGCAGCTGGTACAGTGTCGTTAAATTGTCCACATATCAATGATCAGTACAGAATTACTCGGACCACATTCCTGTAAACTAGTGTAAGGTGTAGTCTTGTCCTCAGGCTGTTTGTACACAGTACCATAATAAGCCTAGTGGAGTCACTGGTATAGAATTTAACGAGTTCATGTGAAAGAGCAGTAGCAGTCAACAAATTGTCATCTGAAGCACGTAGTACTGAACACCTTGCATGGAATGTCCGGCCCTTACATAAGCGTGTTTAGGTGATAATGGCGTATTAATAAAGCTATTGGTACTGCTTTAGCAGCAGATGAGAGTTACTGGGAAGACACTCAATATACCAACTGATGGGAGGTTCGTATATGCAGATTGACTGTTTAAGGTCTTCTTGCGTGATTTCAGGCTTTCAACGGGATTTTAATGAGATCTGTTCTCTTTTGTGATGTTGCGCAGCGCATATTGGTTGTTGGTTACCGACGTTTCGGGATAACCTAGCGGTCCCACTGCTTGGTCCTCGAAGATGGGACCCGTAGGTTATCCCGAAGCGTCGGTAACTGGACTTCTTTTCCCTTGAAGATGGGACCTATAGGTTTTCCCGAAATGCCGATAACTACAAATCTTCGCTGCGTAACATCCCAGAAGAGCATGGATCTCATCTTAAGGTTCCCTTGTTTGCGTTAAATGATTCATTCGGTAGTTATGATGTTGCTTGTTCGGATCCCTGGATTACCAGTGGTTCTTTTAGAGGTTATCCTCGTCACAATTTGAACCCCATGAGATCTTCTTTAGCCTTAACTATTATATTGCCAAAATTAATTGGAACGGTTGTAGAGGCGTTAATGCGTGAGATCCCGTCATTGATCACATCTGGTCTATCCGAATATATTATATTATTGCCAAGTACAACACCGTATACAGCGAAGGTAAAACAAGATAAAGTGTCCCTTTTCACACTCTGAATGCGTAGAGGGGAGAAGAGATATAGCTCCACTTATTCTTGGTTTCGGCGCCAGGCGGAGGTCAGTGTCATCCTCATCCGGGCTCGCTTTGCTCCCAGGAAATTAACTCGCACCCTTTTAACACGAGGCTGGGTAGACTCCAGAGCCTGTCTGCACGATTTGAATACGAGAAAAAAAAAGTTTTCCTGCTGGGATTCGAACCCCGGATCGTCCAGCCCTGTCACTGTACGGAAACCATACCAGCGGTGGCCAATATGTAGAAGTTTAAATCCTGAACAATTAATATTTAAGACATTTAATTCAAACTAATATCTATAAAGCCAGCATTAGTTGATCGTCGTAACCTCACTCTAAGACGGTTGAAGCTAAATGGGCAGAATCTTGTATCCCTACAGGCAGACTAACTTCTGGAATCGCCATACCAGGTTTCCTGTCGACTAAGATCGCTCTTACACTGCGCCTGCCATGGTGTGTGTGTGTGTGTGTGTTGTGTGCGTGCGCTGACGTTCGGCTTGGCCCCGAACGTCGGGTTCTGCTGTTTAGCTAGCCACTACTCTTCCGTTTTCTGAAGGCCCTGTTTTCGAACCCAGAGACCAGCTACTGTAACTGACAATTTTCATGGTCTTCCTTCCCATAGGAAAATAGCGGGGTAATACATTAATTAAGCCACGACTGCTTCCGTTCTGTCCTGTCCAGTATATTGTTATGTAATCTTAATATGGAACATCACCGTTGCTGTATCAGATCTAAATGTAAATTTATTCAGTTATCAGTCACACACACAAGCTACATGTAAACGAATTCTGGCGAATAGATTTGGTCGTAAGATTGAGCCATCCTCAGGTCGTTACACAAGAACAGAAGAAATAGGAACTTCTAATGATATACAGAGTTTCTATTTGTTAGGCGCGTCCACAAAATTACGAAAAGCGACTATAACCTTCGTCATATCTGTCCGTCTTTTTGTCCGCATGGAACAGCTCGGCCTCCACTGGACGGATTTTAATTAAATTTTATATATGAGTCTGTTTCGAAATTCCGTTGAGAACTTTCCAGTTTCATTAAAATCGGACAAGAATAACGAGTACTTTACAAGATCAATATACGTGATTGATCATACCTCGTTCATTGCTTCTTAGAACGAGAAATGTTTCAAACAGAATTTGTAGAGAAATTCAACACACGCTTTATATTCGGTAACTTTTTCGAAAATAGTGACGTTTATGAGATAATGTGGAAAAATATAATAGAGCCACAGAGGCTACAGATGACAAAATGGCGCATGCGTTTTGCATGCTGGAAACATAAGGCTACAAACGCATACTCAGAATATATAATACTTATCGCTTTTCCACTGTAACAATGGTTGCACGAACGCGCCTCAGTGTTACGCTATACGTAAATTGCCTGTCTTGTTATGTTACTGTGTGGCAGTCTGATGAAGGTTCGATCTTAGAGCCGAATCTAGTTGCCAGAATACTTTTAAAAGTAGCTTATGTGTGACTTATAGCTTAATAAAGATTTTTTTTATTTTATGTAATTTGCATACCATTCGACAGTATTCTAGGCTGTTTGCATTGTCGTTAAATATACTGTAAGCAGTTGAAGAATAAAAGACCAACTTGATGTCACTTGCTATTTTATTTCACTTCTTATGTGCTCAACATGTCTCGGACATTAATATATCCACCATCAGGAGCTTGCGACTATTCTGTTGAATTACCACATTGGTCGTGTTGTTCTTGGTTCGATGTGTGTTGGGGTTTCGGTGTGGTTGGGTTGGAGTGGTGTCCGTGTTGCAGGCTGAAGCAGTGCACACCGAATCTCCAACACACACCGAACCAAGAACAAGCCGACCAATGTGGTAATTCAACAGAATAGTCGCAAGCTCCTGATGGTGGATATATTAATGTCCGAGACATGTTGAGCACATAAGAAGTGAAATAAAATAGCTAGTGACATCAAGTTGGTCTTTTATTCTTCAGCTATTACAATGATGCACGCTCCAATAAACATAAGATACTGTAAGCAATTTAATTGGTTTGCCTCGTTTTCTCCCGCCTGAAGTCGAAGTGTGGCCTTAAAATAACACACGATTTCTTCCTTCGTAATTCTGTCAAATGCGTAACCATTTTAGCCGCCTTCTGAAACCTCCTGACAAGTGTGCAGAACGTAGCGCGTGTGTAGAGCAGTGCGTTGTTACAGAGATCAAACTCTGTTCTGTGATTCGACGCATCCTGCAGACTTCGGAGGGACGACAGCAGCCTATTTTCGCACAAAGCGTATAAATATCTGGTGGAATTAAACAGGGTTGCGCCATGATGCCTCTCGGTCGATTATTTTAGATCGCTGCTCTTAGCACCCCTCCCCCCTTAGGCAGACGGAGCTGCTTGCAAGTCCAGCACAAGTGTAACCAGCCACTGTGTAATAGACACGCGATTCTGTATAGTCTGGTCTCCTGGCTTCGTTATAGAATAAAGCATTAATAAAAGTCGAAATCTGGGCCACCCAAGACCCTGACTGATGCCGTTCTGAGACAAATGTCTGAATAACTTTAAATCCAATTCCGGGACACTTGGAGAAACAACAGTCTAGTAAATAAAACCGACTTGGTGCACAACTTTTTCTTAGTATATTTATGTTTATAAATCTCTACATGTTTCGGGCAGCTATGGGCTCATCATCAGGAGATACAACTGTGTTTATGCGACACTTGATGCTTGTTATTCTATGTGGATGACTGTCTCCGGTTTTATTTACAAGATTATACAGAGATACACGGTCAGTAAAACGTAAAATTAAACAAAAGTCTATATTGTAAGCCTTTATTCGAGCCCGGTACTTCCTGATGTAGATTTTAAAAACTAAACACTTTCAAAAAACCAATAAGACGGCATTTCAGTGAACATAGTTGATTAAAAGATAAGGCGAATTTGTCCTGTATTAAAAATGTCACGTCGGTGGAAATGCCCTGTTGTTATTTCTATTTAAGTTTGCATAACGGGATGGCCCAAATAGATATCAAATTCGTATAGCATAATGCAGTAGTTCGAACAGTTACAAGTATGTAAACGTATTTGTAGACATGCTTGCAACTCTTCAGTTGCGTTTTTAATTTCAGACAACAATTCATAGAAATTGCACTCCAATTTAAACGTTCCCATGTCATTGAATGAATAAATGTGTCTTCCTAAAATTACATAAATAACTGTAGCAATGCGGGACTTTTGTTTGGAATAGACAATATGTCTTCTTATTCTTATTCTTATTCTCCTTCCTGGATGGCACTACAGTCCAATGCGGACTTTCGCCTCCTTAATGGACTTCTCCTAGTCGGCTCTGTTTTTTGACCTCTTTCCAGTTTTTTAATTTTGCATTTGTTAATGTCTGTAAAGACGGTACGTTTTGTCTGTTTGTCCGCAAGGCTGCGCATATCCATCGTTATTTCTTTGCCTGAAGGCGGTCTAGCATATCAAGCGATGTCTGTGCGGCGCCTCTGTGGTCAATAATAGACATGTACGACATTCCATTCTTCAGTTTCAGTAGCCTTAATTTAATAATAACTTAAAATAATTAATTTCCTGCTTCTTTGCAGAGGGCTTACTTGGGTGTGTCAGTGAAGACCCTGAAGCACAAATAGGTGCTACAGGAAACTGCTCCCCGCATGCGCTATGCATTTCATGACCACATTACAGCGTTAGCGCAGTCCGACTTTTGTAATGGCGTTTAAAACTTTATGTTTTGATTTACCTTACGACATGTTTTCTACAGAATTCACGGCAAAGGACACATAAACGCCCATACCAGCTTTGGGTCCCACCCAGTTGCATTTTCTATGGGTATCGGTTTTTTCCCCGGCAGTAAAGCTCAAGGCTGACCATTCACCACCAACTTTGTGCCGAGGTTAAGAATGAGTGGAGCTATACCTCTACTCCCCCAGTGTGCCTTTGGCGTGTACAGGGACAACTTTACCGATATAGAACACCTTCAGACACAAGGGAGTGCATCACTATAATTGATTTGCGTTGATTGTCAGGTTATTAATGGAGACTTTAGAAATGCAGACGTTATGTAGAGTCAAATACATTGGTTACAGTTGAACGGTAAATGTGCGGCGTGCAGATGGAAGGAAGCAGTCGTGGTCTGTCTCGAGGTGTTATCCCAGCACTGGCTGAGTAAAACCACTAGGAATATCTGTAGGGATTTCTGGCCCCCCGAAACGATAAAACAAGCCCTTGTCTCCCGAAAATGACGTAGAAATTAGTAATTCTGTTCGTGGCCTTCATTAACCTTCATGTGAATGTTGATGTTACAGAAGCAAAACCATATACCAGGGGTGGCCAGCTAGACAGGCTTCGAGAGCCGCATTTCAGAGGCAGTGTAGACAATATCCATGTCTATATTCATCAAATCGAACGTGCGGTAGAAGCAATGTTCACTGCCTGAGAGAAAATAG
>Ga0136643_10000489_pt1 | contig 43724 bp, 26 predicted proteins | sample TergutLab28metaG_FD_96883 | JGI IMG/M metagenome (GOLD analysis project Ga0136643, IMG submission 96883) | Labiotermes labralis P1 segment gut microbial communities from Petit-Saut dam, French Guiana - Lab288 P1 (version 3) (version 3) | ecosystem: Host-associated > Arthropoda: Insects >... | reverse complement strand
TTGTATTTTTTGTTATATGTAATAATAAAAAAGTATCATGCTTCCTTCGTAAGCGAGTGTGGTGGGGGGGGGGGGGGGGGGGGGGGGGGGGGGGGGGTGGGGGACGGCAGCAGCGAACGGCTGTGCCGCTCCTACAGAACGGTACACGAACTGAAGGGAAGTGGTCCCAGCTTACTTCAAGATAGAATCTCGGCACTCGCAAAGAGAGAAAATTTGTTCAGAAAATAATTCTGAAGCCGACGCTAATGTTAAATAAGATTGCAAATTAGTGCGAAGGCACACAATACATTATCTTTCGCGGCCCGGTAACTACACCACATAGATTAGCAGAGTTTACAGTTCGTTTAAGTTACTTTGAACATACCTTTACTAATCACTCGGAAAGTCACATTGACCGCGAATTACTATTGCCAACTTCGTGAACTGGTAGCTTAAATCCAATTAAAACTTTGTCAATTAACAACAAAAACAGTGGTCTGCCCCTATGGCAACACATTGGAACAATCAGGACGTTTACACACACTAAACCTTTAGCAATACACGGATATCCGTCCTACCAACCGCTATTTGTATTTCTGTTACCAGTTCTCACTGTCATATCTGAAATGTCCGTCGGCAGGTATCGCAGACAATGCTGATACACGTTTTGAGGTCTTATGTGACCGCGAAAGTCACATTCCAATCATCAGGTCGAACTAGTATTTAACCCTGATGTACAGCAGGCAGTACGACGTTCAGCAAATTTAACATCATATACCACTTTCATGGCCTGTTCTGGGAAGACATTCGGATTCATATTGGGACATTTTTCCCCTATGTAAATTCATTCCATGTGTAATGTGTTTTCAATATCAGATAGGCATACGCTCAAAGCTTCGTAATGTCGCTATACTTGCAATTTAAAGGCAAAGTTTATTTTTAAAACATATACGTTTAGGTTGTATTTAAAATTAATACTTTTCTGAAACTCAAAGCTAAATAAACATTTCGTGCTGCCAAAATATCGATTCAACTACACAACTTATGCAAAATATCACGTTATCAAACACTAATTATTTCAAAGAGAAACAAGAACATCAAATGGATACCGTCGTTACAATCTGAAACGTGTGTACGTCCAATCGGTATCTCTGATACAGCAAAGATGAAGGTTAGGGTGTATTTGTATTAGTACACTGTTCACTTCTTTACGATGTACGCTACTATTCTAGTCATTTGCATTGCACTTACGCCATTCTGTGCGCAGCGTACGCATTTCGACGCTGCCATGCCTCATCGTCAGCGTGTACTGGTTTATACGTTGTTGGACCATAAACTACTCAGTAGGCAAACGCACGGAAACATAGGCCAATTATGACATTATAAGTCGACAGTTCCTTACAATAACGTAAGCTAAAATCTAAAACCAGCGTTAAAGAAGTTATGTGACATGATTAAGACCTGTCGCTAATGTCTCGTTAAGCACCTCTTGCAGTTTAACTGACTGACCTATGGCCACTTGCAATATCCGTCAGCACCCACTCCAAAATATCTCCAGCGTAGCATTTATACCGAGTTTCTACTTAACTCTTACGCAGACAGACAAATTCTCGTGACACATAATGAGAGATCATGACGCTCTGCAAGTCACAACACAAGTTCTTATTTAACCTTTTGGCGCCGGAATTATTTTTATAATTTTAGCACACCCTGTATATAAATTGTCAATAATACAGGAACGAAACAATTTAGAATTATGAAACAAACTGCATTTTGAAGAGAAAAAATCGGACAGTATACACCATGTTTAAAATATTCGGTACTTATATTTGTTGAATAAATATATAAAATACAACTTTAGAGGTTAGCGGTGCGGTACGACCACTATAGTTGACGTTAGGCGTCAAAAGGTTAATCTGATAGCTGTACTCAGTAACGCCAGTTACAGCGGTTAGCGGGAATTCAGCAATGTTCATAAAATTACACGTACAAATAAAGTGAAATGCCAACTTGATGCAACTAGGTAATTTTATTGATGTGTTCTTTAGCTCGACATGTTACGGGTACATACGCCCATCATCAGGAGCATTAGATGTTTAGTTGCAGCGTATGGTTTTCTGCACCGAGTTTTGGGATGGGTGGTGGTCTTGAGAGCCGCTGCACCATCCGCACCGTACACACGACCTACGCAGCTGCTCTCAAGACCACCACCCATCCAAAAACTCGGTGCAGAAAACCATACGCTGCAACTAAACATCTAATGCTCCTGATGATGGGCGCATGTACCCGAAACATGTCGAGCTAAGAATACATCAATAAAATTACCTAGTTGCATCGAAGTTGGCATTTCACTTTATTTCATGATACAACCCACCAGGCTATTCAATTGGTAGGCATGTCTTTTTCTGAAGGAATCTAAGTGGCTTAAGTGGCGGGCGGTGACATTATTAACACTTGTCACTGTTGATGTTGTTTGTTTAAATTACCGATGTTAACATTTACAGATCGCTGCATATGAACGCGCCCTTGAAAAGGTATCCACTGTTAGCTTTGGTACGCGAGGACAACTTGTCACTTCCGAATTACAGAACAGACTCCTTTTCGTTAGGTTTCCCAAAACTCGCAAGTTTTAAGTTCATCCCTTCTTAAAATTTCTTACTGTACCCAACTGGTCGAATGTTAAATTTCGCTGCTCCCTAATAGGCACAAAAGTCAGAATTTTGAATACGTTAACCCCATTGGCTTCTATTTATGTAACATTCTTCCATTGTTGTCGTCCGAGTGAACTCCTTCACGCGTCTCACTAATTTGTTTAGAGTCCAAGCGTGCCTAACATTGTAAATCTTCCCCACACGTCAAGGTTTTCAAAGTCAGTCTTCTTCTTTTTTTTTTTCCAATTTTTCTTACCCCATACACTTGATTCTGACAAAGTCGAAATTGTTAGCTTGCTGCACCTGCCATAAAACTCTCTTCCCTGTAAGCTGTAATACTGACACTCTCCAATTTCTCCCCCATAATAAACCGAACCAGCAAATTTTTTAAACAGTTCTGACCTAGGCTTTAAATGTACAATTTTGTCTCTTAATAAAAGACTTACACTCTATATCGGTTATAATGAGGAAGATGCACGGTCAAACAACCCTCAAAAAAAAGTTTCTATCTTAACTTCAACACAATTAATCCACCAAGAAACACTCGGTACCAAGAAATCGAAAGCTGTCAGTGTTGACTTTTCAAAGGCATGTGAATCATAGTAACTTATTACACGATACGTAGACCTCCACTGTTCCTTTTTCCATGTTGATACGTATAATTTATGAAACAAAAACACACAATACACGATGACGCTGTTGTAGCTTACCAGAACATGTCAAATAGTTGTTCTCAGCTACATTGTTTAGACACAGCCACAAAAATCTGCAACTGCCTCAGACATCGCTCAATACCGACAATTCAGTTGATGAATAGAGATGCATCACGTAACAGAGTTTTGCAAAAATAATACTGGCTATCGGCGGTAAGAGAAACATAAATCGTATTTTGCTCGGGATACTCTGCTTCGCTTTCATATGCACTGCTTTTATGAACAACAAACAAAAATCTGCAAGCTACGCGAAAACGACAAGGCTCTTTGTTCCGCTATGCGAGTTTATAATAGGACTTGAGACATGACGATGGAATAATATTACACAATATTTCACATTTCACTATATCATTGTAACGCCTTGAGAGTACACATGCCAACATCCCGTATTGAAGTCTTATCTTCACGTCCTTGTTTCCGAGGACATTCAAAATCACCAATTTTGGTCATATAGATACAGTCTTCTACTTTTGGACTTTCAGCATTGTGTAACAGATATATTAAAACATTACAACACCATGTTTCGGAAGCCGGTTCTGCTGCAGTCTTCGGGCAAGAAGCGCCTAACCTGTTGGACCCCTTAGATCAAGCTATTTTCGGTCACCGGGTACCAATGGAACACTCGCACTGAGAATAGTTCGATCTAAGAAGTCCAACAGGTTAAGTGCTTCTTGCCTGAAGACAGAAGCAGAGCCGGCTTCCGAAACGTGGTGTTGTAGTGTTTTAATATGTATGTTACACGATGCTCAAAGTCCAAACGAAGAAGACTGTATCTCTATATTACACTCCATCGTCAAAACCTTATAGTGTTAAATATATTGGTTAGCTTCTCAGGGGTTGCGGATTCATGTTTGCCTGAAAGTTGATAAACTGTAAAAGAACAGTTATTTAACGTAACACTTTACAAAGTGACCACCATCTGCCTCACTTAGCACACGTCCTGGCACGCTGTAAATCGAGTATCTTACATAAGTTCATCATTACGACTATCCTTTCCAGGCGATGCACCATTTAAAATGAGACGGAGCATAGTATATCACATCTTTCATGTGCTCCCATGGGTAATAATCTCTAAATTTGAGATCTGTGGACGTGGGTGGTCAAGGCTGCGGACCACAACGTCCGCCTCATCAGCTGGGAAAGCATGATCCAGACGTGAGCTGCACGCGGAGAGACAAACAACTCATCTATGCAATTAGTAACAACTGCCCATTCGGTTCAAGGTCGTGCACCGCAACTAGCATGGATGGGAAGAGCTATTCTCTGGAACAAGCGAGTAGCGAAGTGTATTTACATGTCATCTATGACTGGGAATTGCCATAAGAGTGAGATACTGAGGTTAACTAAGTTGTGAATCACCTTGCATGTTGATTTCGGTAACTATAGAATATCAGCATTGCACGAGACTTTACAACTATGTTTCAACGATTCTTTTCGTGTACAACAACAACAATTTCTCTCAGTCTGTTTAAAGCTCCAGCATATGCGTCCTTCTTTAGATGGTAACAATCGATCAAGTGTTCAGTACATTCCCAGAAACATTCGCCATCTTCGTGATCAAGCACAGCGGAGCAGAGTGCTTGCCCCCGAAAAAGGACAGTGCTTCACCCCAAAGGTGGCACTCTTCTGAAACGTCTTCAATTATTTCAATCGCAATTGAGTAACACGAAAGAAGACTTGGATCTACAGCCCACACCGCTGTAAGAAAATTAAAAGTTTCACAATCGGACACTTTCAAGGTACCTCAAGGTCAATTACAAGTCCAAATGAGCCGTTAACTATGCCTTATATGCACGTCTTCAACTCAATCGTCATCAGTGTATCTTTATTTTTACTTGTATTTTAATACTAGGCCTATTCCGTTCTACAGCGAAGTTTCCAAATTGAATTCTCCGTACAGTCGGACCAAGTAGTGCACATTCGTATACTGAAATATACACTGTCTGAACTTGCAGTTTCATTCCTCATTACTTCACCCTCTTGAGGATGTAGATACATTTGGTGCAGGACTGGTGGGTTTTCAGACCAATTTCATTTGCGCTTATTATCCAAATGGACCATCACCACTTACGTTCTCAGGTAGTCAAGAAATTCCCCGCATTTATGGAATACCAAGGGCTCATAACGGCGTTTACAAGGGCCCGCCGTCCGTCTCTATGCATAGCTAAATCAATCCAGTCCATGCGCCCATCGCATTTCCTGGAGATCCATTTTAATATTATCCTCCCATTCAAGCCTGGGTCTTCCAAGTGGTCTCTTTCCCTCAGGATTTCTCACCGAAACCCTATATGCACTTATCCCCTCCCCCATACGTACTATTGGCCCCGTCAATTTCATTTTTTTGAATTTGATCACCCGAATAATATTTGGTTAGAAGTACGGATCATTAAGCTCCTCATTACTTTGTTTCTTCAATCCACTGTTACCTCGTCCCTCTTAGGACCAAGTATTCCCTTCAACACCCTATTCTCAAACACCCTCAACCTAGTCCCTCCCTCAACGTGAGCGAACAAGTTTCACATACATACAGAACAACAGGCAAAATTATAGTTCTGTATATCTTAATCTTTATATTTTTGGGTAGAGAACAGGAAGACAAAAGATTCTGCACTGAATGATAGCAAACATTCCCTGACTACATTCTGGTATTAATTTCTTCCTGCGCAGAATTTTGATTCGTTAGGGTTGTTTCCAACATTTGAACTCTTCCACCATTTCAAAGGAACTATTATCAGTCTTTATATTGCGAGTTCGTCCTGCATTCTGATCTCGAGACATGACCATGTACTTAGCTTTCACTTCTTATTCCATTGTCCTTACTAACAACTACAAAAGCTTGTGTGCTCATCTTTATAGTATGAAGCTTCCGCCCAATATATTAACATCATCAGAATAAACCAACCGCTCATGAATACCATAAACCATTCATAATAGGAAACATGTCAGACAAATGTTTGCCTACCCGGACTCGGCTAAAGGTTCCATTCAAATCTATTTTTTATCCTTACCAGTTACATGGAGATACCAAATTCAAAGTGAATATTAAGCAAGACCTGCCTCCTAACTGAATCAGAAGCTTTACTGAAGTCCACAAATGGATGTTGCACTGCTTCATTGTATCCCTAATCTTTCTCAAGCATATGACGAATGCATAATATATGATCAGTCATTGACCTCTTGCGTCGAAATCCACACTATTGATATCCAATAATTTCCTCTGCATATGGAGTTAACATTGATATTAAGATATTGGATAACATTTTGTATGTAGTTGACGAAACTGGTATGCTTCTGTAATTACTAAATCTCTTTTATCACTCTTATTATAAATAGCTATAATGATCGACTTCTCCCATTCCACATACAATTACTCCTTATTCCAAATAGAATTAACACGTATAAGGTTCTCAGAGAGAATTATCCTACCTCATACTTTAAATGTTCGCTGGGATTTGATAATTTTGATTTTAGCTTTTCAACAGCCATTTCAACCTCAAAGGCACTCAACTCATACACCAGTGGCTCTACTGTACGTATTTCCGAATGCCAAACATCGTTAACCCCATGTACATTCAATAGCTGAGCGAAATGGTTCCTCCACCTAGCCAAAATACAGTGGCATTCTGTAACCAAATCACTTTTCTCATCCTTTACTATACAATTTCTAGGCTGGTAATCCTTTTCAAAGCCCCTTATGCACCTACACAAGTCTCTGATATTTTGAACTTACTGCTTGTCTCAAGTTCATCAATTTTAGCTTTCAGACATTCCTTCATTTCGTTCCTGAACTGTCTACTAGCTTCATGTCTTACATTGTTTAGATTATCTGCAATGCTTTGGTTTGGATATTGTCACCATTGCATTTTAGCCTGATTCCTTTGATCTAAAAATCGTAAACATTCCTCATCAAACTATGGATTATGCTTCTTCTATTCATAAAGATTTAGGCTCTCTTGAATTGAGGATTTGATATTCTCTTTAATGTTTTCCCAACCCCTATTTATGTCCTCGCTATCATTTAAGTTCTTCAAAGCTTCAGGCTGGTTTGAGATCTTAATCTGATACTGTTCATAACCTCCAGGTCACTTAGCTTCCTGAGTTTAAATCTCTCCATATAACATTTTAGTGCTGCCTGTTTATTTACTGCCGATCTTTTCCTAACTTTTGCAACCATCAGATAGTGTTCAGTATCACATTCAGATTTTCTGAAAGATCGTAAATCGTGGATACTCGAATTCCATCTATGTATCAATGTGTGATCGACTTGATTATGAGTGTTCCAATCAGGAGAGATCCAGGTGTATTTATGAATGTTTCGGTGCGGGAACATCGTGATTTAAGCAACTAGATCCTTTGATGTGGCAAAGTTTACTATTCTAACAACCATATCATTAATATCCAGATGTAGCCTACCATTCCCAATGGTCAGTTTGAAAATATCCTCCCTCCCCAGTTTTGCATTACAATCTCCAAACAGAATTTTCGAATGGTGCTTAGTAAATTGATCGAAAACCTGTTCTTAATTCCTCATAAAACTGTCTTTTGAATCATCAATTTTTTCTTCACTTGGCGCATGCACATTCAAAACAATGATATTACACCAGCGACCTCTTAGAACTAATATGACATCCTATCGCTAACAAATTCTACTCTCTTAACTGCTGGTACGATTCTGTTGTGTAAAAAATCCTATTCCCAATTGACGATTTTAATTTCTTTTGCCGCAGAAAAACAATAAAATCCCCTGCTCTTACAGCACTCCCTTTGTCCCACCTAACCTCCTCTACACTCACTAAATCTAATTTATATCTTGCTAATTCCCTGGCTGCTCCTGTACGTGACCCTGACCTATACATGCTCCTTACATTCAGTTACCAAATCTCGTGTCCTTTTTCTATTGCTTAGGAAGTATCAAAGGATCAGTCCAAGCCCGAGGCACGTGTATTCATTTCGTAACAAGGGCAGTTTTTAAGCTAAGGAATTGTTGACACCTCGCCCAAACCCACAGCTGAAGGATCACCCCTTGTCGGTTATCCGCAACTGCTTATTCAATATATTCGAAGCTACCCTTCACACTGGAGGCTGTTCTTACATCCCTAATCCGAGGACGCGCTATGCCGTGGTGACAGGGACCCATTTATCATGAGAGATAAATTTTGGTTTTAAAATATTGTACGAACGTTACCCGGACTAGCACTAACGTTATTTTCCCTTGCAGCTTGTGGGATGGATCTTCAGTGTTCACACTCTCGGGTATTTTAGTGCATTCTTATACGGAATGAAGGCTTCCTTCTACGTTGTTTCGCGCAACATTGCGATTTTCAAGAACGTAAACCATACGTGAATGAGTGCTTACTTTATTGTAGGTAAGAAAGATGAAGTTCGCCCTAGAAAAGGCCACGAAGGCCCAGAGGGGGAGTATAGGTATAGCGTTACTCTTCCTTTAGTCTCGGCGCTAGATGGAGGTGGGTGGTCAACGCCAAGCCCCTGCCGCTTTACCCCCGGGAGTGAACCTGTACCCATCGTATAAGAAGGTGGGTGGGCCCCAGTGCCGGTCTGACGGCTGCGAAAAATCTCGCCTCCACCAGAATTCGATCCCAGTGTCGTCTAGCCCATAGCAAGTCGCTTGGACTTACTGGAATAATAATAATAATAATAATAATAATAATAATACGGGAGTAATTCCAAAGTCACTATCACAAAGTCTAACAAGACTTAACCAGCACCCGAATACATATATATAAAACTGCAAAAATCAGTGATTCTTGGCACATGTTCAATTGTAAGAAACTTTTTAACTACAAATAAGACCACCGAGCCTAATCCTGTTGATTACTACATCCCAGGATGGGTGAATATTTCCCAGCCAAAGCTGAGAAGTGAGAAATTCGAATAATAATAATAATAATAATAATAATAATAATGGTAGCCGGGATAGCGCAGTCGTTACAGTAAGACCACAGGTTGAGCAAATAACAAGTCGTCATGTTATTCCCGTCAGGGGACTCTTCCCTGAAGCGTCGAAACCTGCCCTGGCGTCCATCTCGCCTCCTATTTAATGCGTACCACGGGACTTTTGCCCGGCGGTAATACGGCCGGAGTGTGAATCTGACCACTAACGTCCATCTTATCCCGAGCTTAAGAATGCGTGGAACTATAGCTCCACTGCCTCATATGCATTCATATCTTACAAAGGGTAAACTTTACTTTCTTTCCTGCGTTTATCACGTTTTTATACCACAGTTTCGTTGATTTTGATAACATTAAGTGAACAGCTCACATCTTGACGCTCTTCGTGATGTAATTTTCTAATTTCCCATAGGGGACGAATCCTTGTCCGACTTTATGAGTGAAACGACAAGACAGCACGCCTTTCTGCTCCACGTAAGCCAGCCACTCAAACTGGCAGCCACGTTTAAATATAGCATGTACAGACCAGAGAAGATTGTGATTCACTTAGTACACTTAGACAGGAAATCAAGAGGAAAAGAATTAACTTCCATAAACATAGGGGTGGAAGTTGTAAGCTGGTAACGAACTGTAAATAGTTAAGATGTCCCTCGTTCGTCTCCAGAGGAATACAGCTGCAGGATCGACACGGATTAACGTGCTGCAAGGCACGATGTTGGAATGGATGTACCGGGTGTGTTACTTAAATTTTTTATTGTGTTCCTTCCTTACCTAAACTCAAGAACACTTCTTGTGTATTATAAGGTGGTGGCACGATTTAGGGATTTTGATATACAGTTATCTAAGGGAAAGAAAAAAGAAAGGAAGGAACATACATATACTAAAGTAACACAAACAAGAGGAGGACATAAACAACCGGAAAAAATGAGTTCACAATTTAATACCATTATGATTCTATTAAGCATCCATGTTTGCTTAAAATAAAGTCTAGAAACGGTTTCGGGAAAGGTCCGATGAGTGCTTTCCTTAAAAATGCACCACTTTAGGTATGCAGTCCAGCAATGTAAGGCTATCAATCAGTACGCATACATAGTCAAGTGAAGCGTTTATAGCAGTTCACAGTTCCATCCGACATTGCTACATTTCAAGCAAGTTGTTTTCCTGTTTACACTTAACATCAAATTCCAACAACATCAATAGGATCAGTGTTGTTAACATTAAATAATCTGTGTGTACACTTAAGACTGATCTCCATACATCGTTTCATATTTCATTTCAAATGATTCACTGCTTAACATTATGAAATCATAAGTTACACAACTGCCGCGGACGCTACAGTATTGCTTTACTTTACGCAAACTCAACGCTGCCAAAGGCCGCAGAAAGTTTTCACAAATTAACAGTACGTCAAAACTGAACAACAGAAGGCTAGTGAATGGTGGTGGTGCATTTTGCCTATACTTTCGGTGGAGGATATAGAGATAATTTCGTATATTATTATTATTATTATTATTATTATTATTAGTGTTACTATCGGCACTATTGGTGGTGGCGGTGCGCCGGCAGCAGCAGAATTGTCGTATCTTTACCTGAAGTTCCCACACTCACAATGTCGCTATACTGCAACCAGCAAATTTAAAAGCAATTTATCGTGATGTCCTGTAATGTTAAGATAAAGGTAAAGCGATCCCGTTACAGGCCCGGTGTGGCCCAGAGGGTGGGTAGAGGTATAGCTCTACTCTTCCATGACCATGGCACTAGAAGGGAATGAGTGGTCAGCATCACGCCCCGGCCGCACTTTACCCCCAGGATAGATGTAATGTTAAGATATTCATACCAAATTCCACAAAAATCCGTCAAGCGTCACAGGCGATCACGTAGCAGACAAGGATACACATGGACATGATGATGCTGTAAGCTGGTATCTACCGTACTGTAAATGAAGTGGGTTAAAGAATAACACTTTGGGCTATTTGTTTGTTCTGTCTATTGCGGCGGTCGTATGAAGTCGATGAGCAATGGTGGAACGGTAATGACGGGGAAAAAACCGGCGTACTCTGACAAAAATACGTCACAGTGCCATTTTGCCCACAACAAAACCCACACGGACTGGCCTAAGGACGAAAAACGACCTCCGCTGTGAAAGGCCAGCAACCAAGCATCCCAGGCATGCGACGGACCACATATAGAAATGAAATAGGGTACAGTAAGGTCGGTGTGTTTTTATCATTACAGAATTACAGGAGTAAGGGGGTTGGAGGATACATTTCAGTCAAGAACACTATCTTATTAGCAATTCGACACACGAAGCAGTGAAACCTCAGTTAGTGTAAATGTTACCAGGTGCACGCACCACGCAATACAGCTTAACATTCAATGGGATAATTTGTACTACAGAGTGCCAACATCAAAGCAACAGTAAGTACATTATCCGCAGCAAATTATGTATTAGCCGGCACTCCTGTGTTCCACATGACGTCTGGGCACCAGATGCAGCCCGGATACGCGTACGTCACAGATGGGACGGAAGGGCAAAAGGGGAATTTACATTTACACATGTTATATAATAAATAAACTGGCTTTTGCAAGTAGTCTCTTGAGTCATAAATAATAAACTGGTCATCTGCAAATAATAGTGTGTTGAAAACTAACTCTTTAAAATAAAATAAAGACAAAGGTATTTGGTTTCGTTGGAACGGATCACGTAAGAACAAAAATTATTATAAATGATGAAACACTAGAATAAGTTTGCCAATTTACTGATCTAGGTTGCACTCTATCTTACCAATTTTCCATGATGTAGAATCAAAATTGGCAACATTTCTACAATTAACAGGTACTATTAAGAGAACTATTTTTAAGAAAGTGAGAACGGAAACCATTTTGAAAATATACAACACACTAGTTTTACCTACATTTTATATGGGTCAGAAAATTGGACTAACAGCCTTACAAAGACGAAGAATTGAAGCGGCAGAAATGAAGTTACTAAGACCACAAAACAAATGACTACATACGCCTCGAACTACTGATTAGAGGCATACTAGACAAGATAGATTAATACAGACGGAACTGGCTTCTACAATTGCAAAGTATGCCATAAAACCAAATCCCTTTGAAATCATACCACTACAGACCACAAGGAAGGAGAACAATTGGAAGACCGAAGAAACGTTGGCGCGAACAGTTGTAACTCTGGAGACGGAACGGATCAAAAGGTCCAATCCTTGGTGTTTATGATGATGATGATGATGATGCATTTACATTTAATGCAGACATAGGTATTAAAACGTATACACCGAAACACGTTAGATGTTCCGAGTGATAGAATACGCCTTACGTTAGATAACGCTAAATATACAACGCTGGCTAGGGGTCAGTGTGTAGTGGACGTACAGTGTGCTAACTGGACAGAGAAGGGGGTGCATTTGGGGGTTAGCTGTAAAGATTATCGTCGGTTAAATGCTTAATCAGTCGTAAATCGGATTAATCTAACAAGGCGTGCATCAGGGTCTGTTCAGGGACCAAAGCGCAGTATTTGTACACTATGTTTTATGTATCCAGCATTCAGGCCCTTCCACCGCGATTAAAATCAAACCCATGTGGGTTGGGAATTATCATAGCAGGGTACAAGAAGGGGTGTTACGTGTGGGGGTGGAGATTGGTGGCGGGTAAACCTCTTCTAAAATCATGCAACGTCCTCAATGACACTGTAAATTCATTCAATGAAGGCAGTATCGTGTCTTGGTGCATTAAATAAATTGTATGTGTCTAGGTGCGTGGTGCATTTTACGTTACGGAGAGGGGACAAGGTTACCAGAGCGGTATTGCTAGAAATTGCATGGATAAACAATAATAATAATAATCAACTGTACAGCATGAAATGCATGATTATACCGGTAATCAATGGCGTTTTCGTAACAGTAACAAAAGGTTTACAGAAACATATGGAAGCCATACCAGGAAAACATTCAATAGTTTAACTACAACAGACAGCTGTACTAGGAAAATCACACATAAAATATGGAAGGTACTGCGGTCTGAAACTTGAAGTCCGAGCGGCGGGCATTACCGTTGGTTCCTGAGAAGTACCAGGGAGAAAAAGCCTGTGACAAGGAAGAAAATAATAATAATAATAATAATACAGTACATAAAAAGACACGATAGAGTGTGTGCACAACTACACTTCAACATATGCAAGGAAACAGAGTTCAATTGGACAAAAACACTGGTATGAACATGTGCCAAAATGAGTAGAAACAAGTCAAGGAGGCAAGGTAACCATATTGTGGAATCAACAAGTACAAAGTGACAGAACTATTCCTAACAACAAACCAGACATTATAATCCGTGATAATGAAAAGGGAACATATATGTTAATAGACGTTGCAATCTCAGGAGACAGAAATGTGATTAAAAAGGAAGCCGAGAAGATTCTAAAATATAAAGATCTTACAGTAGAAATACAGCGCATGTGGAATGTAAAAACAAAGGTGATACCAGTAATAATACGGGCGACTGGGACTATTTCAAAATCATTCAGAAAATACGTGAGAAACATACCAGGAAACCATGAAATCAAGGAACTAAAGACAACAGCCATATTGGGTACTGCACACATACTTCGGAAAGTACTAATGTAAAAGTACAATAGATTCAAAAATGAAACTAATTATATAAGCACCATGAATAGTAACAACAGAATAGCTCCCACACTGTATTCCTTAGGGACATGGTTTGTCACAAGAATGTATGTACAAATACCCGGCATAAAAGAGATGATGATGATGATCATAATAATAATAAAGTGTAGTAGTAGTAGTAGTAGTAGTAGTAGTAGTACACATAAATTTAAATTAATAAAAAATCGGGAAACGTCTCAAAGTTCACTTATGAATTGCGATGGGACAGAAAAAAACTTGCAAAGAGATATGATACCAGAAAACAGACAGCACCTTCTTCTTAGGAATTTGAGATACCAGACTGGACACCTGAATCAGTCGAATCTCTTTCACACTCTCACGAAATGTTTTAATAAAGCATATTTAATTTCTTCCATGGCTCAACAGCACGTGTTGAGCCAGGCCTCCTCATTATTGAGGCTTCACGTCCACACTCATACAACTATCGGTAAAACTCCTCTGGATGAGTGATCGGCCCGACGCAGAAACCTCTATCTGAAAACATACAACACTAACGCGAGACAGACATCCATGCCCCCGGCTGGAATCGAACATAAAATACCAGCAAGCCAGAGGCCGCAGACACACGGTTTAAGCTTTTGAAGCCTAATGTCAACTACAGTGGTCGTACCGCGCCGCTAACCTCTAAAGTTGCATTTTATATATTTATTCAACAAATACAGGTACTGAATATTTTAAACATGGTATATACTCTCCGTTTTTCTCTTCAAAATACAGTTTGTTTCATAATTCTAACGTATTTGGTTCCTGTATTATTCACATGTTTTATACAGTGTGTGCTAAAATTAAAAAAATAATTCCGGCGCCAAAAGGTTAAACCACACGGCCACTGGGATCGGCATTTACTATTATACACCCACCGAATTCCACAGCGCCCAACAAGTTTCTTATCGCGTATTTCTCACTAAATTTCACCCTGACATTTCTAATTTTATCAATGACCCTCTGTGCCACATCATCTGACCATTCTCCTTACAACTAGGTAAATGCTAAGTTGAATTTCAAGTATTTAAGCTTTCCGCTATGTAACTTTCTCAGGTTATTCTCTTAGTTTACACAAATTACGTCCTTGTACTCCCATTTTCCTTCTTCTGTCACCAGGCAAATAACCTCCCTCTTCACAAAACTGGCCGCCTTTGCCAAATTTAGCACGAAATATTCGCCGTTTATCACATTTATTCACGATTAATATCTATTCACAACCCCGTGCCAATAAAGCCCCGAATTATGTAGGTGGTATCAGATACCATGGGTTAATAATTATCCTCGAAATGCCCCTTACCAACAGAAAAATATTAATTACAACGTAAGCTCGACGACCATTTATATCTCTATCACAACTAATATACAGTTTGCAAGTGGGAGGGTGGAGTTACAAATTACTTTCCAGACACAAGTACCTAGTCATGGGAACATTCATCATGCATTTGAAATGATAATTACCTCCTGAAGCCCAGGAAAGCCTCCTTAAGCCGACAGAACAATTTAACTGCCGGCTAATTACACTCAGGTAACTAAAATAGTAATATAATCAATTGTACGCTGTCCACAATAGATTCACGGCGGTTCCCAAAATGACCAAGTGCACAATATCATCTGCGGCTTCACGACCGAGAAATTCGGCAATAAATTGTTTAACCCTTTAAAACAGAGTGACAGCTAATTTATAAGTACCATGTGATTTAACATTAAAGCACTCTGCACTTTGTCCATATAGTGTAATTATTCTTCCCTTAGAAGAGTCCGAAAAAACAGTGATTTATATTTTGGGCGATTCTATGATGACTGAATTCAGTAGCATTCTCTCCAGCTGACCCCGTGTCCATCATGTGGGTTCTGATAAGAATCCTGATGATGGGGACGGAGTCAGCTTCTGAACCAGTGGTCCATCCTAAATACTTGATTCGACTACCAGCCCGAAAAGGTTTTACTTCTTGGACTGCCGAACCCTGAATATGAAGTTAGTTATGCAAATTTCACAAATATTTCTAACATAAATGAATTACAATAATAGGACGGAAAATGGACAAGCAGTGATACTGAAATATTAAGCACGTATTTATTTATAAAAAAAAATATTTGAAACATCAAATAATTTGTTTATAATGTCATATATTGGCACATTTTTCTCAAAATCTACAAACTGTAATTATAAATTATATGTGGCTGGGATAATAAAGTAGTGTTTCTTTGAGAAACATTTATTTTTCAAATTAGTGTTTATCACGAAGCTGAAAGCACGAATTTGACGCGACGGGCACAAGAATAATAGTGTCTTTGTGTCGTACCAAAAAATAATGTCATTTTCCAGTAGAGGAAATGGAGAAAAGAACGATAGCTGCAACTGTACGTAGCGTCGCCTATTCTGGAGCCAAAATAAGACGACAGTACAAATAACAGGCTATATCTGACGTCTGATAAAACAATACTAGAAATTTCCTGTATCTGCTGTTTTCAGTTTCTTTTATGCGCATGTATTTCCACGTCCTGTATTATTCAATCATATATACGGAAATTGCTGATTCCCTAAAATTAGACCAAGTACAACTTCACTCATTTTAATGGTAATTGTAGGTATGTATTAACAATAAAATCATCATGCATGCGCAGTATCCGGACTGTTGTGTCGGTGCGAACTGTTCTAAAGAATATGGCTTTAAACTGCACAACCAGTGTGTGTTAGGGGGAAGAAAATAACGCGCATATTAAGAGAGACACATGCAGAAAATAAGTTTAAAAACATTTATATTGGGTTCTTAATTTGCAACTCTAACAAGAACTTTTCTTGGTTCTTTATACAGCTATTCCACTAATTTTGCACACAGCCCCCGCGACAACCAAAGCATTTATCATACCCTGGGATGAGCTTTTCTATTCCCTGTTGACAGAAGCCCATGTCTTCGGTTATCAACCGTCGTATCTCAACCGTATCCACCTCGTGATCATCTCTAAGTTTGTGGGCGCCAAGACGAAGCTTCAGCGCTGGAAACGTGATAATCACCCGGAAACTAATTCCCCTGATACAATCACAGTAAGAGTGCGTTCTTTAGTTTGTAAATTGTACGCCATGAAAACTTAAAATAAGTTTATCACGAAACACTTCAGCCAGTGTGCAGGTTGAAAGGCTGAAATCTGAAGCCGTGGCTTCACGGATATGAAGGAGTGCTACACGCGATGAAATTTGGTAGAGGAATGAAACAAAGAAAAAGGAAAGAAACGTAGAAAGAAACGAGAAGCTAGGAGAGGAACATAAAAAAGAATGGATGAAGAAACAACATAAAGAAACAATGACAGAAACTAAAACGCCAAGAAAAGTCGAGAAGAGAAAAAAATGAACAATTAAGGCGAGATAAAATGGGACAGACCGAACGAAATAAGGGGAAACAGAAAATCGACCGGCTAACGAAAACACGCATTACTAATAGACCTACAATTTCTATCCGAATTTTATTAGTACACTATTCACAGCGACACTGGTTTCTCCAAACAGTAAATACCCAGGATATTTACAATCACAGATGCTACCACTATAATAACACTGTGCCTTCTACCTACCCATTTCACCATTCTTTATACTGCATAATCTTACCCGAAATCCCTTTCATAGCAGCGACATTTTCTGGACGCCACACAACTGCATAATTGGTTTAACACTGTAATTAACACTTAAAACTCAGTGGCTACTTTATGTACCGCAGACTTAGCAATAAAAATTGTACGCTGTGCCCAGACAGGGCAATTACATGTTTTTATGGATCTCAAAACAGAGCCATTACTTCTCCATACAAAACTATCTGATTGGTCTCTATAACCAAGACAGTGTGTTCACTGTGCGGTATGAGCTGAATTTTTAAATATAATATATATTTTCTTAATATTTACAGGGTTAAACTACTTATGAATGCACATATAGTACTACTTGGATTTTGAACCTCGACCATCGCGTAGTATTACCTCCTCCCCACAAAAAAAAATTAAACGAAACTCTGCGAAAGTGGAAACGATGTTTAACTTTTTTAAATACATTCTTGGAACACTAGACGATGCAGAATTCTATAAGCCAAGATCTAAATGTAGTACACTATCGTTAGATTCATGCAGAGCGAGGTCACGGATGGTCCAATGTCCAATGAAATAACTAATTGGCAATCACTCTGGAAAATAATGTGAAAAATGTGAACCGACTTTCACAAAATACTGACAAACGTTAAAAAGACCACCAATTAAATTATCGCCACTTCAAGTACTTAACGTTAGAACAGCGAAAGAATTACATCACTGAAAGAAAATAAACAGAATACTCTCCGTGTCTAGCAAACATGAAGGCAGATTTTATCACTGAACAATACAACAAATGGCTGAAACATATTCCAAGCCGTTGCCAAGACAGCCGTACTCTTGATGCAGAATAAATTACCTGCAGTACGACATTGTAGATGAAGAGTGCATATTGGTTTTACAAAGTCGTACATCAGACTACAGTCATTATGGTGTTTCTCTTTTTAACGATGTTAGATCAGGGATCGCTAGCCCTTTCAAGGGGGAAATTGACAAGCATTCGCAGTTGTGAATATTACATACAGTCGTGTACAAAGCAGTCAATTTGATCAGCATATGCTCCGAAAATGTATGTCCATACATCAGCAAGTCTGATAGACCTTAATATGGTGCAGAAAATATTGACAGCTGTAAGGAATATAAATGTTGAGGATTACAGCAACAGTGGACCCTTCCTTGCTGAGTGGCGAGCGCTGTGGTGTGCGAAGTTGCAGTAACTTCTCCTTAAAGTTTGACATATGAATATGACATTCTGATTTTATTCTTTTCTATGTGTGTGTGATCAGAATTTTTATTTTTTTTTTAAATCTTTCTTTTACGTGTCCGCCTACAAATGTCACGTCCCAGAAATAAATCTAGTGCTGGATTACGAGAAGATTCCTTTTACGTATATTGTAGAAGGCTTTCATGGGTGTAAATTTTTTAGGTGCGCGAATTCTCTTTACTGGAACACTGTATGGGTAGAAATGACTAATTCCCGACACAATATGAACTTAAATCTTATCCTACCTCACTATGACATTAATTTTCCATTGCCAAAATTCCTTCATGCAATTATTCCTTTTTATGATTTCCAGCTTGTATACCTTGCTTGCATTTTCTCTCCGTTTCTTTTATCAGTTCCCTTTCTGTACCCTTTATTTCTTCTGTCTTCATTGTCCTCCGTATTTCTTTGTTTATTTCTCCCTATCACGCGCAGTGGCAGCCTTCTGTGCTGCCAAATATAATACTCCTTAACGGCTCGTTGTTAAGTCGGTTACTAAGTTAATGAGGCAGGAATTTGTTGATACAAATTAACTTTTCTGAGGCACAATTTAGACCACAAAAACGTATCATGAGAAATAAAAGAGAAACGATCACGAGACAGTTTAAGAGAATTTATAACGGTGTTTTGGCATGTTCCTGTCACAAGTTTTATACATGTTCCTTCCAAACAGTGTGTCCCTTTTAGTATGTCCATGATCACGGAGCTCTACGTCACAGAATGCTACTATCCGCTGAAACATGTTCAGCGTAGATCGTGTTCAGGGACACGATAAAAACGCCTGTGTTGACTTATATCAGAATAAATACTGTGAATTAACTGACACACATTTCATCTCTCTAGCATTAATACATGTATTTAGTTCACAAGAATACTCACCCCCACCACTCCTTAGCTTTCCGAAGCTAGGGGTTGTGATCTGCTCCGACTAATTGAATTCTGAAGTTACGAATTCCCTACAACGGATTAAAATCGCCTGTAATTTGACACCATATATTTTAGTATATAGATATCCATGTTTATGTTGCCTGCATCTTCAGGGTAGAGGATACGAGCAGCATGATTATCCGAAACGAAGGTGCACGAAGTCACATCCCAGAATACTGTAATCTTGGTGCTCTGAGACATGATAACGTCTAATCTACTAACATTTTTACGGGATTAGAAACAGGCGCTTATTGACAGATCAGCTAATCTCAACGCTTTTTATACAAACAAAACACCACGGTGAAACACACGTGTCCGAAGAGGATTTCGAACTTGCTGTCCCAGTATTTGAGTAACCTGGGTTCACCAACGTGCTGGAAATGTTCATTTTAGACCTACTTGAAATATCATAAATTTTTGGAGTCCATCCCATATGGAAAGATTTCTATGAAACATCTAAGAGGAAACTTCACAATTCAGCAAGTGGCAGACACTGGAACGCAATGTTGTATGCGCACAAATAAAAGAAAAACAAGCCCAAAGTGTTTGCTAATTGGCTGCAAAACATAACGAAAATAAATCAAAGTCTTAAGATTTAAGGGAGAAACTCAGGAATTCAATTCAAATCCTCGGTTCAACAAACTTGCTGAGGGCTTATGTCACCAGCGGAAAAATTAAAATGTGGTAAGATATACCAGACACAAAGCATTAAGAATTATGTGCTACATCGAAGGAAAACAGATTAATATCGAATGCCACTTCATTTTTCCGATTATCTTCATAACCGAAAGCCTTATCTTCAAGAAATGTTAGTATTTAATTTAGAAATTGTAAGCTTTTTCATTTACTATATACTAAAATATAGAACTCTGTAATATCTATCAATATATTCAATCACAACTATCACACACTTTGCGAAGAGTTTTATTACGTGGCACCTAATGTCGACCCTGAGCATGGGTCATCATCAGGCCATGATACAAGTACACGAATTTTCTTGTAACAAACTAAATACCGTTAAGTTGGAGAGCTCCTCTTTTTACATTATAAATACACTAAAATATGTGTAAAGTGTACAAGAGTAAAACAATTTACAAAAAAGGCCTAAGGACGTTTAAAAATAATAACTCCTTTTGCTTTTTAATTTTGTTTAAAAATACCAAGTACAAGATTTCCATATGATTGTTACGCCAATGGGGATGTTGCATATAAAGATGAAAACTTTAACGTTCAGGTGACCATGCATCGTGATAAATTCTCATAATCAAAACAACAAGACGTACTAATTTCTCAAATTCATTTTTGGAGTAAAACTCTATATATGTTTCGGACAGTTCCTCTGTCCATCATCAGGAGTTTTTCACTGTTCACACAGCAATGGTATCGTCATACAGGTTTGCTGTGTGTACAGTGAAAAACTCCTGATAATGGACAGAGGAACTGTCCGAAACATGTAAAGAAGTTTTACTCCAAAAATATATTTGAGAAGTTAGTGCGTCTATTTGGTTTGATTATAAGAATACAAACTTTACTTTCGCTCGAATTTACCCACAACAGACACACACTTCTTAACGCACCGAACAATAGAAGTCGACCAGAAACAAAATCGTTGTTTGTAACCAGCAACTTTAAATAATGCCGACAACTGACAATGTGCCGTGCCACCAGCAAAATAGAACGTTGTAATCCTTATTTCCTGCCAATTTTGCAACGCCCGACTTTCCTATAGCAGTTTACAGGACTTTATTTCATTCTTTCAACGTACGAGGTCCAAAATGCCTCTTAATGTGCGTACTTGTGTCTTACGTTGGCGTATAAATAAAAGTCTCCCATTCAAACCGTCACACACAACCCTTTCCTCTTACTGACCTTCAACAGTTGCGTCGAAAGACAATTATAGTCGCTTTTGTTGACCAAAAGTAATATAGTCCAGCAATGTTTCGCTGGTTTTGAACTGCGTAATCTAGAAAGTGGGGCCTGTAGGGCCCACTTGATTAAAAATGGAAAACTAGTCAACTCAAATATACACCTAAGATAATACCCTTGCCGTCAATTAGTGAGTGATTCAGTCAGTGGCTGAGTCAAATCAGCGTTGCCATAGTTAGAGTACTCGGTTGCTATGGTTGCGATAGGGCTTGGCTTGTGCACGACGTCACAGATCAGTTTGGTCGCAATGGAAATCAAATCACTCGGTCAATAGAGCACCGCCAGCTGGCAGCACTTCTTTGGCTACAATACAGTTTGGGCGTCAGACATTACCTTGTAAGTTTTATACCGGTGAACTAGCGCGTTAGCCTGGCCTGCCGTGTGACTAGGCACTTGATTAGTAAAAAGGTAAAGTGTTCCCGTTACAGGACCTGTGTGACCCAGACAGTGGGTAGAGGTATAGCTCTACTCTTCCATGACCGCGGCACTAGAAGGGGTAAGTGGTCAGCAGCACGCCCCGGCCGCACTTTACCACTGGGAAAGACCCGGTACCCATTGTACAGGGGGCTGAGTGGGCCCCAGGGCCATTCTGAACGGGCGGAAAGTCTCGTCCCCGCCGGGATTCGATCCCGGACCGTCCAACCCGTAGTCAGTCGCTATACCGACTGAGCTACGCGGCTACTTGATTAGTATATTTAAAATATTACCACAATAAATAGGCCTAAGTAATTTCGTTATTTCAGCAGAAATTTTCAGAAAAATCGGGCGGAAAAATCGGAGAATCAGACACTACAGAATAAACTTTGTTGGCTTGCTACAGGCAAGATTTTTCTTAAACGACAATCCTCCGATTTCGTTCCGACGTTTCGGGTCGAACACGCTGCGTCAGTCTTCAAGGCAACTTAATTAGGCCCATGTGGATATAGAAGCGGCTCTGATTGGCCATTGCTCTTACAATCCGATTCAGTTACCCTCGAAATGGAGGGAACAACTTCCTCCGAAAAGCCGGCACCAACGTTGTAAAACCCTGAAAGAAAAACTATTATTTCTGGTCAAATTAAATCCTGCGGGCAAAAAGTTTGAGTTCCACCGCTGCAGACTAATTCGGCCCCACCACTTCAATGTCTTTCATTCACCTACATCACAATGTTGTCTCTCTTACTGTCCACCTATTAAGGGTTGACTCCCAGACAGACTCATAGCGGTGCGGGGGACAGAAGCAGAACAGAGTTCAAGTACAAGTGTAACTCAGAAGCACAATTTAATTTATTTAACAGCGAATCTGCACTGCTCGCAGCACGCGGCACTTTAATGTTTAATCCATCTCATCTCCCGCCCATTAGCAGCACTTCGGTGTGTGGTCAGGCTACTGTTTGCACGAATTTCATTTGCCATGCTTCAACACTACCCCTCAGAATATGTGCCTCGGCCCTCAACACAAATTCTATTCACAATTTGTCATGAAGTGCCCTGTGGCAGCTCCATTAGTCTTTCAATTTAAAAAAAGAAGTGCGAGAAGAGGGGGCGCACAAGAAACTGTGCGTCTAATTTATAATTCAGTGTTCCGTTCTCTTTTCAAAGGGGTTACAAATATCACACAAATTATGAACGTAGATCTGTTTATATTTTACAGACCGTACGTCCAAGGATTTGGCAAGTACCAATTATTTAATACCCTCTCCCCCCACCCCACACACACACACACACATGCATACTGAAAACGAAAATATTTAAATTTAGAACACACTAAGACACGCCTTTATAGCTTTTTACACGTGTTTGCAAAATTGCGAAAAACAACTAGTAGCTTCGTCATGCCTGCCTGTCTGTCTGTCCGTCCTCCGCCAGTCCCCATGAGACAACTCGGCTCCCACTGGATGTTACTGTATGACATTTGAGTATTTTTCGAAAATCTGTCAAGAAAACTCTAAGTTTCATTAAAACCTGACAAGAATAACGGTTGCTTTACATGAAGACCATTGTATATATTCGATATACCTCGATCAGTTTCTCTTGGAATGAGAAATGTTTCAGACAAAGGGCGTAGATTAAAATCGAAACACACATTTTATATTCAATAAGCTCTTTCCGAAAATCGTGCCGTTTATGAGATCAGGTGGAAAAATACTGCAGCGCCGGACAAGCCTCATTTGGCAATATGGCGCATGTGCATTTCATGCTGTATACCTAAGACTACACAAACACACACACACACACACACACAGAATATGTAATGTTTATTGCTTTTCCGCTGCAAAAATGGTTGCACGAACGCCCCTCAATATTCCGTCATACGTACGTTGCTTGTCTTTGTTCTAAATTGCGAACATCCCAACTTGTATTACGAAGTTTATATCTAATCCGGGGAAAAGTCTTTTCCGTAGTTATTTACGTGCTTTTATGAACACAGCAGTACCGTCGAATGAAGGAACAGAGGGTAAAAGTAACTCGCACGAAATACACGGGAAATGGATGTGTTAAATTTTGTTGGAAGACATAGAGCGATACAGAGGCAGAATGAGTAGAGGTAATATTAAACCGGTGTTATGGTTTAACAGGGTAAAGATATGGGAAGGAATCAACCGGCTCGGTTTAAGATCAAGTCGCCATGTTTCTTATACTTGCAAACTATCTGGTCGTTTATGAATGGAGAATTTCTTGAAAAATGTCGCTGATAGAACTAAGACATTGGCATGCAAACACGTCCGGCCTATATATGCAAAACCCAATACCCACTCACGTGTAAGAAAATTAATAAAAATTCCGGTTAGCAAGATCAATTTAATCGATGTATTTCAGAAACTTCAAAATGATTTTATCAATAAATGTGTCGCACGTCTTACAAACGAATATTTCAGACGCTTCGGAACATTTAATTTGCACAGTGCTAGCCGCTCGTGGCAGTCAGACTGCTAGAGTAAAAGGGATGAGATTGTTACGGCTCAATTTAAAAATCGCTTTGGTTATGAAAAGAATGTGAAAGCTACAAAATATGTTTCCACTGTGGGCTGAATATTAGAATTTTTTTTCACTTGGCTGTGGGAATTCTCCCTTTCATTACGTTTCCGATTTGCACTTGAATAATCTTATTTCCTTCCTTATTCCTCCTCCTTCGTTCTGTTGTATTTCTCATGTCTCCCTGGAATTCTACATTTATAAGGCTAGGTGTATAGAAAGGCAATTCTTTTGAAAAGTGAAATCATGTACTCTAACAATCCCTTTGATGTCTCTTGGTACAAAATGCTCAACAGAATCAACTCGCCTGCATTTCTTCAAATCTTTCGGTAATTTGGCACATACAAAACAATGCCACTTTTGTATACTTAATAAAAAAAGGGTTTTAAAATATGTCACGCATGAGGAAGAAACCGCATTCAGTGTGTCCGGAAACAAAGGTCCGAGATCAAATCTGGACCTAAGGGAGGTTGAGAAAAAAGACGCGACATGAAAATTACATGAAGAAAACCTGCATAATTTGTACCCTTCACATAAGAGAAATGCTGACACAGTGAAGTAACATTAGATGCGTGCGTCACCAAGAAGACATGGGATTGATCAGCAGCGCATACAGAATAGCAATCAGTCTGTCGGAAAGAGTCTATTTGTGACACCTAGTGCTAGAGGGAGGGATAACATTCATATATGTTTAACAGGACCAAGATGGAAGTTGTGTGACCTAGGTTAGAGTGGCCCGGGTTACCGGCCACTAATCGACTTTGTGAAGAAGGTAATAGCCATGTGAAGAATTCGAGAAAAGTCGAGTGGCCCTCCCTCAGTTGTTCAGGGAGATCTATTAGTGGTGTAATATGAAAAGGTACTGTAATAGGTATTTTAAGTTTCAGGACAAATTGTGTACAAACTATGTGTATTATTTGAACAGAAAAAAAGTAAAATTATAAACTGAAAGGAATTTTTTTGAAAAATAAACACAAGTTACGTATAACGTCTTACAAATGCAGCAACCTGCCTGTTGCCTGAACATATAAAATAAATTACAGATTAATAGGGGTGTTTTCCTACCTGCGTTTGCATAAACGCAGGTAGTTAAAAGGTTAAAATGTGTTCATAATTACAGTGTTGACACAGTTGTCTCTATGCATATTCCGTAAGATTTGTTTATAAAAGATAATAGAACGATACGTACGTAACTGCTAACCTAGACCTATAAAGTTTATTTAAAATAGTTCTTACTTCGTTTCTACTTCACAAAATTAAGCCTTGTTAATTCACGTACAAAAAGAAGGGTATCAAATACTCCCCTCACAACCGTATTTTCACATAGGCCTGTCTTCAGTCCATGTGTATCGGACCTCGGATATTAGGCCAAATTTCACGTTCAAGAACAACAAAGACACGTCAAATCGTAATTTCACATATTTCTCTCCTCATTTCTGTGGTTATAAAACAGAAATAAACAAGTGTTTTGTACTGAATAATAACGAATATTGACCGATGTAAACTGCTGTTAATTTCAGTCCATGCATCATTCTGAGTTGTTACTGTCGTTTGCACACAATATACAGGCTTAATTAGAAGTGTATAAAATTGTTTAACGACTGATTTTTACTATGGTGTCCCTGAGTGGGGACAGTCACAAAAATACAGATGGATGAAATAAAGGGTACCGGATAAATATACTTTCAGAAATCTAACACTCCTTTGCGGCCTCCATGCTGGCCATCTTTTGTTTGATGAAGATTATTTGCTGGTATTATATGCTGGAAATAATGTGAAAACAATAACATATCGATGCAATGTAAACCAAATTACAAACTTCCAATCAGATATGTACACAATTCTGCAGCTTCTAACAAGGCCTGTGTAATTACAGCACCCAGAGGTATATTCATTGTCCGTTGGTACTAGGCAAGGGGACTGAGGTGAGTAATAATTGTAAAATGAAAGCCGGAAAGAGTCACTTTCACAATTAAAACAACTGTCAGCTGAATTCTTGTATAATGTGGTTTTTGAACATGTACCTCCACCCAAGATAAGATGAAACACTTGAAGCTTTTCAAGAAGGAAAGACAGAATGCATGACAAGCCTCAGTAACTAAACTGATTCTTTGAAGTTAGTGATAACATAAAGCAGGCCTGCCACCTGGTGTAACATTGACAAACTCTGTACTCTTCTGCGCAGATTATTTGTATGTCTCATATAATTCTAATATCAAACACCGATTACCTCCCTAAATAGCGTCAACAGATCTGCTATGTTAATGGCTGTGGTCGGTGTACTATAAGAGATACGAACTGAATTCCGGTAATTTTGATTAACAGGGGGTCTTCAAAGGGTTAATAAAAATTCTATCTCCGGATACTTTGATGTAGGCTTATAAAAGCAGCCTAAATGCACCTTCATCAACACACGTAAAGGAGTCAATAAAAATAACCAATAACTAAACCCCAAAGCTTACACGCCAGAATAACGAACACTGCACAACACAATGACGTGCATAACCGAACATCGAAATGTATTGATTACTTCCCTTTATAACCTACCTTGAAGGTAAAAGAAGGCTTACGGATCCACCAAGTTATCTGCGTGGGTGTGTAGACGAAACAAATTTCAATTTTTTTTTTTTTTATTTTTGAAACACTCAACTGATTTTCAAGAAACTCTCTACACCATTTACACACAATAACGCTCCAGCGCCATATTTTCAATTTGACAGACTAGCAAATTTGAAAGGAAAAAGACACTAGTTCCACTAATTTTAGACTCACGAAGTAACGTACGGTGAAATAGAATAATATTCAACTTTTATTATGCACAGACACTCCCAAAACTACAAGGTAGCTACGTTCCGGAAGGTCCAGCGCAGCTGGAATTTTGCGCCAGTCAGAATTCATTATAGATGTGGTCAACTATATACGTATGCTCTAGGGAGTCCAGTTGAAAACAACATTCCAACACTCTGGAACAGCCTGATTTTAGCATAACTGCCCAGCCACCTGTGTTATCGCCCAGCAGTATTCTTGTGCCACCTTCGTCTCACTGCGCTTTCACTACCGCAAGTAAAATATTCGGTGCCTGTTTAATAAAATTATTTCCTCATTTTATTATACTCTTTTAAAATTACGCAAGTCTGAAACTGCGGGACTTAATTCTTCGTCAGTAGTTTTTTTATGTTTTGCTGACCGTGTATCTAAGTATAATCTCAGTAATTGACCAACTTAATGCACAAATTCTTTTTTATAATAAGCTTATTATATTCTTCTACATGTTTCGAGCACTACTGTGCTCATCATCAGAAGGTCAAAATTGTATTATACAGCATCTGGTATCGTCACACTCTGTAGGTGGCCGTCCGGTGTACATCTGTGTACCGGTCGGCCACCTACAGAGTGTGACGATACCAGATGCTGTATGTTACAATTTTGACCTCCTGACGATGAGCACAATAGTGCTCGAAACATGTAGAGGAATATAATAAACTTACTATAAAACAAGAATTTGTGCATTAAGTTTATCAATTACTGAGATTTCGTCAGTAGGTTAGAGTCTAAACTATTTTTACAGACGGTAAAATAGCAATGCACTTGCATGCGACTCTTCATTAGCTTTCGGTTTTAGGGTGACAATTACTGAAACATTAGAACGAGAAATGTGAAATCTTGTGCTGGGATTACGGCAAGAGCACAATTACACATTGTGTATGAAAACATTTTTCGTAAGTACGCAATTACAAACGCGGGTACTACGCCAACCTCTGTGATATCATCCGAGAAATATAACGTGTACAGAATCTGTACTTAATTAATACAGTAAAACTATCTCTGTATATGCCGTGAAGGAATAACCGGGATTAGTGTTAGGGATCCACGCATTCTTTACTTAGGCAGGACGCGGAGGTGAGCGTCACAACCGGACCCACGGTAAAGATCCCCCGAAGCTCGCAAATAGGGGGTTGATTCTGTCTTCGACGACGTATCTTGCCAAGATGGGAATCGAACCACGAATTTTCTGTTTTCCGGCCCATGCCCTAGTCATTACAACAAGGTATCCAGGCTCGAATTAAATAACAAATACTTCAAACAGTTCAAATACATCACCAATACCAATGCTCATAAATATGTGGCATGCTCTTTCAGTACACAAAGTAGAGAAATAAAAATTATGAATTATATAAATACTTATTTAAAAACTGTAATATCGGTCAAGCTGAATCAAGCTATAAGGCGTTTAATATATTTTGGAGGTGGCAAAATCTAATCACGACCAGGAAACCCACTATATTGTCCGAAGTGTGTCCTGGCTTTTCCTCAGTTACCTGAGTCAAATTTCTGAGTAATTCCTCAAATTAGGTCACGTGAGTTACCGGCAGCGTCGTTAAATAAACTATAAACTAGCCAAAATAAACATGCAGGCCTATACGTAAGCAAACTTAATAATTTAACAGAAAAAAATAGCCTATTGTTACCCGAACATTTAGTATTTCCTAATTCAGACATTATTTCTTGATACCTTAAATTTTCAATTTTCAGTTAAATATAGATATTAAAATATTGGCAGAATATCACATTTTAGTTAGAAACTACATCAGAAGGCCTTTATTAACGCCCGGAACGTAAAGCTATACGGTAGTACGTTGCTGCCTTCTGCTGAAGCAGCCCCTAGCGACTCCAAGGGAAACTCCCCCCACAGTCCGGGCTACAGACAGCAATATTAAAACGCGCCAAACGCCCGCGGCCACTCTCCGTATCTCACGATGTAAAGGTTTTTTCTATCGGTCTGTTGAAAGAGTCGGGGAATACCTTACCAAGACGTGTTTTAATCCGTCACGTAATCCATGTAAGAAACACCCAGTGATGAACTGTTTATAGAACGTGCTTCCCCCAAATTAGAGCCTCTATCTCGTTCACCGACCGACAGTTGCTTCGTTTCTGTATCACGGGGGTGCTGGACTTGACTCCTGTCGAGAGGTCGGAAAAAGACAGAAGGCCTTGCCTGCATCCTGCTCTGGAGTTCGGACTTCGACTACAACGAATATCGTGCCTGCAACGTATCCGAGACAGCTTAGGTTCGACTCTATGCCTGATAAACGCCTGCCATGACTATATTTTCTTATCTTTCTTTCTGTCATTAAGGAAACACAAGATTAGTACTTTACAAACAGGGAATGAGAACACAGGTTTGCACACATTCCCGTGTATTACAATCTGCAAGTTATAGCACATCTGGCCCATAAAGGGTCTTTAAAGAAAGTAAGAAAGTTGTGCAATACAATTAACTTAATCCAGTGCATGACTTTGGAGCACAGTTCGGAATATATATATATATATATTAGAATAGAATTAATTCTGTGTGTTGTAACAGCGCTATTTCAACTATCGAGGTCAATATGAAACATCAAACGAGATGAGATTATGTGAAAAATGAGTAGGAAAAGATCTGCAAGGACACACCCTTAGCTTAATAAAAGAAGGGCTATTATCCGAGTATTTAATTTCACTCACTAGGGAAAAAATCAATAAAATCTGCAAACAGGATCACCTATGACCACAACGATACATGGGCTAGGATGAGATTAACAAGATAAGTAATAGGCAGGGGAGGGGAAATCAATGCACACTTATTTACTTACTCCATGGAGCAGACCCCTTCTTGAGAAGCTAATCGGTTCTCAACTAGTCAAGAAATTCCCCGCATTTTATGGAACCCGATGGTTCAATACAGCATTCACAATTTCCTGCCACCTGTCCCTACCCTGAGCCAGATCAATCCAGTCTAAGCCTCCATCCCACTTCCTGAAGATCCATCTTAATAGTATCCTCCCATCTAACACCCGGGTCTTCCAAGTGGTCTCTATCCCTCAGGTTTCACCACCAAAACCCTGTGTACACCTCTCCTCTTCCCACACACGTGCTACATGCCCAGCCCATCTAATTCTTCTCGCTTTGATCACCCGAATAATATTTGGTAAAGAGTTACAGATCATGTGTTGATAAATGCGTACTGCGTGTACGTAAAAGTAACAGACTACTTGCAAGACCTAGGGATAGATGGGAAACCTTTTATTAAAATTCGCCTTAAATAAATACCGTGAGTTGAGGACTACGTTGTATTGTATAAAATAACATCGAATGGAGGTTACATAAAACCGTGGAATATTTTGAATAGCTGGGCACCTACGTAAGAACCTTTCAAAAAGGACCGCCAACACGCTAGTAAGTTGGTCAGCCCGCCAGTTCTCTGCACGAAATATCTCAGGAGCCTGAAAACCGAACGACCGAGTAATCTAGTTCGATTCACGACAAATGCAGATATTGCTGTTTACTGCAAACCATCTAGACAAGATCTGCAACCCATCCAGCCTTTGAAGCCCAAACACCCTCCTATTCAATGGCTGCCGGGACTTTCTTCCTCGTAGGTAAAGTGATCTGGAAGTAAATTTGACCACTTCCATTTAGTACCAAAGTTAAGGCTGCGCTCCCCCATACAACTTCATGGCGCGCACAGGGACAACCGCATCTTTCATTGCGTATCTTAATTCAGATAATGTGAGACGGCGTAGTTGGTATAGCGACTCGATACGGGCTGTATAGTCCGGGGTTCGACGTCCGGGGGGGAAATTTTAAGTTAAGGCAAAGGTGAAGCTCTCCCTGTAACATGTCATGAAGACACAGAGGGAGAGTAGAGGTACAGCTCTACTCTTCTTTAACCTCGGGGCTAGATTGGGGTGGGTGGTCAACGCTACGCCCTGACGCTGTACCCTCGGGAACAGAACCGGTACCCATTTTACAGGAGGCTGGGTGAGCCCCAAGGCCGATCAGGAGGGGTGCGGAAAACCTCGCCCCCGTCGGGATCTGATCCACGGACCGTTCAGCCCGTAACGAGTCGCTTTACCGACTGAGCCATCCCGGCCCACCGGTGGGGTCCAGAGGTTTTCTAATCTCCACATCCGTCTAGACATGCCCTTGGGTCCGCCTGTCCACCAGAGCGATGAATAACGTCGCTATTTCCAGGGTGTAAAGCGGCCGGGGCGTGGCCTTACCACACACACCTCCACCTACCGCCGAGGTTAAGAATGAGTGGAACTATACCTTTATTCCCCCTCTGTACCTTCACGACGTGTTACGGGGTGACTTTTACCGTTAATCCAGAGCGTCTGCTGATCTCAGCCAACACTCGAACCACACACCTATAAATTGTAACAAATATATATTTTCTAACATTTGCCGTTTGTCATATTTAATAATAACATACAACGTGTATTTGGCTGCCATAATAATCGAGGAACAGGACTGTTTATTTCGGGAGAGAGAAAACGTCGACTTGACAGTTCAGGTACTGATAGGTCTCTATTAAATGCGAGGAATCAAAATTAATGGAAAACAAAGTTACAGCTTTTTTATCTCAGTATTTAACCAAATTGATGCACAAAATTTGTTTCACAGTAAGTTTTATTTCATGCCTCTACATGTTTCGAGCACATAGAGCTCGAAACATGTAGAGGCATGAAATAAACTTATTGTAAAACAAAATTTTGTGCATCAAGTTGGTTAAATACTGAGATAAATATACCGAGATGCACGGTCAGCAAAACGTAAAAACAAAAAGAGTTACAGCTATCACAGAACTTTAAATTTCATTACACCTCTTTGTTAAGTGAAAACCCTAGCATTTTTGCACTTAACGTGACCATATTTATAAGCTCCATTCACGAAAACTTTTATTAATAACATAAAAAGTCGAAGGTTCGTTACGGTCGGCGCTACTTGTAACTAATCGACCCATAAACTGTTCCATCGGCTATGTGTCACCAGCAAATATACTTTCAGCTACGCTGTCCACAGTATGCTGTCCTTTCCGCCCCTCCATGCTTAACATTGTCGAATATACTTAACCCAGAGGAGATCGGTTTATATGTGCTACGGCTATAAACAGGCATGTGCATTCGAATGTTAGTCAGAGATTAATACTATCTGTCAGTACACATCCACTTACGATGTGGTGGATTTCAAACTTCGTAAAATGAGAGAACGGGACCAATTCGTTAATGGACCTGATCGATCAAGCAGCAGTAAACAGTACACAGAAATGTTGGCCTATTTTATTCTCACTAATCTACTGACCTATGAGGTACGTTCTGTAGCAGCACGATCCATTTCAGAATTTTCTTTACACGTCTTCTCACATCTTACCAAACTCTGCACAACTTGCAACAAAAGAAGACATAAAGGGACAGAAATATATCCAACTTGTCCATCCATCCGTATGTGTATCGGTCTACAAATTGTATTTCGAAAAATTCCGAAAAATTTTTGATAAAACACGTTAGTTATGCCGATACAGGCCAATCCAAAATCCGCGCAATGTTGTTATAATGTTACATCTTTCAATCCGCAATAGCCATTTAATGCACAAGCGAAATTCTGAGGTGGGAAAGACACCAGTGAGAATAAGAATATGCCAATTAGAGGAAGCACACAAAGACAATGGAAAAATGGAAAAAAAAATAGACTTAATAATGATGTCATCGGAAATAATGGTAACAATGGTAGGACTATTTACGGTACCATCAGGAACAATGGTAACAATGGTAGGCCTAATCACAGTACCAACAGGAACAACGGTAAAAATGGTAGGCCTAGTCACAGTTACTATCAGGAACAACGGTAACAAAGGTATGCAAAGTCACGGTACCTTCATCCCCAACGGCAACAATGGTAGGCTTCATAACACTACAAGCAGGAAAATGGTAACAATATAGGCATAGTCACGGGACCATCAGTGACAACGGTAACAAAAGTACACCTAACCACAGTACCATCAGGAACAACGGTAAAAATGGTACGCATAGTCACAGTACCATCAGGAACAACGGTAACAAAAGTACGCCAAGTCACGGTACCATAATCCCCAACGGCAACAATGGTAGGCTTCATAAGAGTACCATCAGGAACAACGGTAACAATGGTAGGCAAAGTCACGGGACCATCAGTAACAACGGTAACAAAAGTACATCTAACAACGGTATCGTCAGGAACAACGGTAACCATGGTAGGCATAGTCACGGGACCATCAGGAACAACGGTAACAAAGGTACACCTAATCACGGCACCATTAGGAACAACGGCAACAATGGCAGGCAAAGTCACGGGACCATCAGTAACAACGGTAACAAAAGTACATCTAACAACGGTAACGTCAGGAACAACGGTAACCATGGTAGGCATAGTCATGGGACCATCAGGAACAACGGTAACAAAGGTACACCTAATCACGGTACCATTAGGAACAACGGCAACAATGGTAGGCCTAATCACGGTATCGTCATAACAACAGTAACGAATTATTCACCTTATAAAATACACACACTCGAAGGTGAATTTAGAAAACCGAGGTGAAAGAAACGAACAAATGTGGAAATTGTGCATATTTCCATAGAGACTGTACCGTCCTAATTTTATTATCGATCTTAACTTATTCGATATTCCGGTTGAAATAGGACCGAGAAATACAATAATGGGACCTAACGATGTTAATTATGCTGATAAAAATAACAACTTTTACAAGAACAATAGCAACAACTACCGCCGCCGCCGCCACCACCACCACCATTACAACCGCCGCCGCCGCCGCCACCACCACCACCAAACCAATAAGTCGTTGTTGTTGTTGTTGTTGTTGTTGTTGTAACTCGCTTACGGACGCTTACACGAAGGCATGGAAAAATGACGTGACAGTTGTCTAGACAGACAGGAGTTCAAAAGTCTAGAACCTCCTTAAAATTTCAGGCTGATATGAGCACGGAACGTACTCGGCTCGGTCCTCGCGTCTCTTCGAGCCCGTTGCGTAGACTCTACAAACGTTCGGCAGTCCGTAAAATTAAACATTTACGTAACTCTCAAGAACAATTATCTTCATGCAGGCCTATCATTATCAGTAATTTTGTTGACTCAGACGTCAGATAAAATACAATCTGTAAAATATAAACGTAATCATTAAAATTTCGTTTGTTACCCACAAAAGTTTTTAAGACTTTAAATTGATAATTTACTGCAATCAACATTGAAATTTCCTTGTTGCCAAAAACTGAAATATGTGATAACGAAGTCAATGATTACGAGGAGCTGGTAGTTGCACATTTGTTCTAAAAATTCTGTGCCTGTTATGCAACACAACGATTACCTACTTCACAACAATGTGGCACTGATTATTCCACCTCACATTGTATTCCAATTTGTTTTATGTCAATTTTAATATTATACTGCCTTCTACGCCAACGTCTCCCAAGTCGTCTTCTCCATCAGATTTAAAGAATAAAAGCTTTAAACATCTGCCATGTTTCCCACGTGCACTAAACGTCCTGTTCCTCTCACCCTCGATTTGATGGCTCTTAACTCTGTTTGCCTAAGGGAAGGAATGTTCGTCTACTTACGACGTACTTCAGCGACTACATCATTCCTTCACACCATACAGAACCGACTGACAACAAGATCACTGAATAATGAATAGAAAACGATGTAGATGGAAGCCACAGTGGCCTAATTTTAAGTACCATTCCGAAATCTGCTTAGCGACTGAGGAAAATCATATTATTTCAAGATAGCTAACTGCTTCTTGGAGGATGCTAGAAATCGGGGCCTCCCGAATACAAAGGAGATGTGTTTACTACTAGATCGCGACATTACTGGAATAGCGCAGTAGGTGTAGCGACTTCTACTGGCTGGACGGTCCGGATTTCTAAACCTGGCGCAGGAAAGTGATCTTTCCCTTCTTCAGAACGTACAGGCCGGCTCTGAGCCACACAGGCTCCTATTCGACGAGTAACCGAGTTCTTTCACAGGGTTAAAGCGGCCGAGGTGTGATGTTGACCAGTCAACATCACACATCCCAAGGTTAAGAATAAGTGGTGTGTACCTCTCTGCCCCCTGTAAATGCCTTCTCAGAGTTGTCCCTTCCCATTTTCGCTGGAATTCCACTTTTGTTATCTCCTGATATGAAAGAAGTTAACACATTCAATGACACGAACATTCATGCCTGTAAAGTATAATTACCAGCCATGAATAACTGGCTATTTGTTTAGCAGTTTCTGCGTGCCGAGAAATTCACGACATACAGCAGTGGATCCGGTATTCAGGGCGCGTTATTCGAGAGAGATTTGGAGTTCTATTTTTAACACCGTACTTGTCGTGTGCGAGAAAACCGATTCGCAGCGTGATATTTTGTTGAAGTCTGATTCTTTGATTAATACTGAGACACATTTCCTGTCAACGCTCACCGATGTACAAAGAAAGATGTACAGGAGACGTGGGAGGCGTATTTCATTGGCTCAATCTCGTAACGTGTATTCGTAGATGCACTCACCGGCAGCCTTACGCGCAGCGAGAAATAAATCCGGTACTCGTATATGTAGATGACCACACGTGTTTCAGATCTCCTGACGTACAGGCAGAAAGACACTTCAGATAAACCTGAGAGGGAAATAAATCCTGTAGGCCACAAGACGACCCATCGTTTTACTGATCAACAAAGCTATAATTTGTATGGTAACGAATCTCGAAATTGAAACATCGCTACCACAAAGTCCCAATATAGACACGATCCTGTGTCAATTCCCACTCCTCAGAACCTATCTTCGCAAGATCCATTCTGTCACTTCCCTCTGGATCTAATGACTGAACGCTTTACAGTCAAAACTCTGTACGTATTCCTAGTCTCATTGGACGGATTTTCATGAAGTTTGAAATTGGAAACTTTTTATTAAAATCTGTCGAGAAAGTCAAAATTTGGTTCAAAACTGACTAAAATATTGGGCATATTTCAAGAAGAGGTGCGTTTCATATATTTACAAGAAACACACGTGACGCAACAATACAGCCAACACATTGTCGTACATCCATGACAAAACTGTCAATATTTATTGCCTTGCCGACAGCGACATATACCTCAGCAATTCACAGAGAACGCACTGTAGCTAGTCCACGCAACACCGGTTACACGAACCCGTCACAATGTTCCATAATACCTGCCATGACTACCTCGCTAAATTCAACAACGGCAAGAATTTTCAAAACGCATTCTTCTAATTTTTTTCAACAACCTCATTTATCTTGTTCATATCCGTGCACTGATTTCACCACTTTACGTAAGAATCCGACCAACGTCCTTATATACGTCAACACCACTTCATACACACTGCCACACTTCTGCATGTTTCAGCCCTCAAGGGGCCATCATCAGGGAGTACTGACACATTTCGTGACGAGGGTCAATAAAATGCGTGTCCAGATGTAAATAACACATTAAAGAGCAGCGTACTGTGTGATACGTGGCACGTAACGCGCTGCCCTCCCATCTGATATTTACATCTGTACACGTATTTTGTCGACCCAGTTCTTACAATGTATCAATACTACCTGAGGATGGCCCCTTGAGGGCTAAAAAACATGTAGGAGTGAAACAGTGTGAATAAAGTGGTATTGACATATATTAGAGAATTAGTAGGACTTTTACGTCAAATAGTAACCTCCTTTATGCCAGCTAAATACTGTCTCTATACACCTACATTTTTATTACAACAAGCTTGAAGTTAAATTCATAACACCCAGAGAGATAATTATTCCGTCCCAAAACGTCGGAGGCTTACAGCCGTCGGTTTTTATAGCAACTCTACACTTTTAGTACTGCAATGTCCGTTACAGGTGGAGGCACTATTTCTGTAGAACTGCTCATATAATATTGACACAGTCGTTTCGCCTCTGGTAAACTAATGGCATTTTGATACTATGTTGGCCCATCACTTCACAAATTTACTTCCATTACGTACTTCATAACGTCGAATATTCTGGCAGAGCAATTGAATCGTGCCCCAAGGCTCCCGAGTTTGATGCCAGGACCCAGGAATCCTAATATATATGACGTATGTGACACAATACTGTTCAAAATAAAGAGTAAAAAATAAAATACCCCTCACACGCACTATCATTAAAATATTACAGGTGGGACGACTCATTAATTAAACAGATTGGGCTGGACAACAAGAGTTAGATTCCCATGTTGCCCACAGCCACAAACTCCTATAAAACATCTGTGAGAAAAATGAGCCTCTTGAGAATTATCTGTAGCGTATTGAACAACGCTGCAACAGTTCACAATACAGTCTTGTAATCATACATTCCTTGTGACTTCGGTAAAACATACACAGGTATACAATCGTATTCACCATCTGAGACTTTGATCACAGTGTTATTATTGTACAACAGCATGATAAACGGTAAGAACTGTTGAATGTACACCTTTGTATGTCGCGTTACAGGCCTATAGATTCGAAGGATTGGAAGATGCTTGATGATAACAAGATAGGCAATGTACACAAATAACGTAACAATGTGACACGTTCGCATAATGTTTAAACCTCCTCGGCTTTCCTAACAGTCTCAGATCATTTCACTCGAAGACGTCACTTTTTTTTTGGCGAATTTATGTTGGTGGGAACAATAAAACGTACTTGGGTCTTTATGTAAAGTGCCCGATTATAACTAAATTTGGGGTTTCTCGACAGATTTTCATAAAAGTCCTCAATGTCAAAATTCAGGAAAATCCGTCCGTTGGGAATCGCACTGGTAGGACATGACATGACATGACGAATGTGATACGCCTTGTCGCGATTATGCGAACACGCCTGAGAAAGTAAAGCTCCCCCGTCCCTGCGACGAAGGCGCAAGAGGGGAGCAGAATCATACCTCCACTCATTCTTAAACTCGGCACTAGATGGATGTGAGCGTTCAACTTCACGTTCCGGCCTTTTTACCCCCGAGAAAGAACCCGCCACCCATTGAACAGGAGACTGGGTAGGCTCTAGAGTTAGTCTGGGTGTTTTGTAGTGGAGAAAAATCTCTTCCCCCTGCTTCATGGCAGGCATTATTGACGGAAGTTTGTGTCACGGTCATTACATTATGTTTATGTTAAAAGCAAACACATCCTTTGTCATTTCAATAACTATCAACTCTACAAAGGGTACCCTGCAACATGCAGAGTTGAGTTTTAACATTATCTCTCCTCTTTCACTGACGTGTACTGGAAAAATATTCTAAATATTCTCATGTTGTGTGCAGCATCATATATTCAAATATTCCAGTTACGGATTTCGAAGGATGGAGAGGTTAATCTGATGCAGCCTTCGAAACTTTGATAAGTTTCGGGTGATGTCAGACTTAAATGATTGAGGGCGAGGTGGTCGATACGTTGACGCTGAATTCATGTGAGGAGGACGCCGTAGCCACAAGGTGCGTGCACGATGACCGCTGCAAACAGTCACCACGTTCACTGCACCAGAACACTATTTTCTGTATTTCACTGCAACCAATGAGAACATCAGAACGTAATAGACAGGAAGGAACAGAGGAATTTAGAAAACTGCATATGGGGCTTCATAAATTGTACTCTTCGCCAAAAATTATTAGGCTGATCCGATGAAGGAAGACGTGATGGTAGGAAATTGTGTCGTGGGAGCAGGAGATTGAAAATACGTTCAGAAGTCCAGCTGCAAAGTCTGAAGGGAAGGAATAGCTTGAGAAAAATACGTGTAGGTGGAATGAGGATGTTAAAATGGATCTTACGGAAACATGGTATGGGGACGGATACTGGATCCATCTACTTTAGGATAAGATTCTTGAATAAAATACGTACGTGCTAAAACTCTCGCTTCATAAAAGATGGAGGTTCTGACAAGCTGAAAGACTGGTAGCTTCTCCACAAGACCTCTGCTCCATACGGTTAGTTTATTTCAAGCGCATACGGAATGTGCCATGTAATGTTTTCACAATGGTTCAACATGTGAAACGTCATTAATTTGTATCTGGATTTTCCCAGGTGTTCAGTGATAATGGAAAAAGTTCAGGTACATATTAGTGATGCACAAATAATGGTTTTAGAGTACGTCATGATGAGAAATCACTTGCCCTTATAACGACCCAATCAGTTAAAGTAGAAGCAGCATAGTGTGGGAAGGTACACGTGCGGCCTGTAGCTGAAACCCTACTTATTATAACGAAGCTGTACTGTTATTACTTCTTGGTTGTTTGGACGACGCGCTTCCAATAGGCACTACTGGGTAGAGTGCAGTGGTAGGATGAATTATACATGACGACTTAGAAATGTGAAAGAAATTGAAGGAAATAAGTGTGACAGTCTTCAGGCACTACCAAGGGTATGTCTGGAGGGACTGGGGAAGACAACGAAAAGCGTTCCTCGAGACAATCTTCCTGCAGTGGTACCTGCGGACTTTCAGAATAAGAAACACGAATTCCACGTGGACGCGCACTGTATTTCGACTGCCTTACGCCTGCTGCGTTTTCTTCGCAACAGTCTGTCGTCAGTCTTTACGAAAACACGAGAGGTCACGTGATCTCACCTGGCTAGTGTCCAACGTAAGGTCAGTGTTTTATCCCCCACAATACTACCTGCTCGCCACGTGTTTACGCCCATTACACAGACACCACGAAAGTAGTAATAATGAGATGGTCAGTTACACACTCCGGCAGCTGTCCTGCAGGAAAGAGTTCCAGATGTTCACTGGAGAGGAGAGTGGGAAGGCTCTGGAGCAGATCTAGACGTGTTTAAAGAATACATGCAAGTAGTCTTGACCCTTCAAGATGGACCGACAGGATGTCCTGAAACGTCGGTGAATACCAATCTACGCTGCGTAACATCCCAGAAGAACCAAGTTCTTAACCCTAATATGGCCGCTCGAATATTTTTCTTCCCCCTTATTCTTCTAACGGTACATGTCAGGGACACTTTCCCCATGACTACCTAAAGAAGACAATAGTAGCTCAGTTACTCAGTAGGAAAAAAATAATGTTTATTACTGTTTTGCCACATACAACAATACACCAAGTTTTCGACTCTGGACAGCAAACTCACTACGGACTACAGAACGTTGCTGATGGAACTGTACGCTGCGACCGTAAACTCTTCTAGTCGCTACGAGTTGGACGGTCCGGGAATCGAATCCCAGTGCAGCGAGATTTGGTGCACCCGACCAGACCGGCATTGGGACCCGCCCAGCCTTCTGTACAATGTGTACTGTGTCTCTTTTCCGGGGGTAAAGCGGCCGGAGCGTGGCGTTGACCACCCACTCCCATCTACTGCCGAGGCTACAGGAAGAACTCGTCTATACCTCTACACCCCTTCTGGGCCTTTATGGCCTGTTACAGGGTGAACTTACCCTTTTTACCATTACTCTGACTGTAAACTGCTGATTTTGCTATATCGTGAACAGGAGCCGTTACAAATTCACATCGCGAGTAAACAGAACAATGTACATGGCTTTCGGTTTCGAACTAGTGCCCTTTGTGTAGTGGACTGTCATGTTTCAGTAGGTCTCTCTATCCTCCATCCGTTTATATTTCGACCAAAGGCGAGGACACATAAATGGATTTGCGCCCTCGACCATACAGGAACGGAAGAGAAGATACAAACAACATTTGAACTAGACGGCTGTCATCGACTGTAGTTAACAACATAAACATAGCCCTATAAAATAACGAAAAATATAGCCTATATATAATTTACCGAAAGATAAGATCTCCTCGTTATGAAGATCAGATTCTCAAGTCGCTCGGAAGACAATATAAAATCAGATTTTTCGTAACATCTCCTTAGCAGAAAGGGCACAAGAGCTGTTCTTAAATCAGCCGTTTCACTCTTTCGAATGCATAAGCTACACGTGTTGAATGAGGTGGAAAGGCGATTAAGAATAATAAGTATGTAAAGTAGTAACCCTTTCTAAGTAACTAGCCATATAACACACCTCTTTTATTACAAAAAACCGAAACTCGGGAAAATACGCTCCAGATAAAAAAAATAACAACCCTCAATTCTACACAATTCAAAGGCTTTGTCACGGATTATACACAGTAGCTCGCCGAAGACAGGCTTTATTTTACCTGAAATCTGGTCATAAATCGTTATGCGCTTTCATATATGTAGAGCACTAACATTGCTACGACCAAGTCTTCACACTAGACCACACCACCACAATGCTAACTTTTCACAATGTTTAACAAAAACGCTTTCACAATAGACAGTGCGTTTTATTTTGACGTGCCAGATGTCAGGAGGAACAGTCGCACGCTCTTTCCGTCATCTACAAACGTAGAAGTTCCTTTCAATGCTGTGCTGTCCAGAAAACGTACTGTTTACTACGGGTTTACAAATTATGACGATGCGAATACATGCTTGTAAACAGCCAGCCGAACGAGATGATCACGAAAACAGATCATCTAATCACGAATACTCAGCGCTTACGCCGGCGTTATGCAGCGTCACGTTATGAACGTCCTGTATATATTTAGAAGAGTAACTTCCACCGCTTTTTAATTAACACGTAAAGAACGCGCCTCTGAGGTACGTGGCTAAAACAAACCTACTATACATCAAGATTCGTGTCTGAAGCTACGAGTAATACCATATATGAACTGAGTACGACCACAGTAGCGTACCACACTGAGGTAATTGCGTATAGATGTCTGTAATTAAGGTTCCTTACAGTCAATATTCCTTTCGAAGGGGTTGTGTAACCACGAAATATATTTCTAGCGTTAAACGTAGGACAACGACGCATAATGAACATCAGTTAATACATGAAGAGAGAATTACAGGTGTAATTAGCAAAGAAAATTATGTTAATAATTAAGGCCTGGAAAACACTGCTGTAAGGTACGCGACGACAGCCAGGAAATTATGGTCTACGTGAACTAACGAGGCCTATGTCTATAGAAAAAGTACACCGCATAATGAGCTAGCGATTCGCCTCAGTACAACTCGAACTCTCCTAGCAGCTGACAGAAGATAGTTTTGTGTTTAAGCATCGATTATTTGAATGTACGGGGTAACCCAAATGAGGCACTTTTAAATCACGAAAAAGTACATTTATTGGCAAAAAAAAAAAACAACTGACACCTGTTATGTTTATAAGTGAATTTAAAGAAAGACGATAAAATTGCCTATAGCATGACCGAGAAGGAAACGCGTGCCGGTTTACTGGGAAGTCTCGAAGCGAAAAGACGACCTGGGGGAACCTGACAGAGATACAGCGTGAATATCTAGGAGCGGTTTAAAATGCATGAAAGAAACTACAAAAATGTGTGTTTTGGAGTCATACGGCTACGGGCAGGACTTCGTACAGTAATAATGTGGAGGCAATTATAAAATATAATTGTCATTCGAGAGAATACATTTCTTCACCGACTACGTATTAGGCAGCTTCGCAAGGAAAACTGTGTGTTCCATGAGATTTAGCTTCACATATTGTATGTCAAAATGTACAATTGGACATTGTTAGAAATTCACAGTTTGGCTATTAACAGCTATTTCAATTTCATTTAACAAAGGGTTAATTTTAGACACTTTTCACTCGTACATAATTCTTCACACTGGCGTCAAAAAAAACGGGTATGAAAAATAAGCAAAAAAAAAATCATACTACGTACCGTCTGTATGTGAAGCGGTGGTCATTGTAAATTATGAAACTGTCAATATATTACGTTTACAGAGCAGCAAAAGAGTCGAATATAAAATAAAGCCACGACCATTTGGTAACCACGGTGAAATATTCTAATTATTTAATGGATGACAACGGCTGTGCGACCCAAAGGCACAGGATGTAATTGAAATTAAACTATAGAAGTGTCACTGTAAATTTATTGTTTAATTTATATCGAAATTTCCAATTTTTAATGGACCAGAAGCAGCTATATTGTCCAATTTGCACCGGACTAAATTAAAACTGAAATGCAGGAAGTCTTATGTTACCCTTTATATCACTGAAGAGAAAACAAATCAGAAGTCTTAACATAATATTTCTTCGCATACATTGCGTCACTCACTTCAGAAAATTTTCAAAACTCCAGTAACAACACGAATGTGATGTGTGTGCCACTCTTCATCTGAACAGAACAGATATATGACGACAAAAAATGGACATATTAATATAACTGCACAGGACAGGCAACGGTCAGACCAGCCAAACATAACATAACCTACACATCTACATGCATGCCGCCACCACACCAATAATATCAACAAAAATAAGAAACATTCAATAACTTCATAAATAGGAACATTTACTCCCTGATG
>Ga0136643_10000488_pt1 | contig 43735 bp, 35 predicted proteins | sample TergutLab28metaG_FD_96883 | JGI IMG/M metagenome (GOLD analysis project Ga0136643, IMG submission 96883) | Labiotermes labralis P1 segment gut microbial communities from Petit-Saut dam, French Guiana - Lab288 P1 (version 3) (version 3) | ecosystem: Host-associated > Arthropoda: Insects >... | reverse complement strand
GAGTGAAAAAATAGAATGGGAAAATGGAGTCAGGATTAATATTTGTTTGGTTAAAGAAATGAGGGATCGTCGAAAGGCTGATAAGCTTTTCGGCGGTCTTTTTTTGAGTGTTTTTTTGTCCTAATTTTATGGTTGACAAAGATATAAAAGCCTGTATAATCTATAATTATCTGAAAATCAATTTGAGGCACACACATTTACCTCAATCACGTTCAATTTCTGAATGTATTTTCATCAAACGAGAGTTTCGAACTGTATTTTCATTAACGAGAGTTTCCAACCGCCCTTTTATAAGTAAGTGTTTCTCAAAAAATTCCCCAAATCTGAGCTTATGTTTGATTTGGGTTTATATAAATATTATGAAAACTATCTAAAGAAATGAGCAAAGGAGGAGAAAGTTATTTACACACAAAACAAATTACAAGGAAGATTACAGAGAGAGGCAAAAAGGGTTACAAAACGTAAGTGGATGGGGCTGCTGTTGTTCTGTTTTGTTATATTTTTTGCACAAAGTATGCACGTTACGGCCCATGATGTTTCCATGGATGAGATAACGGAAGAAACGGAAGTATCTGCGGAGGAACCGGAGTCCGGGTACATTTCATTTCCGATGACACAAGGTATGCCCCAGGTTGGTGATATCGTGACGGGTACGGTTTGGATTGGTTCTTATTGGATGATTGAAACCCAGAGCTATTTTGAAGTAAGCCAATTCACAGGAGATTTAGCAACGGGCCAAGTCTTGACTGTGATGGAGTGCATTGATCCAACGGCGGCTCACCCAAGTGATGTACAAGGGGAGTATCGGGCGGTTGTGCGAGAGGTAAATATAAAAGAGGGATATGTGGATTATGATGTGGTGATTATACCGCCAAATGCCACGGATGGTACGCTGGATAATGACGGCAATCTCATAGGGTATCAGCGAATTGGCGGCATTGTTCGTGTAAAGCGTTCTTTTAGCGGTGCGTTGGAATTGAGAAAAAATTCTGGCAATCCGGAGCTTTCGGATGATAACCCATTGTATTCTTTGGCAGGTGCTACGTATGGCATTTATGATGACAAAGAAGAATTGGTTTTAAAACTCATCACGGATGAAACCGGATTTGCCCGTGCAAACAATTTGTCGGTTGGTGTATATACCGTGAAAGAAATCACGGCACCTAAGGGTTATGCGTTGGATTTAAAAGCTTACGGGATTGAGATTCATCTAAATGAAACGAGCCATTTAAAGGTTACGGATATGCCACAAAACAATCCCATTGATGTAATCATCCGTAAAATTGACTCGGAAACCGGGCAAAATGAACCACAAGGAGCAGCAAGTCTAGCTGATGCAGAGTTTACCATCCGATTTTATGCCATACATGATGTGGCGGATGATGGACAGGATATAGCAGCAACCAGAACTTGGATATTTAAAACCGATGAAAAAGGTGAAGTATATTTTGATGAAACTTACAAAATAGCGGGAGATGGGTTTTATTATGATTCCACAGGCAGAATTACCATACCATTGGGTACAATCACCATACAAGAAACAAAAGCACCCCAAGGGTATCTGTTGAATCCGGAAGTGTTTACAATGCAGATACAAGGGGAAAGCGACGCTGAAACCCTTGCTGTTTTAAAAACACAAATTGTGCTACAGAAATACATTCCGGAAGTTCCGGATGCGGAGGAACCGGAGGGGGAGACGCCCAAAGAAGAGCCTGATACAAAAGAGGAAAAACCAGAAGGATCGGAGGTAGTAAAAATCCGGCCGCCGGCACAAACAGCACCCCAAACAGGTGATAGCACAAATAAAAAGTGGTTGATTTCCTGCGGATTGGCTTTTGGATTACTGACACTGTTATTCATAAGTCGTAGATTTGGGGAAAGGTAGGTGATCAAAATGTTTTTATATTATGCTTGGGCATGGTTTGTTCCGATTTTAAGGTTTATTTGGACCTTTGGTTTTTTGCTGGGTATTGGGCTTTCGATTTTGGCTTTTGTTTTAAAAAAAGACCCGGTACGGCAAAATTATTTTTGGCTTGTATTATTTGTAGGTGGGTTGTTGGTACTCGGTACGGGAACCTGCTTGTTGATTAGTCTGTGATGGATGATATGCGCACAGGGTGCGCATATCAAAAATAATGAATGTTCGGAAAAATAGTTAGAAAATTAGCACTCTCTTCTTGACAGTGCTAATTTTATTTGTTATAGTTTTAATATAACAAGGAGGAAAAAGAGATGAACATAAATAAATTTACACAAAAAGCCATACAAGCGGTACAAGACATTGAAAAAATCGCTTATGAATACGACCATCAGGAGATGGTACCAGAGCATCTTTTATATGCTTTGGTGACGATGGATGATAGTTTGATATTGAATTTATTGGAAAAGATGCATATACAAGGCAATTTATTGGTAAACCGCATTACAGAATTGCTTGACAAAAGACCAAAGGTACAAGGTGGTCGTATTTTTGTGGGGCAAGGATTAAATCAAGTATTGATTCATGCAGAAGATGAAAGCAAACAGATGGGAGACGAGTATGTTTCGGTGGAACATTTGTTTTTGGCGTTGTTAAAATATGCCTCCCCTGATTTAAAGCGATTGTACAAAGAGCTTGGGATAAGCAGAGAAGACTTTTTGCAAGCTTTATCGACCGTTCGGGGAAATCAAAGGGTAACAACGGATAATCCGGAAGTGACTTATGATACCTTAAACAAATACGGGCAAAACTTGGTGGAGTTGGCACGAGAGCAAAAATTAGACCCTGTGATTGGGCGGGATGAAGAAATCCGCAATGTGATTCGTATTTTATCACGGAAAACCAAAAACAATCCGGTGCTCATTGGTGAACCGGGGGTAGGTAAAACAGCCGTTGCAGAGGGATTGGCACAGCGGATTGTGCGTGGTGATGTGCCGGAGGGCTTAAAAGAAAAAACCGTGATTTCCTTGGATATGGGAGCTTTGGTAGCAGGTGCAAAATATCGTGGTGAGTTTGAAGAACGCCTAAAAGCTGTTTTGGAAGAAGTGAAAAAGAGCGATGGTGCCATCATCCTTTTTATTGATGAGTTGCATACCATTGTTGGTGCCGGGAAAAGTGATGGTGCCATGGATGCAGGCAATATGTTAAAGCCTATGTTAGCCCGTGGTGAGTTACATTGTATCGGCGCAACCACCCTGGATGAATATCGCCAATACATTGAAAAAGATGCCGCTTTGGAGCGGAGATTTCAACCTGTTTTGATTGAAGAACCAACGGTGGAAGATGCCATTTCTATTTTGCGTGGTTTAAAAGAGCGTTATGAAATATTCCATGGTGTAAAGATCAATGACAATGCGTTGGTCGCAGCGGCAACCTTGTCCAATCGTTATATTTCAGATCGTTTTTTGCCTGACAAAGCCATTGATTTGGTGGATGAGGCCTGTGCTTTGATTAAGACAGAACTGGATTCCATGCCTGCGGAGTTAGATGAATTAAATCGCCGTATTATGCAGTTGGAGATTGAAGAAGAGGCATTAAAAAAAGAAACAGATCGTTTAAGTCAAGAGAGACTGGCTCATTTGCAGGAGGAATTGGCAGGCTTAAAAGAAGAGTATGCAGGCAAAAAAGCTCAGTGGGACAATGAAAGAAGCTCTTTGGACCGCGTTCATAAGATTCGGGAAAATATAGAGCAGGTTCATCAGAAAATCAAACGTGCAGAGCAGTCCTATGACTTGAATCAGGCGGCTGAATTGCAGTATGGCAGTTTGCCGGCTTTGATGCGACAATTGGAAGAGGAAGAAGCAAAAATCAAAAAACGGGACATGATGTTTGTTCATGAAGCCATTGGGGATGAAGAGATTGCAAAAATTATTTCTCGTTGGACAGGTATTCCTGTGGCAAAATTAAATGAAAGTGAGCGCAGCAAAACCTTACATTTAGAAGAGAGTTTACACAAACGTGTGATTGGGCAAGATGAGGGTGTGTCCTTGGTTTCCGAGGCGATCATACGCTCCAAAGCGGGCATCAAAGACCCGAAAAAACCCATTGGTTCTTTTTTGTTTTTAGGCCCCACAGGGGTTGGCAAGACAGAATTGGCCAAAGCCTTGGCGGAAGATTTGTTTGATGATGAAAACAACTTGGTTCGTATTGACATGAGCGAGTACATGGAAAAGCATTCCGTTTCTCGTTTGATTGGGGCACCTCCCGGTTATGTAGGCTATGATGAAGGTGGGCAGCTGACGGAAGTGGTGCGTAGAAAACCCTATTCCGTAGTGCTTTTTGATGAAGTGGAAAAGGCCCATTCTGATGTATTTCATGTATTGCTTCAAGTGTTGGATGATGGACGTATTACAGATTCCCAAGGCAGAACGGTAGACTTTAAAAATACTATTTTGATTATGACTTCTAACATCGGTGCCCATTATTTATTGGAGGGCATTGATGATACCGGTGGTATTTCCCATACGGCACAAGAGATGGCCATGGCGGAGTTGCGCAATCATTTTCGGCCGGAGTTTCTCAATCGTTTGGATGAGATTATTATGTTTAAGCCTTTAAACAAGGAAGAGATTTCTTCGATTGTGGATTTGTTGTTGGCGGATATCAATAAACGTTTGGTGGAAAAAGAACTGACGGTAGTGCTGACCGACAAAGGCAAAGAATTTGTGGTAGAACAAGGTTATGAGCCCATGTATGGAGCACGGCCATTGAAGCGATATTTGCAAAAACATGTAGAAACCTTGGCGGCAAAATGCATTTTGGCAGGTGAAATTGGGTTGAACCAAAAGATTGTCATTGATGTGGTAGAGGGACGATTGCAGGTTGTCTGATTGCTCTGAGTTATGGTATCCTATATAGGTACAAGAAAGACTCAATAAAAGCCTTGCAAGGAGACAGATGAAAATGCGATTAAATAAATTATTAGAGCGATTGAACTACGATGTAATCCAAGGGCGGGACGATATAGAGATTTCTACTTTGTTGAACGATTCCAGAAAAGTAGAAGTCGGTTCCGCCTTTGTGTGTATCGTAGGAGCCATTTCAGATGGCCATGATTTTGTGGCCGATGTGATTGAAAAAGGAGCGGCGGCGATTGTTGTAGAAAAACCTGTGGTTGCGCCCCAGGGTGTGACCGTGATTCACGTTGCGGATACCCGTTTGGCTTTGGCTTTGATGTCAGCGTCCTATTTTGATTATCCGGCAGAGAAGATTAAGATTGTTGGGATTACAGGCACAAAGGGTAAAACCACCACTACTTATATGATAAAATCCATTTTGGATGCAGTCGGATATCAAGTGGGATTGATTGGTACCATTGAAGCCATCATTGGAGATACGCATTTTCCGGCAAACAATACCACCCCGGAATCCTTTACCATTCATAAATATTTGGCAAGGATGGTAGAAGCAGGTTGTGATTGCGTTGTGATGGAAGTATCTTCTCAAGGTTTAAAATTACATCGGACCGCTGGCATTCAGTTTGAGATTGGTATTTTCACCAATTTATCACCGGATCACATTGGTCCAAATGAACATGCGGACTTTGATGAATATCGTTTTTGTAAAGGTATGCTGTTTGCCCAGTGCAATTTGGGCATTGGCAATATAGATGATGAAAATTATACGGGTATCTTTGCCCAATCAACGTGCAAGCGTGAAACATTTGGCTTTTCAGACCAAGCGGATTTACGTGCGGAAAATCTTCGTTTGATACAACATGCAGGTACCCTTGGGATTGGATTCCATGTCCGTGGTTTGTTGGACTTTGAAGTAGAGGTGGATATACCGGGGAAATTCAGCGTATACAATGCCTTGACGGCCATTGCAGTTTGCCGTCATTTTGATGTGCCTGTGTTGGCCATTCAAAAGGCCTTGGGTGTGGCACAGGTAAAAGGCCGTGTGGAGATGATTCCCGTATCCTCGAACTTTACGTTGATGATTGATTATGCGCACAATGCCATGAGTTTGGAAAGTTTATTAAGTACCTTAAAAGCGTATAATCCCACCCGTTTGGTTTGTTTGTTTGGCTGCGGGGGCAACCGTGCCAAAGACCGTCGTTTTGCAATGGGAGAAATTGCCGGTTTGTATGCTGATTTGACCATTATAACCTCAGACAATCCCCGTTTTGAAGATCCCCAAGCGATTATAGACGATATCAAAGTAGGGATTCAAAAGACGGATGGAAACTATGTGGAGATAATCGACCGCAAAGAGGCGATCAAATATGCCATCGCCCATGGTCAGGCAGGGGATGTGATTGTATTGGCCGGAAAAGGGCATGAGGATTATCAAGAAATTCAAGGGGTCAAACATCACATGGATGAGCGGGTTTTGATTCGGGAGATTCAAGAGGAATTGGGACTGTCATAAGGAGTCATTATGTACGGAAATATAATCGTAGATATTACCCATGAAAAATTGGACAAGATATTTCAATATCATGTTCCGCCTCATTTGGATGGTAAGCTGGAAATTGGAATGGAGCTTGCCATCCCTTTTGGTGTAGGGAACCGACAAATCAACGGTTATTTGATTGGTTTTTCAGAAACCTGTGACTTTGATCCGGAAAAAATAAAAGATATCATCGGCATTTCTACAAATCGTATGGCCATTGAGGGGCGTTTGGTGGCATTGGCCGTTTGGATGAAAGAGTATTATGGGGGCACCTTGATTCAAGCGTTAAAAACGGTGATTCCCATCAAGAAAAAAGAGAAGTCAAAAGAAAAAAAGCGGATTCGTTTGCTGTTAGACTTAGAAACTGCAAAAGAAAAGCTGGTTTTTTTCGAAAGCAAAAACCAAAAAGCCAGAGCCAGATTGTTGCAGGCGTTGATTGCGCAAAAGGAACATGGAACGGACTGTTTAGAATATCAGTTGGTATCGGGCAAGTTGAATGTTGCGTTGTCGGTGATTCGAGCCTTGGAAGAACAAAAGATATTGGTGCTAGAATCCGATCGGGTGTTTCGCAATCCGGTACAACAGGCAAAAAAAGAAAATTGGTCCATTGACCTTACGGCCGAGCAAGCAAAGGCATTTCGCCTTTTTCAAGGAGATTATGCAACCGGCAATTATGCCACATATTTGTTACATGGTGTGACAGGAAGCGGCAAAACAGAGGTGTATATGGAGATGATTCGCCAGGTTGTAGGCGGCGGCGGTCAGGCCATTGTTTTGATTCCGGAAATTGCTTTGACCTATCAAACGGTGTTGCGTTTTTATCGCTGTTTTGGCGATCGGGTTTCGATTATCAATTCAAGACTGACCCCGGGCGAGCGTTATGATCAGATGCAACGTGCCAAAGAGGGGAAAATTGATGTGATGATTGGTCCCCGTTCGGCATTGTTTACACCATTTCCCGCCTTGGGTTTGATTGTGATTGACGAAGAGCATGAAAGCACTTATAAAAGTGAACAAACCCCTCGGTTTCACGTGCGGGAAACGGCCATCAAACGGGGGGAAGTGGAAGGTGCCAGTGTGGTCTTGGGTTCAGCGACCCCGTCTTTGGAGGCGATGTATCGTGTGAACCAAGGCGAATATAAATTGCTGGAGTTGACCAAACGCAGCGGTGAGCAGGCCATGGCAAAGGTCCAGATCGTAGATATGCGGGAAGAATTGCAAAAGGGCAATCGCTCTATTTTAAGTAATGTCTTAAGTGCCCTTATTGCAGACAGATTGCAACGGCAGGAGCAGGTCATGCTCTTTTTGAATCGCCGTGGGTTTGCCGGTTTTGTTTCTTGCCGGACCTGTGGTCATGTGATTAAATGCAATCACTGTGATGTTTCTTTGTCCGTCCATCGAAATGAGCGGATGCTTTGTCATTATTGTGGTTATGAGGAGAAAAAACCGGAGGTCTGTCCCCTATGCAACTCACCGCATATCGGTGTATTTCAGGCAGGCACCCAGCAGATTGAAGATTTGGTAAAGAAAAAATTTCCCACGGCGAGGGTTCTGCGGATGGATATGGATACCACCAAAGTCAAAGATAGTCATGAAAAAATATTATCAACCTTTGCCAATGAAGAAGCGGATATTTTGATTGGTACCCAAATGATTGTAAAAGGGCACGATTTCCCCAATGTTACTCTGGTGGGGGTGTTAGCTGCGGACATGTCTTTGTATTCCGCAGATTATCGGGCAGGAGAACGCACATTTCAGTTGCTGACCCAGGCGGTGGGAAGAGCAGGTCGGGGAGAGAAAAAAGGCGATGCCATTGTGCAAACATATAGTCCGGATCATTATGCGATTCTTACGGCTGCCGCCCAGGATTATGATGCTTTTTATCAAAAAGAAATGGGCTATCGCCGATGGATGGGTTATCCGCCGGCAGAAAATTTACTAGCTGTTTATTTAAGTGGTAAGGATGAGATTGTATTGGAAACCGCCGGCAATTATTTGAAAAAATTTGCAAATAAAATGATAGGAACACAAGATGTGAAAATAATTGGTCCTGCCAGTCCGGGCATTGGAAAAATTAATGATGTTTATCGAAAAGTACTCTACCTGAAAGCATCAAATTATGGTACACTAATAAAGATAAAAAACAAGATGGAACAGTATATAGAAATCAATTCCGGATTCAATCGGATTCGAATTCAGTTTGATTTTAACCCGATGCATGTGGGATAGTTCGGAAAGGGATGTGCGCAGCCAATGGCAATTAGAGAGATACGTGAGATGGGTGATGCCATATTAACAAAAAAAAGCAAAGAGATTAAAAAATTATCTTTTCGTAATAAAATTTTGATTGAAGATATGTTGGATACGATGTATGACAAGGCAGGTGTTGGTTTGGCGGCACCCCAGGTAGGCGTTTTAAAACGCATTGTGACCATAGACATAGGCGAGGGTCCTGTTGTATTGATAAACCCTGAAATTGTGGAGGAAGACGGTAGTCAGACGGGTGAAGAGGGTTGCTTGAGTTTGCCCGGGAAGTGGGGCATTGTGACCAGACCGGAGCGGGTAAAGGTCCGGTATTTCGACAGGGAAATGGAAGCCACGGAGATAGAAGGAGAAGGTCTGATGGCCCGTGCCCTTTGTCATGAGATTGATCATTTAGAGGGCGCGCTGTATGCGGATTTGGTGGAAGATGGTTTGCATGACGTAAGCGAAAAACCGCCGATGCAAGAGGAAGAAGAATCCATAGAGCAGGAGAAAGAAGATTCCCATGAAACGGGTGATAAACAGGAGGAGGTTTAAACCATGCGCATTATTTTTATGGGAACGCCTGATTTTTCAGTGCCTACCTTGGAGGCTTTGCTTGCGGCAAACCATGATGTATGCCTGGTTGTAACCCAGCCGGATCGCCCAAAAGGGCGGGGTAAAGAAGTCATGGAAACACCGGTGAAACAAGTGGCTTTGCGGCATCATATACCGGTATTTCAGCCTCTTACGATGAAAGAAAAAGCAACAATAGAGACGTTGAAACAATACAAAGCAGATACAATCATTGTGATTGCCTTTGGGCAGATATTACCCAAGTCCGTATTGGAGCTGACCCCTTATGGTTGTATTAATGTACATGCCTCCTTGCTACCGGCCTATCGGGGGGCAGCCCCCATTCAATGGGCTGTGATCAATGGAGAAAAAGAAACCGGTGTAACCACCATGCAAATGGATGCGGGCATAGATACCGGTGCTATGATTTTAAAAGAAACGATACCCATTGCGGCTGATGAAACCGGCGCAAGTTTACATGACAAACTGGCTCTGGTAGGCGCAAAACTATGTGTGACCACTTTAGCGGCCATAGAAGACGGTACGGCAACCTTTGAAAAGCAAGGGGAAAGTACCACAGGATATGCCAAGATGTTCAAAAAATCTATGGGTGCAATTGATTGGAATTTATCAGCTTTGGAGATAGAGCGTTTGATACGTGGACTAAATGCTTGGCCGGGGGCATACACAAAACTTGAAAACAAAGAATGGAAGATTTGGAAAGCCAAAGTATTGGAAGAAACCGGCAGAGAAAGTGAGCCGGGTACCATATCCATTCTCGGTAAAAGCAGGCTGGTTGTGCAATGCGGACAAGGTCGTTTAGAAATTTTGATGTTGCAGTTACCCGGGAAAAAACGCATGGCAACAGATGCTTTTTTGCGTGGTTATACATTACAACAGTTGCAGTTTACTTAACAGCAGGGATAATATCCAAAAGGAGGTTTTTATGCCATTGATACCCTTTTTTGATCCAACCTATATTTTAGTTTTAATCGGTGCCGGGATTTGCTTGATTGCTTCTCATAGCATGAAAAAAACCTTTGAAAAGTACGGGAAAATTCGCAGTGGTACCGGCATGACCGGTCGTGAAGTAGCAGAGCGGTTGCTACGTGCCGGTGGCATCCATGATGTTCAGGTTCGCCACGTTTCCGGCAATTTAAGCGATCACTATGATCCGCGCAATAAAACCTTAAACCTTTCGGATGCTACTTATGGGGCTCAGTCGGTAGCGGCCATTGGTGTGGCGGCCCATGAGTGTGGTCATGCGATGCAAGACAATACAGCTTATGTTCCTTTGGGGCTTCGCAGTGCATTGGTGCCGGTGGCGAACTTTGGTTCTATGGCAGCCTGGCCCGTGATTATTCTGGGGCTTTTTATTGATGGAGACTCTTCCATCATTTTTATGAATATTGGTATTATTTTGTTTTCGGCAGCGGTATTGTTTCAAATTGTGACCTTGCCCGTAGAGTTTAATGCCTCCAGAAGAGCATTAAAAGCTTTGGACGAGCAGGCCATGCTCAGCACAGAAGAATTGGGTATGGCACGCAAGGTATTATCCGCCGCTGCTTTGACTTATGTGGCCGGTGCCGCTGCTATGATTTTGCAGATGCTAAGGCTTGTATTATTAAGGGATCGCCGCCGATGAATGTTTGTATAAATGAACGTGATTTGGCATTAAAAGCATTGCTGTCCATTGTAGAAAAAAAAGAATTTAGCCATACTGTTTTAAATCAAATCCTTGGGTCTTATCAGGATTTGGACAAACGCAGTCGTGCGTTTGTCACGCACTTAACCATGGGTAGTTTGGAGCATTTATTAGAACTGGATTATATTATCAATCAGTTTTCCAAGGTTTTAACCGACAAAATGAAACCTTTGATTCGCAATCTATTACGAATCAGTGTGTATCAATTAAAATATATGGAAAATATTCCCCATGCTGCCGTTTGCAATGAGGCGGTTAAAATAACAAAAAAACATAAATTTAACGCATTGTCCGGTTTTGTCAATGGTGTTTTACGCAATATCAGCAGAAATTTAGAACAGGTGCAATATCCAAAAGAAAAAGTATCTTATTTGTCGGTGAAATATTCCATACCAATATGGATCTTGCAGTTGTGGTTGAAAGAATACGATGAAAAAACCGTAACACAAATGATAAAATCCTTTGGGCAAAAAAGGGATATCACAATTCGTACCAATCTAAGTAGGATTTCAGCAGAATCGTTAAAAAGCAAATTACAGGCAGAGGGGTTGGAAGTAAAACAACATCCATACTTACCTTATGCTTTTTCTTTGAACAACATAGATTATTTAGAGGGTTTGCAGAGCTTTCAGGCAGGTGACTTTTATGTGCAGGATGCAAGCTCTATGTTGGTGGGTGAGCTGGCCCAACCAAAGCCCGGTGCTTTTATTGTAGATTTGTGTGCTGCCCCCGGCGGGAAGTCTTTTCATTTGGCAGACCGTTTAAATGGAACCGGGCAGATAGAGGCAAGAGACATTAGTGATAAAAAGTTACGTTTGATACAAGAAAATAAGGAACGTGGTTTTTTTGAAAACATAAAGGTTTTAAAGGCAGATGCAAGGGTGCCGGATGCACAATTGTTGGGGCGAGTGGATGTGGTGATTGCGGATGTTCCTTGTTCCGGTTTGGGTTTATTAGGCAAAAAGCCGGATTTAAGGTATAATATATCTGAGAAAGGTATTTCGGATTTGATTTTGCTGCAAAGAGAGATATTGATGAATGGGCTTTCTTATGTAAAACCCGCCGGAACGTTGTTGTTTAGTACCTGTACGGTGAATCGGGCGGAGAATATAGAAAACGTTCATTGGATGTTAGAAAATTTTCCGGCGTTTTCTTTGGCTGAAATCAAAGAAGACTTGCCTGCTTGCTTGTCTGATTCCTTGGTGGATGGTTGTTTGCAGTTGTTGCCGGGTATCCATAAGTGTGATGGGTTTTTCATCGCAAAACTGGTGCGTGTATGAAAAAAGAATGCAATCAAAAAAAAGATATTTTGTCTTTGCCCTTTGCGGCGTTGGAAATAGAAATGCAACGTTTGGGACAGCCTAAATTTAGAAGCAAGCAAATCTATCAATGGCTTCACATAAAGCTGGCAGACGATTTTGCAGATATGCACAATTTGCCAAAAGCGTTTCGGCAGGTGTTGGCCTCTGATTATGAGATTGCAAAATTGACTGTGGTACAAAAGCAAGTATCCAAAGAAGACGGCACCGTGAAATATCTGTTTGCTTTGGCAGATGGAAATACCATAGAAAGTGTATATATGCCTTATCGGCACGGAAATGCTGTTTGTATTTCTTCTCAGGTAGGTTGCGGGATGGGTTGTATCTTTTGTGCTTCAGCTCAGGGTGGGCTTGTGCGCAATCTGACCGTATCCGAATTGCTTGGCCAAGTGTATCAAATACAGCGGTTGTCGGGCAAGCGTGTGGCCAATGTGGTTCTGATGGGAACCGGCGAGCCTTTGCATAATTTTGCGCATCTTGTGACCTTTGTCCGGATGCTTTCGGATGCACACGGTTTACAGATTAGTCAACGCAATATTACCGTTTCAACCTGTGGTTTGGTGCCGGAGATATTGGCTTTGGCAGAAGAAAAGCTACAGATTACATTGGCTTTGTCTTTGCATGGCGCAAGCCAGGAAAAACGCGTCGCATGGATGCCCATTGCAAGAAAATATCCTTTGGATATGGTGTTGGATGCTTGTGATATTTACTTTGCCAAAACCGGTCGGCGCATTACTTATGAGTACACTTTAATCGCCGGGGTCAATGACATAAAAGCAGATGCAGCGGAGTTGGCGGAGTTATTAAAAGGAAAAAATGCCCATTTGAATTTGATTCCCATCAACCCGATTCAGGGGCAGGATGCGCAAAAACCAAATCGGCAAAGTACGTTAAATTTCAAAAATAAACTTGAAAAAAGTGGAATAAATGTTACTATAAGAAGAGAAATGGGCGCAGATATGGATGCTGCATGTGGACAATTGCGCAGCAATCATAGAGAAATGAGCGTAGAGATAGATGGTGCATGCGGACAACTACGTCGAGCTGTACTTGAAAAAGAGTAAAGGTGGTTTTAAATGAAGACATTTTCAATTACAGATGTAGGGGTGGTAAGGGATGTCAATCAAGATTATGTATTTGTGACAGATAGCCCGTTGGGGCCTTTGCCCAATCTATTTGTAGTGGCAGATGGAATGGGCGGACATCGAGCCGGAGATTTTGCCTCAAAATATACCGTAGAGATCGTAAAGCGGGAGCTGAACAAACGTGGTGGACAAGATATCGAAAAGGTATTATTGTCAGCCATCAAAGAAGCAAACAAAGAGATTATGAAAAAGGCCGATTCAGATGCGCATTTAAAGGGTATGGGTACTACGATTGTAGCCGCGACCATTGTGAACCAGATGATGTATTTTGCCAATGTGGGGGATAGCCGCTTGTATTTGATCAACCAGGGCATTACTCAGTTGACAAAAGACCATTCGTTGGTGGAGGAGATGGTTCGTTTGGGTGGTATCAAACCGGAGGAAGCAAAGCATCATCCGGATAAAAATATTATCACCCGTGCCATTGGTGCAAAAGAAGACGTAGAGATAGATTTTTATGAGCATCGTTTAAAAGAAAAAGATATTATTTTGATGTGCACTGATGGATTAAACAATATGATAGAAGATGAAGAGATTTTCCATTTGGTGCAGGGGGGCAGAGATATTGTAGAAGCAGCGCAGTTATTGTTGGATGCTGCAAAAGCAAATGGCGGTACAGACAATATAGGTATTGTTTTAATAGAACCATTTGCAGATGAGGGATAAGATATGTTAAGAGAAGGTGTAGTGTTAGGACAACGTTATGAAATCATCAGTTGTATTGGTTCAGGCGGTATGGCATTTGTGTACAAAGGAAGAGACCACAAGTTAAATCGGCTTGTGGCCATTAAGGTGCTCAAAAGTGACTACCGGGCGGATCAGGTTTTTGTGAAGAAGTTTTTAAGTGAGGCACAGGCAGCGGCAGGTTTGATGCACCCCAATGTGGTCAACGTATATGATGTGGGTCAGGATAGGGGTCTTTACTATATGGTGATGGAGCTAGTAGAAGGCATTACGTTGAAGGATTATATCCAAAGAAAAGGTCGATTGTCAGCAAAGGAGACGGTGAGCATATCCATTCAGATGCTTACGGGGATTCAAGCTGCCCACAACAAGCACATTGCCCATCGTGATATCAAACCGCAAAACATCATTGTGTCAAAAGACGGCAAGGTCAAGGTGACCGACTTTGGTATTGCCAGAGCGACTACTTCGACCCAAACGGTCAGCAGCAGTGTGATGGGTTCGGTTCATTATACTTCGCCCGAGCATGCTCGAGGTGACGTGGTGGATGAGCAAAGTGATATCTATTCGGCGGGTATTACCATGTATGAGATGGTGACAGGAGAGGTGCCTTTTGATGGGGATTCTACGGTCACGGTAGCATTGAAGCATTTGCAGGAAAAGATGCCATCTCCGGCAGAAGTGGTGCCGGACATCCCTTATAGCTTAGAATGCATTATTTTAAAGTGTACGGATAAAAATCCAAAATATCGTTATGCGGATTGTCAGGCTTTGATCAATGATTTAAAACGTTCCATTGTAGATCCGGAGGGTAGTTTTGTGCTTACGGGTGTTGCGTCTGCGCCGAAAAAAGCCCAAGGAAATTCCACGGTGCTGATGTCTACGGACGAATTAAAGCGCATTCAAAATCGCCGTTATGATAACAACGATGATTATGAAGATGAAGATGACGATGATTATGAAGACGATTATGAAGATTATGACGATGAACCCCGCGGCAAGCTAGACCCAAATGCAAAAAGGATCATGAAAGTTTTGGGGGTGGTGACGGTTGTTGTATTGGCTTTGGCGTTGATTTTCTTTGTGGCACGGGGTGCCGGACTTTTTGATGGGTTTGGTAGTGCGGTGGTAGAAGATGAAGAAACAGAGCAAGTAGAGGTGCCCGATGTGGTGGGCATGACCATAGATGAAGCAAGGCAGGCATTAAATGAGGTCGGATTGGGATTGAATCAAATTACCCGTGAAGCATCGGATGATGTGGAAGAAGGTCTGATTATGGAGCAGGATGTGGAAGCCGGGGATATGGTAGATGTAAATTCCCCTGTTAATGTGGTAGTTAGTGCCGGACCGGAGGTTGTTATGATTGAGGTGCCCGATGTGGTGGGTCTTTCAGAGCAGGTTGCGGAACAACGCTTGCGGGATGCCGGTTTTGAGGTGACACGTAGGGAAGAGTTTGATGATGAAGTTGCGGAGGGTGATGTGATTTCCACCAATCCGGTGGCTGGTACGGAGGTGGCTGAAGGCTCTTCTGTTAGCATCGTTGTCAGTCGCGGACCGGAAGAGGTGGCGGTGCCTGATTTGCGTAATATTACACGCAACGAAGCAGAAAATCGTTTGACGGATGCGGATTTGCGATTGGGCAATGTGACGGAGGCATACAGTGACACGGTAGCAGTTGGTATGGTTATCTCTCAAAGTGTTGCGGCAGGGCAGCGGGTTGCATCAAATACCTCTGTGAATATCGTCATTAGCCGGGGCCCGGAAACACGGACGGCAGCGGTGCCCAATTTGCAAGGTGTGACACGCAACGAAGCAGAAAATCGTTTGCGCGGTGTAGAGTTGACTTTGGGCAGTGTTTCAGAGCAATACAGCGATACGGTATCAGCCGGCATGGTTATTTCTCAAAGTGTTGCGGCAGGACAAACCGTGGACGTGGGAACTTCTGTGAACATTGTGATTAGCCGTGGCCAGCAAGTTCAGATGACTACGGTACCCTCTTTGCTTGGTATGAGTGAATCGGATGCACGTGTTGCATTATCGGCAGTTGGTTTAAGTGTCGGCACGATAAGCAATGAGCACAATACCACTGTGACAGCAGGGTCGGTGATTTCTCAGACGCATAATGTGGGTAGTGAGGTACCGCGGGGTACGGCAGTTGGTTTTGTGATTAGTTTAGGCCCGGAATAGAATTTTATGATTGGAATGATTATTAAAGGCATTGCCGGGTTCTACTATGTACATGTAGTGGAATCCGGTGTTTATGAGTGTAAGGCCAAAGGAATATTTCGTAAAGACAATCAAAAGCCCTTGGTTGGGGATGCGGTGCGGATTGAGGTGTTGGATCCGGTGGATATGGAGGGGAATATCATCGAACTATTGCCCCGAAAAAACACATTAATTCGTCCGGCAGTTGCCAATGTTGACCAGGCTTTGGTGTTGTTTGCCGTGTGTAATCCCAATCCCCATTTAAATTTGCTGGATCGTTTTTTGGTGATGATGGAATCCCAAGATATTCCGGTGGTGATTTGTTTTAATAAAACGGATTTGGCTCAAGAAGAAGAGATGAAAATCTTACAAAATAGTTATGGGAACATTGGATATCCCTTGGTGTTTGTCAGTGCCAAAAGAAAGGACAACACCGAGGTCATACAAAGGATGTTAAGGGGGAAAACCACGGTGGTGGCAGGCCCTTCCGGTGTGGGCAAATCAACCTTGATCAATTTGCTTCAATCTCAGGTGCAGATGAAGGTAGGTTCACTGAGTGAAAAGATTGCTCGTGGCAAACATACCACTCGTCATGCGGAGTTGATTACAATCAACGAAACAAGTTTCATTGTAGATACGCCGGGTTTTAGTTCCTTGTACCGTGCAACCTTTGAAAAGGAAATGTTAAAAGAATATTTCCCGGAGTTTCGTGACATTGCAGTTGGTTGTCGTTATTTGGGTTGTGTTCATATCCATGAGCCGGGTTGTGCCGTAAAAGCCGCTTTGAAAGCAGGTAAAATCAGTCAAAGTCGTTATGAAAATTATTGTTTGTTGTTTCAAGAGTTACAGGATCAGGATAAAAGGAGATATAAAAATTGAAAAGGATATTAGCCCCATCTTTGCTTGCAGCAGATTTCAAACAGCTTGGTAAACAAATCGCTATGGCAGAGCAGGGGGGCGCAGAATATTTGCATTTTGATGTGATGGATGGTCATTTTGTGCCGAGTATTTCCTTTGGTATGCCGGTGTTGGAATCCATTCGGGATGCGGGCAATCAAGTGCTGGATGCGCATTTGATGATTACAGAGCCCATTCGTTATGTGGAGGCATTTCAAAAGGCGGGAGCGGATATTTTAACCGTTCACTTAGAAGCCTGTATGGATGTCAAAGCAACGCTATTAAAAATCAAGGCATGTGGGATGAAAGTTGGTATTTCTATCAAACCAAAAACAGCGGTATCCACCTTAGCAGCATTGTTGGAAATGGTGGATATGGTTTTGGTGATGACGGTCGAACCGGGGTTTGGCGGTCAGAAGATAATCCCTGAAACCATAGATAAAGTAAGGGAATTGCGTACCCTTGCCGATGGCAAAGGATTGGATTTGGATATTCAGGTTGATGGTGGTATTTACCATGAAAATGTACATTTGCTTTTGGAAGCCGGTGCCAATATCATTGTTGCCGGTTCTGCGGTGTTTGCAGGTGATATCACGGCCAATGTGAGACGGTTTATAGAGATTTTTCAAAATACAAAAAGGTGTCTATGAAAAAGAAAATTGTGATTGTTGCCGGCGGGATGCTGGAAGAGACGTTTGTTTTAGCCATGTTGCATGATCCGGCTGTGGATTGTATTGTGGCTGTGGATCGTGGTTTGAACTTTTTATATGCCCATGGGATTGTGCCGGATGTTGTGGTGGGAGACTTTGACAGTGTTTGTACAAAGGTGATATCCTACTACAAGGGGTTTTCTCAGATTGTGTTTCATCCATGCGACCCGATTAAAGATGCCTCTGATACGGAGATTGCCATAAACTTATGCATCCGGTCGATGACAGCGGATGAGATATTGGAGAAACAGATTTGTATTTTAGGAGCCACGGGAAAGCGTTTGGATCATTTTTGGGCCAATGTGCAGGTTTTGAAAATTGCTTTGGATGAGGGCGTAGATTGTCGTATTTTGGACGCACACAATCAAATTAGGCTGCTTGCCGGGACAACGGTTCTGCGCAAAGAAGAGACATTTGGCAAATATTTTTCGGTGTTTCCTTTGGGAAAAGAAGTAGAGCAGTTTTATATAAGCGGAGCAAAATATCCTCTTGTGAATCATTGTTTGTCGGCATATAGCAGTCGCTGTACAAGCAATGAATTTTTAGAGCCAATTGTAGAGATATCCTTTCCGGCTGGTGTTGTGATTCTCATGGAAACAAAGGATTAAATAAAGATTTAAAAATGAAAGCAGGTTATAAAGGAAATGAAGTTAGGAATTGTTGGTTTACCAAATGTAGGAAAAAGTACCTTGTTTAATGCATTAACAAAAGCAGGCGCAGAGTCGGCAAATTACCCCTTTTGTACCATTGATCCCAATGTAGGTGTGGTGACGGTGCCCGATGAACGTTTGGCTGTATTGGATGAAATATATCATAGCAAAAAAGTGATTCCGGCAACCATAGAGTTTATTGATATTGCCGGTTTGGTAAAAGGAGCTTCCCGCGGGGAGGGATTGGGCAATCAATTTTTGGCAACTATTCGTGAAGTAGATGCCATTGTCCATGTGGTACGTTGTTTTGCGGATGACAATATTGTTCATGTAGACGGTTCGATTGATCCTTTGCGGGATATCGAAACCATTCATTTGGAGTTGATTTTTGCGGATTTGGAATGGTTGCAGCGGCGGATGGACAAGGTCAAAAGAACGGTGCGAAATGACAAAGGAGCAGCGAAAGAATTGGAGTTGTTGCTACGTTTGGAAACATATTTAGAGGAAAATCGCCTAGCAAGAAACTTTGTTTTGGAAGATGCAGAAGAGGAAATTTGGTTTGCAAATTACAATCTGTTGACTGCCAAACCGATGATTTTTGCGGCGAATGTACAGGAAGCTGATTTGCCAAATGATGGGGCGGACAATCCGGGTGTAAAGGTCATTCGGTCATTCGCAACCAAAGAAAACTGTGAGGTGTTTGTGGTTTGTGCGCAGATTGAACAGGAAATGTCCGAATTGGAGGACAAAGAAAAGCAGATGTTTTTGGAGGATTTGGGTGTGTCCGCATCGGGCTTGGAAAAATTAATCAAAGCTGGTTACAGCTTGTTGGGACTGATTAGTTTTTTGACGGCAGGAGAACAGGAAGTAAGGGCTTGGACCATCCCAAAAGAAACCAAGGCACCTCAGGCCGCAGGGAAAATCCACACGGATTTTGAACGTGGTTTTATCCGGGCGGAGACGGTGCGTTATGAGGACTTAAAGGCTTGTGGTGCCTACAATGCAGCCAGAGAAAAGGGTTTGGTTCGTTTGGAGGGCAAAGAGTATATTGTACAGGATGGTGATGTTATTTTGTTCCGCTTTAATGTTTAGTCTAATCTCTAGTCTTTGGAAAAGGTGAATGTGATGTATGATATGATTTATTTTCCCAATTTGGGAATCCATTTGGACAATGTAGGGCGTGGTTTTACTGTATTCGGCTTTCATGTTGCTTTTTATGGTTTGATTGTTGGCATTGCCATATTGCTGGGGTTTGTGTTGGGATTCCGGGATGCCAAGATTACGGGTCAAAAGCAGGATGACTATATGAATATGGGTATCATTGGTGTGGTTGCCGGTATTGCAGGGGCAAGGCTTTATTACGTGATTTTTTCTTGGGATTTTTACCGGGGTCAATTGTTGCAGATTTTTAATTTACGTGCCGGTGGCCTTGCGATTTTAGGTGGTGTGATTGGTGCTTTTTCCACCGTTTTAATTTATTCCCGTGTAAAAAAGTTAAATACCTTGCAGATGTGTGATACCGTTGCGATTTGTATGGTCAACGGACAGATGCTGGGTCGTTGGGGCAATTTCTTAAACCGAGAGGCCTTTGGTGGTTATACAAACAATCTGTTTGCCATGCAACTGCCGGTTCGTGCGGTACGTTACGGAGATATTTCAGCAGAGATGCAAGCGCATATACAAGTGATAGACGGGATAGACTTTATACAGGTGCATCCTACATTTTTGTACGAATCTGCACTGTGTGCAGTGATTCTGGCTCTTTTAATCTTGCTGCGCAAGCGAAAACAATATCATGGTCAGCTCTTTTTGTTGTATCTGCTGCTTTATGGTGTGGGTCGTTTCTTTATAGAGGGATTGCGCACGGATCAACTGCTTTTGCCTATGATTCATCTGCCGGTTTCTCAAGTTTTGGCAGCGGCGATGGCAATCATTTCGATTGTTTTACTGATTGTACTTAATTTTAAGCAAAAGTCCATGCGTAAACTATAGACTTTCAAAGTTTTATTCGGTATAATTTGTTTGTATGTTATTTTTTAAACAATACCTTAAGGAGGAATAAAGAAATGGCAAGAAAAATGAAGACCATGGATGGAAATCAAGCCGCCGCACACGTATCTTATGCGTTTACAGAAGTGGCAGCGATTTATCCCATTACACCATCGTCCGACATGCCACAGTATGTTGACGGATGGGCCGCAGAGGGAAGGGAAAACATCTTCGGAGATACTGTATTGGTCACTGAATTACAGTCAGAAGCCGGAGCGGCAGGTGCTGTTCATGGTTCCTTGGCAGCTGGGGCATTGACGACTACATTTTCAGCATCCCAAGGTTTGTTGCTGATGATTCCGACGCTTTATAAAGTTGCCGGTGAGCAACTACCGGGTGTGTTCCATATTTCCGCGCGTGCAGTAGCCAGTCATGCATTATCTATTTTCGGGGATCACTCGGATATTTATGCATGTCGTCAAACAGGTGTGGCTATGTTATGCGAGGGCAGTGTACAAGAAGTGATGGATTTGGCGCCGGTGGCGCATTGTGTTGCATTGGAGGGAAAACTTCCCTTTATCAATTTCTTTGATGGCTTTCGGACATCTCACGAGATGCAAAAGATAGAGGCGTGGGATTATGAGGATTTAAATGACTTGGTTTGTCATGCATCCATCGACCGGTTCCGCAAGCATGCTTTGAGTCCGAATCATCCGTGCCACAGAGGTTCTGCACAGAATCCGGACATATTCTTCCAAGCAAGAGAAGCAAGTAATCCGACCTATGATGCACTTCCTGCGACTGTGCAAAAGTACATGGATAAGGTAAATGCAAAAGCAGGTACAGATTATAAATTGTTCAATTATCACGGCGCACCCGACGCGGAGCGTGTGATTATTGCGATGGGATCCGTTTGTGAGACCATTGATGAAACCGTAGATTATTTGGTAGCAGCCGGCGAAAAAGTGGGCGTTGTAAAGGTGCGTTTGTTCAGACCATTTAGCAAAGAAGCTTTGTTGGACGTGATTCCTGCGTCAGTGAAGTCGATTTCCGTACTGGATCGTACCAAAGAGCCGGGTGCTTTGGGTGAGCCATTGTGGTTGGATGTGGTTGCATCTTTAAGAGGTTCTCGCTTTGATGGAATTCCTGTTTTCAGCGGTCGTTACGGTTTGGGTTCAAAAGATACAACACCGGCGCAGATTGCGGCCGTATTTGAAAATACAGACAAAGCAGTGTTCACCATCGGTATCGTAGATGATGTGACAAACCTTTCTCTTCCGGTGGGTGCGCCTTTGATTACCACACCAAAAGAAACAACAAACTGCAAGTTCTGGGGTCTTGGTGCAGATGGTACCGTTGGAGCCAATAAAAACTCCATCAAAATCATTGGTGAGCACACAGATATGTATGCCCAAGCATACTTTGAGTATGACTCGAAAAAATCAGGTGGTGTGACCATTTCCAATCTACGGTTTGGACATGAGCCGATTAAATCTACCTACCTAGTGAAAAAAGCAAACTTTGTCGCTTGTCACAACCCGTCTTACGTGCGAAGATACAACATGGTACAAGAGTTGTTTACAGGTGGTACGTTCTTGCTGAATTGCCCATGGGATATGGATGGTTTGGAAAGTCATCTGCCGGGTCAGATGAAGCGTTTTATTGCAGATAATGACATTAAGTTTTATACCATTGACGGGATCAAAATCGGGAAAGAAATCGGTCTTGGCGGCCGTGTCAATACCGTATTGCAATCCGCATTCTTCAAAGTTGCCGGTATTATTCCGGAAGACGAAGCATTGCAGTATATGAAAGATGCTGCAACGGCTACCTACAGCAGAAAAGGTGACGCTGTTGTGAAGATGAATCACGATGCCATTGATGCAGGTGCTCAACAAGTGCATGAGGTGCAAATTCCAGCAAGCTGGAAAACAGCCACCGACGAAGGTCTTGTGACCCCGGCGGTAGCGGCAGAGTTGTCAGGCGAGACCGTAGACTTCATCAAAAATATTCAGATTAAAGTAAATGCCCAACAAGGCAGCACATTGCCTGTATCGGCTTTTAGCCCTTATGTGGACGGTTCTACTCCATCCGGTACATCTGCCTACGAAAAACGTGGCATTGCTGTAGATATTCCGGTTTGGAAAGAAGAAAATTGCATTCAGTGCAATCGCTGTTCTTATGTTTGTCCCCATGCGGCTATTCGTCCTTTCGTGTTAAATGCAGACGAAGCGGCAAAAGCACCGGAGGGTATGCGTATGCTACCGATGACCGGTATGCCTGATTTAAAATACAACTTATGTGTGGCGGCTTTAGATTGTGCCGGTTGTGGCTCTTGTGCCAATATTTGCCCGGGCAAAAAAGGTGCCAAGGCACTTTTGATGGAAAACATGGAAGCAAATATCCGGGAGCAAGACTTTTTCAATTACGGTTTGAAACTTGCAAAAAAACCGGAGGTATTTGAGAAATTTGATATTTCCAAAGTAAAAGGCAGCCAATTCCACAAACCATTGTTTGAGTACTCAGGTGCTTGCGCCGGTTGTGGTGAAACTCCTTATATCAAGTTGATTACACAGTTGTTTGGTGACCGCATGTTCATTGGAAATGCAACAGGTTGTTCTTCCATTTACGGCAACTCTTCACCATCTACACCTTATACGGTAAATGAAAAAGGACAAGGTCCAGCATGGTGTAATTCCCTGTTTGAAGATACGGCTGAGTTCAGTTATGGTATGTTATTGGGGCATGATAGAGTCAGAGCCCGTCTTGCCAAAAAAGTAGCGCATTTGCTTACGGTTGTAGAAAATGCAGAGCTAAAAGCGGCATTGGAAGGATATGTAGAGACATTTTTAGTGGGTGCCACCAACGGACTTGCAACAGAGAAGTTGGTTGCTGCTTTGGAAGCTTGCACCTGTGATATACCGGAAGTAAAAGAACTATTAAATGACCGGGACTTCTTGGCCAAGAAATCCATCTGGGCTTTTGGTGGTGACGGCTGGGCTTATGACATTGGTTTTGGTGGTTTGGATCACGTGATTTCAACAGGTGAAGATGTCAATCTTTTGGTGATGGATACAGAGGTTTATTCCAATACAGGCGGACAGGCATCAAAAGCCACACCTCTTGGTTCTACCGCACAATTTGCGGCAGATGGAAAGAATACAAAGAAAAAAGATTTGGCTAGTATTTGCATGAGTTATGGCAATGTATATGTGGCACAAATTGGTATGGGTGCAGATTACCAACAAACATTAAATGCCATCATCGAAGCAGAAGCTTATCCGGGTCCATCGGTTATTATCGCTTATTCTCCATGTATCAACCATGGAATCAAAGGTGGTATGGCCAAATCCCAAGATGAGATTCAAGCGGCGATTGATGCGGGCTACTGGCACAACTTTAGATTCAATCCGAGTTTGGAAACAAACAAGTTTAGTTTGGATAGCAAAGAGCCAACCGTTAGCACAAAAGAGTTCTTGGAGTCGGAAGTGCGTTATACGGCTTTGATGAGAAGCAATCCGGAAAAAGCGGAGCTGTTGTTTACACAGGCGGAAAAAGACGCAAAAGCAAGATACAATCATTTAAGAAAATTGGTTACGCTGTATGGTGATGACTAAGAGATAAGCAAAAAGGTACCCGGGAAGAATAAGATTTTCCCCGGGTGCCTTTTTCTTTGGGGTTGCTTTTCATTTTTAGATATTGCTTTTTGAACAATAAAATTTGCCGATGATTGTAAGAAATGTCCTCAAACAAACATAGATGTATTGACAATGTTTTGTGTATTCACCACGTAAGACTTGTAAGTTCGGAAAAACAATAGTGGCGCAATCTCTTCTGCATATTTACACGGATAAAACAATCCAAAGTTTAAAAAGGCTTTCGTTGAATTCGTATGTCATTTTTCCGTTTAAGTCCTTGCAAGTTTGTTCCATACTTTTTAAGCCAATGCCATGATAAAAGGTTTCTCTTTTGTTGGTTAAAAGCTGTTTGCTTTTATGATCCAGTTTTGGTACTTCGTTTAAGGTATTGCATATATAAAAAGTGAATTCCGTTTGTTTGGCAGTCAATTCCAGTTTGATTTTTTTGGTGCCGGGCGCACATTTTCCGGCGGCTTCGGAAGCATTGTCCAAGGCATTGGACAAAAGCACACAAATATCTAAGGACAAATAAGGAAGTTCCGGTTCCACAGCCAAAGCCATTTCAAAATCAATGCCTTTTAAGAGGCTCTCTTGTTTCTTAGAAGAAAGCAAAGCATCCAGCGTTGCATCTCCCGTAAAAACCAAGGTCATATCTGCTTTGGTGGTTGCCAGTTCATTTAAATATCTGGAGAGTTCGTTTGAGTTCCCATTTGCATCCAAGGCACGCAGTAGATTGACTTGATGTTTAAAATCATGATGCATGCGTTTGATTTGTTCATTGCTGTCTGTTAGTTGGTGAATTCGTTTTCTAAAATGGTCGTTTTGTAATGTATTGTATAAAAAATCCTGCTGCCTTTCTGCTTGTTTCCGCATATATTCTATCGTCCAAAGGAGAAAAATAACATTGGGAATAAAAACCAAACTCCAAATGGAAATCTGTGCCAGATAATTTTCTATACGAATAAAACCACTCATCATAATGGAGAAACCAATCAACATGATTATAATATAAGCAAGGAACATCAGATTTATTTTTGCACCTACAAAGGTTTTTAGTTTTAGGATACGAAAATAAAATACAATCAAAGCAATGATGGCAAATATAATGAGCATAAAAAAGTGTAGTTGAATGCGTAAGAGTTGATCTTCCGAGATGATTGTAATGGGTAAATGATGAATGAGTACAAAAATAAATGATGCAAGGGTATTGGAAATCAAAAAAAGCAACGTGATGATACTAGCTACGATGAGACTGGTTTTTATGTTTCCTTTGAAATAGATTTTACCGATGATTCCGCCCACGATTGTCATAGCAAAAGCATGGAGAGGGCCAAAGGGGATCCCCATATGGAATGGGAGCAGAAAAAAAACAGTCATCATAATGGTAAAGAAAATGCAAAAAGGCCATGCAATAAATTTTAAATTGTCTATGATGCAAGAGACTAAAAAGTTCATAATAATAGCGAAAGAAAAAAAGAATACAATTTCCACGAGATATAACATCATTGCCACCTCTTTTTTATGTTTTCTTGTACAAGGCTTTTATATTTTCTACTTAGGGGAATTTCGAAACCACCACGCAACACAATCTGATTGCCAAAATTTTTAAAGATTTTTTTTTGGTTGATTAAATAAGAGCGGTGTACACGTAGGAAACCCTTTGGTACCAAATCTTGTTCCAATTGGGCGATTTTTCCGCGAAAGGTAAAGGTTTCATTTTGTGTAAAACCATAGATATCCTTGTTATGAACCTCGAAATATAGAATGTCTGCCAGATGCAAAAGGGTATTTGCAGTCTCCCCCTTTAGGCGCACCTTATAAAACTTGTCACTACGTTTTCGTTCCACAAGCAAACGATTGAGCAAGGTGTCGATTTGCTCTTGGTGAACCTCTTTGTATAAGTATCCTTTTGCATTGTAATCAAATCCTTTTTGTATCTGATCTTCCATGCTGGTTACAAAAATAAGATCCACATGCAAATCCATTTTGCGTATTTGCTCTGCGACTTGAAAACCGTCCAATTCAGGCATCATAACATCTAAGAAAATCAAATCATACAAAGCGGGCGTAAATGTACAAAGTAAATCTACGCCGGATTGAAATTCTACAATTTGAAAAGTTTGAATTTTTTGACACGAAAAATAATGAGTCAAAAACTGCCTCAAAAGCACGTTGTATCTTTCATTATCATCACATATCGCTATTTTCATTACACAATCATTTCTTCAAATATCAACCACTTACCCATTTTAAATTTTACTAAAAACAACGTAAAATTACAAGAGTTTTATCAAATTATGTCAAGATTTAAATTAAAATCATATCAAAATTATTACGATAAATGCTCATTTACGCCGCCCTAAGGGTCAATTATGGCATAGATTTGGGATGAATCGATCGTAGATCATACAGCAGAACTGGATTTTAGTAGATAAAACCTTACGAGAGAGCAGATTTTCTCTTTTGTATGGGAGGCAACAAGGAATTTCACGACATGTAGGGGTGTCATTCACGGCATAGGTATTGTTGGTAAGGGGAAAGTTTGTTAATCTAAGTAAGGAGTTGCGGATAAGAAATAGTTGTGGTGCAGAATGATGCAAAAAGATACTTAATTTACAGTGCTTATAGAATCTCGTAGGGTTTTTATCACCCCTTATTATACTCTATGGTATTCTTTAACATATATAGGTAGTACTTTACAGAAATGTGAATATTTGATATTCACGCCGGGCCGTTACAGAAGTAAGATAATATGTTTGTTTTGTAATGGCCCCCTTTCCTTTGATAAGAAGAGGAGAAATGATGATATCCGTGTCATTTATGGTGAAGTACCGGAAGTTCCAACAGGATCTCCCGCGAAACCTCCGGTAAGTGATTCCCCACAGATGAATCTGTAGATGGAAATTAAGGCGGAAACAACCAAGCAGGCAACAATCCGAAGGTAATTGTAATAAGTGGAAAAGCTACTCTTGTTGATTATAGTATGGACGGGAGTAGTTTTTACTTGTTTGACATATTAAGATGGTGGTTTTATAATTAGGATATAGAAAAAAGAATCTTGATGGTGTAGGAGGTGTATGTAATGGCGATTGCAGAAAAAATTGTTTTTACTTCAAAATCAACAGATAAAGCCGATTTTAAAAATTTTATAGACAAAGGGTTAAAAAGCGTTCAAGAAGGTAGGGTTTATGATGCAGAGGATGTTTTTGTCATGCTAAAAAATAAATATCAAGATGCAATTGACAAAAAGAATTTAGAGGAAATGAAGTAATATGATGAAGTACAAAGTCGGTTTGACAATCGATGCTTTGAGAGATTTAGATAGCATTGGTGATTATATTGCATATGATCTTGATAATCCACAGGCTGCATTTGATTTGACAGATAAATTGGAGGAAAAGATTTTAAGGTTGAAGAAATACCCAAAAGAACATTCTTTTGCTCCATTTGAGTATGCTCGTGAGCATAAAGTACGCCGTATTATTTATAAAAATTATTTGATTATTTATAAAATTTTTGAGTAAGAAAATGATAGTGATGTTGTTGTTATTCTTAGAATTGGATATAGCGGTCAAAGTTGGGATATTGAATTACAAAAATTAAAGCAAATTAACGTAGAAGTGTATTGGTAGTTATAAAGGCTAACGTTAGGCAATCATAAACGATATTAAAAAACGCAGTAGCAGAAATACCGCTTGCTGCGTTTTTTTGCATTCCTTGTAAATTCTCAAAAAAATTATGTTGTATACAATTATATTGACATGTCGACAGAATAATGATATCATTGACAAAAATAGAGATTGCCGAATGAGTCAAGAAAAGGATGCAAAAGAATGAAAAAGAATAAAACAGAGTTAAAAATATTTGCGGAACAAATTCGAAAAGCCACACTGCAAGGACTTAGCAAAATTGGTGCTGGACATGTAGGGGGTTCTATGTCAATGGCAGAGTTGATGGCAGTTTTGTATGGTGGGGTTATGCATGTAGACCCGAGCAATCCAAAGTGGGAGGCAAGGGATAAACTGGTGGTATCAAAAGGGCACTGTGGACCGGCCGTTTATGGCGCATTGGCACTGACAGGTTTTTTCCCGATGGAAGAATTGTATACCGTAAATCAGCCAAAAACCAGATTGCCTAGCCATTGTGATATGAATAAAACCCCGGGTGTTGATATGACAACAGGTTCATTGGCGCAAGGGATGTCAACGGCATTGGGTCTTGCTTGGGGAGATAGATATCAAAAAAGAGAAAACTATGTATACTTGATTTTAGGAGATGGAGAGATCCAAGAGGGTCAAGTTTGGGAAGCGGCTCTGTTTGCGTATCATCAAAAATTAGATCATGTAATCGCTTTTGTGGATTGTAATGGGAAACAGCTGGATGGTTATACAAAAGATGTCTGTGATTTGGGGGCGATAGATAAGAAATTTGATGCGTTTGGATGGAATACGCAAGTGTGCAATGGAAACGATATCTCTGAGATACTGGATGCAATTGATCGTGCAAAAGCAGTCAAAGGTGTGCCCCATCTGATTATTTTGGAAACAGAAAAAGGGTTGGGTTGCACTTTTACGGAGGGCATTTTGTACAATCATCATGTTGTTTTTACCCAAAAACAGTACGAGGAAGCGATTGCCGAGATAGATAAAAGAATCGAAAAAATAAAAGTGGATATGCGCAGTGAAAGGAATGATCAAAAATGATGTATCAAATAGCAAAAAAAGTACAGGCGGAAGCATTTGAGATGCGTGTTGTCTTTGCAGAGGTGATGGAGGAATTGCAGGCTGCTGATGGACGGGTGATATACATGGATTGTGATTTGATGAATAGCATCGGTATGGCAGATTACTGGAAAAAGCACCCTGAAAAAACCATTAATTGTGGCATCCAAGAGTCAAATATGATTGGAGTGGCGGCCGGTCTTTCTGCTACAGGGCTTATCCCATTTACACATACATTTGGGACATTTGCTTCCAGGCGGGTGATGGATCAAGTTTTTGTGTCAGCTGCTTATGCAAAATTAAATATTAGAATGATTGGTTCTGATCCGGGTGTTACGGCTGCCTTAAATGGGGGAACCCATATGCCATTAGAAGACATCGGTATGATGCGGTGCATCCCGGAGATAACCATTATGGAGCCGACGGATTCTGTGATGTTGGCAGATGTATTAAAGCAGACAAAAGATATATTCGGCGTTTTTTATATTCGGCTTTCAAGAAAAAAGGCAGATAACATATATGAAAAAGGCTCTACATTTACAATTGGAAAAGCGGTTCCGATTCGGAATGGAAAAGATGTGACTATATTTGCAACGGGGATAGAAGTAGCAGAGGCACTCAAAGCTGCTGATATGTTGAAAGAGCAAGGTATTGAAGCAGCAGTTTCCAATATTTTTACAATTAAGCCCATTGATGAAACTGCCATTGTAGAAGCTGCAAAAAAAACCGGTGCTATCGTGACAGCTGAGAATCATAACATTGTAAATGGACTTGGTTCTGCAGTTGCAGAAGTGATAGCCGAAAATCAGCCTTGCCCCCTTGTACGGGTAGGTGTAAAGGATCATTTTGGCGAAGTGGGAACGGTGGATTATTTGAAAGAAGCCTTTGGTTTGACTGCAAAAGATATCGTGGTAGCAGCTAAAAAGGCGGTAAATAAGAAAGGGTAAAAAAATGAAGGCAGCTGTGATTGAAAAAGCAAAAGAGATTCGCCTTATGGATGTACCATTGCCGGTTTTGGAAGATGGCGAAACACTGATAAGGGTAAAATTTTGTGGTGTTTGCGGCAGTGATATACACATTCAACAGGGGCATCACCCAACGGCAAAATTTCCTGTGATACCGGGACATGAGTTTGTAGGTGAGTTTGTGGAGGCAAAAGGAAAAGGGGCAGATAGATTCCAAAAAGGGGACTTGGTTGTTGCACAACCTTATTATTCTTGCGGGTATTGTGAAGCATGTGCCAAAGGGCATGACAATGTATGTACATCCTTGCAGTTTATGGGAGCGCATAGAAATGGCGGATTTGCAGAGTATGTGAAAGTACTGACCAGAAAAACCTATGCATTGCCAAAAGGATTGGATCCACAGCTTGCGTCTTTGATAGAACCCTTGGCAGTGGCTGTTCATGATGTGAGAAGAAGTGGATTGCAAGTTGGTGAGACCGCATTGGTGGTTGGTGGCGGCCCAATCGGTATTCTGATTGCTCTGGTTGCAAGAGATGCCGGTGCAAGAAAAGTGGTTATCTTCGAAACAAACGATTTTCGCAGAAAATTTGCAAGAGAGTTGGGATTTGAAGCCATAAATCCCTTGGCGGATGATTTTGAGAAACAGATACTGCCCGCAGCAAAAAAGGGCGGCTACCATGTATCCTATGAAGTATCCGGCACACAGGCCGGAATCAACGCTGCAATTAAATATACAAAAACAACAGGAACGGTGATGGTGATTGGTATTATGAAAGACTTGTGTCCGATTAATCTTTCCGATATTTTTGCGAAAGAACTTCGTTTGGAGGGCGTTCGCATTCATGAGCAATATCATTATGTAGGTGCGATTGAACTGATGAGAACCGGAAAATTGGACAAGGAATTACATGCACTTATTTCAAAAAGATACACGCTTAACGAAATTGAAGAAGCCTTTGCTTTTTCAATGGTTCCGGGAGATTACTTTAAGGTATTGGTTGAGATATAAACAAGATTTGGTTTAATTAAGCGTGTTTCTTTGTTGTTACGCGTTTGTGAAGAATGATTGGGGAAATTTGTCTTCCAATTGATAAAAGGAAGTCAGGTGGTCGGTGATGATTTCCACGGCCAATGTTTCATCATTATTTTGCAAAGCCTCTGTTATTTCAAAGTGTTGTTGCAGATGCCTTTCCTCATTGGAAATTGGGTTCGGATGCGTAAGTAAAATATATTGAATCCGCAAATAAAGCTCCTTTTGGAACTTTAAGAGTAAAGAGTTGCCGGATATTTTTGCCAAAGTCATATGAAATTTGATATCGAGCTGTCTTTTGAGGACAGTGTTATTGGCCAGATAAGCGGCCTCACATTGTTTGGCGATGTCAGCGAGATGGATAAAATCGATTCTGCTTCCATATAAGGATGCCAATTTGATGGCCATTGTGTCCAAAGCGATTCGCAAAGTGCCGATTTCAGCAATGGATTCACTGTTAAATTCTTTGACTTTTGCAAATCGGTTGGGAATCAGCTCTATCAAACCTTCATTTGCTAGTTGTCGCATGGCGTCTCGGACAGGGGTGCGGCTGATTTTAAATTCAGTTGCTATTTTTTCTTCCGGAATACGTTCGCCCGGTAAAAGTTGTTTGGTCATAATTTGTTCCAGAATATGATCGTGTACAGATTTACTCAATCCTGTTTTCTTTTTCTCCATAATGGGTACTTCCTTTCTGTATTTATATCATTATAACATACGACAATATATAAAAAAAGTATACAATTAATAAAAAAGAGAAAAAGTGTAGATCATAAAGTGAAGTTTATAAATATGGATAAAATATTAACAAAGAATAATTATTTCTAAAATTGTACACAATCTTAGAAATAGAGCACAAACATATTGACGAGTCGACCAAAAAATGTTAACATAAAATTGTCAAAATAAACAATTTTAAAATTTGAGAGGTGTTTATTGTGTTGAAATTAACCAAACGTCTAAAAAAAATGCAGGAAAGATTGTTTCAGGTAGAATATGAGGATGCGGGAACTTGGCATTTTCAAGGCGTGAATATATTGGATATACCAGAAAATGCATTTATGAAACAGGAAGCGGTTGTGGTTAGAAAAGCGTATGCCCACCAGCATATCTGTAAATTTCTTCCGGCTATCATAAAAGAAGATGAGTTGATTGTGGGATGTCCAAATCAAAATAGTGTAGCTTGGGGCAGTGTCATCCCAAAATATTTTGACAAGCAGGAGCAAGAGATTGCAGAACGCTATGAGCTGGATGAATGTTCCGTTTGGGGGCATCATCCACCGGCCTATGATAAGATTATAGATATGGGCGTGATTGGTGTAAAACAAGAGATTGAACAGGCGATTGCAAAGCAAAATGAAAGTGATGCGCCGGATAAAATGGCATTAAACGAGTACCGTGCCATGTTGTTGGCTTTGGATGGATTGGTTATGTTTGCGAATCGTCATGCAGATGAGGCACTTCGCCTTGCTGTGGATTGTCAAGAATCACAGCGCAAACAGGAGTTGATGGAAATTTATAAAATTTGCAAACGTATTCCATTGTTTCCGGCAGAGACATTACAGGAAGCGGCGCAGGCTTATTGGTTCACCTATGCGATCGTAAATAGTGGCGGAGAATTTATACCCCTTGGGCGAGCGGATCAGTATTTGTATCCCTATTACAAGCGAGATATGGAAAATAAGACAATTGATCAGGAGCGTGCCATAGATATTATTGGTAGTTTCCTTGTGAAGTGCAACGAGCGGATTATTATAAATCCGAAAAAAGCGGAAAACCATTTTAGTTTTGGTTTGTTTTCACAAGGTGTTGTTTACGATGAAGAGGTTGCGGAAAGCCAAGTAAACGGAACGGGTGGATATGCGCAACGTGCCTTGATGTGGCAAGAAGAGGAGGATATTGATAGCGAAGCGAACTTCAATTTTGGCCAGTCCGGAAACGATTGGTTGATGAATTGTATGGTTGGTGGCCAACATGCGGATGGAACGGATGCAACCAATGACATTTCTTATCTGTTTGTAGAGGTTATGCACGCGATGAGCCTGTTGATGCCAACTTTGGGTGCACGCATTCACAAAGGCACACCGGATAGTTTTTTGATTCTTTTGGCCAGGGTGTTACGCCACGGTCAAGGTGAGCCGATGATATATGTAGATGAAAATATTATACCGGGATTTGTGGAAATCGGCGTGCCCATTGAAGATGCCAGAGACTATTGCAACGACGGCTGTTGGGAGACATTGATACCGGGAAAAAGCCATTTTAGTTATGCCCATGTGATGAATTTGCGGTGTTTGGAATGGGTGCTTTTCCAAGGGCACAATTTAAACGACGGTCTGCAAGAGGGCATAGATACAGGAGATCCCCTTGCTTTTGCAGATTTTGATGCGTTTTATGCAGCCTATAAAGTTCAGATGGAAGATAGAATAGATTTTCAATGTAAACGAAGGTTAGAGAATTTTGGTCTTTCTTATATGATTGCGCCGGATCCACTCTTTTCTTCTATAACAAAGGACTGTGTGCAAAAGGGGCGTGATATTAGCCAGGATGGGGCACGTTATATATTTCATATGATTTTGGCGACGGGTTTATCCAATGCGGTTGATTCCCTTGCGGCCATTAAAAAGATGGTATATGAAGAAAAAAAGGTCTCTATGTCAGAGCTATTACAGGCACTAAAGGATAATTGGAAAGGACATGAGCGACTGCAAGCGATGATGCGCAATGCGGTTCCGAAATTTGGAAACGACAATGAATATGTAGATGCCATTGCAGTACAGCTGTTAAAGGATTTTGAGGAACGTGTTGTAACATGGAGAAAGAAGCAAGATAAAATCATGTATCCATGTGGCATTGGTACCTTTGAAAACTATGCAGTATTAGGTCGTGACATAGGTGCCTCGGCGGATGGGCGTGAATTTGGAGCGGCACTTGCGCCAAACTATTCACCGGTGGCAGGAACAGATGTGGAGGGTCCGACGGCCACATTTAAAAGCATAACAAAGCCGGATTTGAGAAGATTTTATGCAGGAACACCGTTGGATATTTCGATTAATGCAAATGAATTTGTAGATGAAGTTGGTGTGGACAGGCTAAAGAGTTTGTTTACTACATTTTCTGATTTAGGCGGTCAGATTTTGACCATAACCGCCAGTAGTGTTGCAGAATTAAGAGACGCACAGCAAAATCCGGAAAATCATCAGAACCTGAGAGTGCGAATGGGAGGTCTATCTGCATATTTTATAGCCATGGCTCCCGCACAACAGGAAAATGTGATTCAAAGATTTTCTCGCTAAAAGCGGAGAATAAAAAGAGGTTTTTTAAAGGGATGGGATTATATGTTTCAGAGATTCAAAGATTTTGTGTACATGACGGCCCGGGCATTCGTGATACTGTTTTTTTGCAGGGTTGTTTGTTGGATTGCAAATGGTGTCAAAATCCCGAAACACTTAGTCCGAAGCCGGTTCTTTTATTTGACCAAGGGAAGTGTACAGGTTGTGGTGCTTGTTTAGAGCCGGGTATTTGTACAAAAAAAGCCATTTCCTATGTAAAGGACAAAGGGGTACATACCGACAAAAAACTTTGTGTAGGGTGTGGAGATTGTTGTGATGTGTGCTATTTCTTGGCAAGAAAGATGAGTTCCAAGAAAATGTCCACAAAAGAGTTGGTATTGTCGATTCTAAAAAATGAAGTGGTGTATCAAAACAGTGGTGGCGGTGTTACGGTGAGTGGTGGTGAGCCGCTTTGGCAAAGTACGCAGGTTGCAAAGTTTCTAAAAGAATGTAAAAGCAAAAAGATACATACAGCCATGGAAACCGCTGGCTTTGCACTTTGGAGTGACTTGGATAAGGTAATAGATGTAGTGGATGTATTCCTGTATGATATGAAATTTTTTACAGATTCCATGCATGTGGAATGGACAGGGGTTTCAAACATTCAAATTTTGAAAAACTTGCGCCGTCTTTCTGAAGTTCATAACAATATTGTGATTCGGATACCGCTCATTCCAAAGTTAAATGATACAGATGAGGAATTTGGAAAAATGATAAAATGGGTCAAGGATTTAAAGGTGGCTAATACCATTCACATACTGCCCTTTCACCATTTTGGCGTACATAAATACCATCTTTTGGAAAAGAAGTATTGGATGGAGAACTATCCGGAAGAGAACAAGGAACGGATATCAGCTTGTGTAGAAATTGCAACAAGTTTAGGTTTCCAAGTGAGTGTTGGTGGTGCGGGTGTTATGGAGGACAGATCAAAAAAAGAAGAGATAATGTTGACGGAAAGTTTCATGTATGAGTAAATTCTTAATAAAACTCTGATAAATAGGAGTTTTAAATAAAAAAAGAAAAAACAAGGAGGATGTTATGAGAATCAAGAAGTTTGTGGCCGCGGCATTAGCCGTAACAATGGGATTGCTGGTGTTGGTCGGATGTACGGAAACAATGGCTGATGTAGAACAAGAGGCACAAGAAACACAAGAGACACAAGAGGATGCAGATGAAGTGGTAGTAGCAGATGTAGATTATGATTGGGCAAATTTTACAATTGACCCGTCTTTGATTCCCCAGGAAAAATTGGATACAACGGTTTACTTAGCTGTGTCGGTACGGGGTTTGGAAAATCCATATTATATTACGATTGTAGATGGTGTGGAAATGTTTACGGCGTTTTTGGATAGCATTGGACAACAATATGAACTGCAATTGTTGGACTCCGGTGGTTCCAATGATGTTGAGATTAATAATATGAGGCAATTTTTGGCTAGAGCCGGTGAAAATGCGATTATTTATGCGGATGCAAACGAATCGGCAACAGTTCCGGCACTTGCTTCTGCTGTAGAGGGAGCCGGTGCTTTGTTGGCTACAGTTTGGAATAGACCGGAAGATGTAGGGCCGGATGCCTTTAATGATAACTGGGTCATTCATACAACTGCGGATAATCAGACGGCCGGAAGAGAAACTGCCATTGCATTGTTTGAATCTATGGGTGGTGAAGGCCAGGTGTTTGTAGTAGAGGGTATGTTAGGAAACACGGCTGCTATTGATCGTTTGGTGGGATTTGAAGAAGCATTGGAACAATTCCCCGGGATTGAAGTTGCTGCACAAGGTACTGCAAATTGGGATACAAGTGAAGCATTGCGGTTGGTAGAAACATGGTTGACTGCAACGCCGGATGTTGGTGGAATTTGGTGTGCCAACGACAGTATGGCAACCGGTGCTCTGCAAGCGTTGACTGCCCGCGGATTAGAGGGAACAGTTGGTGTGACCGGGATTGATGCAAATGAAGACATTGTAGAAGCGGTAAAAAATGGTTTGGTGGTTGCGACCTATTCTTCCAATGCGTATGCACAAGGTAGCTTTTCATTTGCGGTTTTGTATGCGGTATGGGCAGGATTGATTGAAATAGACGAGTTACCTTCCGAGTTTCGTGATTTCTTTACTGTTGGCATTTTGGTTCTGGAAGGAAATGCAGAAGAATACATGGGAACTGCACCGGATTTTGACTTTACAAGAATCTTTGACTTTAAAGCGGATTAGGAGATGCGGGAATGGCAAAAGTGAAGCAGACACAAATGACAATAACGGAAGAGTTTGCAGCAAAGGTAAAATTGGAATATAAAAGAGAAAAGCTCATGAAGTGGGCTCCGGTGTTGGTTTTAGTCGGCATGATTGTGATTTTTGCCATTCAGTTAGGTGCTGCTTTTATAAGTCCCTTGAATATTGTTTCTATTCTAAATCAGTGGTCTATTCCTTTGATTGTTGCACTTGGTCTGACATTTGTAATTATGATTGGTAGTATTGATTTATCCATTGATGGATCAGTTGGCATGACGGGTTCCATTGCTGCTGTTTTGGTATTGAATTCACAAAACAGCAACAATTTAGGCGTGTGGGGTCTGGTGATTGCAATTTTATGCGGGGTTTTTGTTGGATTTATCATTGGTTTGATACATGTTAAACTTAAAATTCCTTCTTTTATGGTAAGTTTTGCTTTTATGAATATATGTGCCGGAATTGGGCTTCTCTCCTATGGAGGGAGGCCGCCGACCATCCAAGATGAATGGCTTGTTGCCTTGCCAAGGGCAAGTTTTATAGGGATTCCGGTTCTTGTCTGGATCGCTATTTTTATCATGTTTATTTGTTTATATATTCAAGAGTGTACCCCATTTGGTCGCCATATTTATGCGGTGGGAACAGATGAGACCATTCCCCGTTCCGTGGGAATAAATGTGGATAGAGTTAAAGTTATGGTGTTTACCCTTGCCGGTTTTTGTTTTGGTGTGGCCGGTGTGGTTGGTGCAATCAGGCTGGGTCAAGGCCAGATTGCGATTGGGACAAACTTGATGTTTCCGGCGCAAGCGGCGGTTGTAATAGGCGGAACATCTCTTTCCGGCGGGAAAGGGGGCGTTGTGAACACCATTGTGGGCACATTGATTATGACAGTGTTGTTTAATGGATTAACCATGATGAATGTAAGTGGAAATGTGAAAAACGGCATTCAGGGTGTGATTATATTGGTTGCTGTTGCATTAACCGTTAAGCGCGGTGCTGCGATTATAAGCAAATAGGTGGCAGGAGGATTATGAAGAATCAATTATTATTTAGCGCAAAAAATATAACAAAATCGTTCCATGGTGCGCAAGCGCTCAAAGGCGTTGATTTGGATGTGAATGAGGGAGAAGTGATTGGCCTAATCGGAGAAAACGGTGCGGGTAAATCTACGTTTTTAAAAATTATTATAGGCGTGCAACCTCAGACATCCGGTGAGATGACCATGTATGGCAAACCCTTTGCTCCCTCTAACCCACTAGAAGCCAACGCCAAAGGAGTGGGTATGGTTTATCAGGAACAGTCTTTGATTACAACATTATCCGTTGGTCAAAACATCTTTTTTGGCCGAGAAAAAGAATTTAGAAAGTATGGATTTGTGAATTGGAACAAGATGTATGCAGAGGCGAAGTGTGTATTAAATGCGATAGGCATTGATAACATCAATCCAAAGAAAAAAGTAATTGATTTAAACTTTGCCACAAGACAAATGATTGAAATTGCAAAAGTTGTTGCGTTGACAAAACAAACGGGAAATAATGAGAAGTGCTTGATTTTATTAGATGAGCCGACTTCTGTTTTAAATGAAGAAGAGGTACAACGGCTATTTGTTGAAATTCGTAACATTACAAAACAAGGGCATTCTGTTATTTTTGTATCCCATCGCTTGGATGAGGTTTTGGAGATTTCTGACCGGGTATACGTGTATAAGGATGGAGAAAATGCCGGGAACATGGCCGCGGAAGAAGCAACTGAGAAAAAAATGTATGAGCTGATGGTGGGCAGAACAACCACAACGGAATACTATCATTTGGACAGGCAGATCGTGCCGAGTGAAGAGGTGATTTTAGAAGCAAAAGACCTCGGCTTATGGGGCTGTTTCCAACACTGTGATTTTAAACTGCACCGTGGTGAGATTTTGGGCATCTGTGGTGTAGTGGGTTCCGGTAAGGAAGAAATCTGCTCGGTTATTTGTGGGGATGAAAGAGCCACATCCGGTGCATTGTTTGTGAAAGGAAAGTTTACAAGATATCAATCACCGGCAGAAGCACTGAAAGATGGAGTTTTGATGATTCCAAAAGAGCGTATCTATGAGGGTGTGATAAGGGGTCTGTCAGTGGAAGATAATATAGCCATGTCAAATGCCAAGCACTTGAAAAAGAGAGGGCTGGTTTCAAGGAAAAGCGTGGCTGCCCAGGCAAATGAATGGATTAAAAAATTGAGAATAAAGACACCGGGCAAAGATGCTCTGGTGATTAATCTATCCGGTGGTAATCAGCAAAAGGTGGTCTTTGCCCGTGCATTGCTTTCCGGTGCGGATATTATTATTTTAAATCACCCAACGAGAGGTGTGGATGTAGGAGCAAAGGAAGAAATATACGGATTTATTCGTGATGTGGTATCGGAGGGTAAGGCCGTTATTTTGCTTGGGGATACCTTAGAAGAGTGTAGCAGTTTAAGCAACAGAGTACTTGTGATGCGTGATGGGTTGATTACGGGAGAATTTGGAGCTGCTGTTGGCGAAAAGCCAAGTCAGGTAGAGCTGGTTCGTATGATGGTATAGAAGGGAATGAAACAGATGACAAAGATTAATAAAAAGCATTTACCGCTTTATTTCAGTTCGGCGGTCATTATCCTTCTGATTGTTGTGTTTTCACTGATAGAAAGTCGTTTTTTGAATGCTGCAAACATGGCCAATTTGCTGAGTGATGCAGCCCCTTTATTGATTATGGCTGCCGGTATGACACCTGTGTTGTTGTTAGGCTCCATTGATCTTTCTGTGGGTTCTGTTTGTTCCGTGGCCAATGTATTTGCACTAACGATTCTTCTGAGTTTTCAAGGAACCCATTGGACCCTTGGTACGGCGGTGCTTGTATCTTTTGGCTTAACCGCATTGGCTGCAATTGCTGCCGGTGCCATTATGGGGCTGGTACATGTGAAATTAAAGATTCCATCTTTCATTGCAACATTGGCATTTATGTCCATTTGGAGTTCTGTTGCTTTGTTGATTTCCAGTGCGCCCATAGCGATTCCCAGACAATTGTGGGGCATGGTTGCTTGGTATGACATTTCGGTAGGACCCTTTAGTTTACCGCTTTTTATCGCTTTGCTATTTATTGTGATTTATTATGTAATCTTAACAAGAACGGTATTTGGAAGAGGCATTTATGCAATCGGTGGAAACGAACGCTGTGCAAGGATAGCAGGCGTGCCTGTAGATAGAGTAAAGGTATCTGTGTTTGCAATCAATGCATTTTGTGCAGCTTTGGCTTCTATATTTTTGGTGGCAAAAGCAAAAAGTGCAGCCCCTACCGTTGGAGATGGATTTACATTGATGGTAATTGCTGCGGTGGTTTTAGGGGGCACATCCTTGGTTGGGGGTGTGGGAAATGTGATCAATACAATTTTCGGTGTATTTATCGTGGCGTTGATTAGCAATGGGATGAATATCATAGGTGTGGATGTTTTTTGGCAAAGGATTGTATTTGGTGTGATTTTATTGGTTGCCGTGGCGATTAATACAGATAGAACATCCAGGAGCATTGCGGTTAAATAAAGGAAACAAGTGAGTTTGGATTCAAAATAGGAGGCTGATTATGTTAGGCGGATATTGTGGCAAATTCTTGAGAGTGAACCTTACAACAAGTGAAATAAAAGAAGAACAATTTAGTGAAGAAGTATTAAGACAGTATATTGGTGGTAGTGGTTTAGGGGCAAAAATTGTGTGTGAGGAAACAGATGAAAACACAGATCCCCTTGGACCGGACAATGTGCTTTGTGTTTTTACCGGCCCTTTTGTGGGAACAGGTACGCCCAATTTTGGTAGACATCAAGTAGTGACAAAATCTCCCCTTACCGGTTTGCTTGGTGAGGGCAACAGTGGGGGGACTTGGGGTATGAAGTTAAAACATGCCGGAATAGATGGTTTCATATTTACCGGTACGGCTCCCAAACCGGTTTATATTCACGTAGAGGATGGAGATGTTAGTTTTCACGATGCAAAAGAGCTTTGGGGCAAGGATACCTTTCAAGTGGATGATATGTTGAAAGAAAAGTATGGAAAGAAAACAGTGAGCCTTTCCATTGGACAAGCCGGCGAAAACCTTGTGAAGTCAGCGGCGATCATGAACGATGGTGCAGAGGGACGTTGTGCGGCCCGATGTGGTGTGGGTGCTGTCATGGGTTCTAAGAATTTAAAAGCCATTTCTGTTGTTGGTACAAAACGACCTCCCATGGCTGATATGGAAAAAGCCCAAGCAGATAGAAAAAAATGGGCAAAACATATTGCCACTGCCTCTGCGGTATTTCGTAAATATGGTACAGCAATCGGTGTGGAAACAACTGAGGCTGTAGGGGATATGCCGGTTAAGAACTGGTCCAATGGTAACACGGATATTAGCAATCTTACCGGGCAGCACATCGCGGAAACGATTTTGAAGAAGCCTTATTTCTGTGGCCAATGTGCCATTGGATGTGGCAGAACCGTACAGGTGACGGAAGGAAAATATGCCAGTATTGAAACCGGAGGCCCGGAGTATGAGACGGTGGGCATGTTAGGTTCCAACTGTTTGATTAATGACTTGGAGGGCGTTCAGATGGCCAATGAGTTGTGCAATCGATACGGTATTGATACCATTAGTGCAGGTGCGGCGGTTTCTTTTGCGATGGAAGCTTATGAAATGGGGATTATCACCAAGGAAATGATGGACGGTGATGAAATTCGTTGGGGCAATGTGGATGATGTGTTGAAACTTTTGCCGAAAATTGTGTTTAGAAAAGGTAAGGTTGGTAATACGCTTGCAGAAGGGACCAAACGGGCAGGAAAGCTCTTTGGTGGCCTTGCCCAAGAAATATCTGTAGATGTAAAAGGGCTTGAAATCCCTGCCCATGATCCGCGTGCCAGTGACTCAACCGGATTACAATATGCAACGAGTACACGTGGAGCCTGTCACTTAAATTCATTTACCAGTGATTTTACCATTCCGGGTGATACTTGTGGATTTGGTTTTATGCCACCGGCTAAAATGGATACATTTGGCACAGAGGATATAAACATAGATATCGTGTACCATCACCAACATGTTATGGCTATGATGGATTCCTTGACCGGATGTAAATTTGTGATGGGTCAATTGGGTGAGCATTTTATGGATTGCTTATGTGATTGGTTTAAATATGTTGTGGGATGGGATGTGACCAAGGAAGAATTTATGAAAACGGGTGAAAGAATCTTCAATTTGAAGAGAATGTACCAGATTAAGTGTGGCGTTTCCCGTAAAGATGATGTGCTGCCGCCGAAAATGAGCAAACGCAGACTGACCGGTGGAGCCGGGCAGAATATACCTGATGTGGCCGGTATGCTGGATCGTTATTATGAGCGTCGCAATTGGGACGATTATGGTATTCCTTCCAAACAATTATTAAAAGAACTTTCCCTAGATTGGTTGCTTGACCGTGGATTTGTTGGAGGAAAAGACGATGCGTATCGCATTGAAATTTAAAGCACCTTTTAGAGTTGCGCTAGAATTAGAATATATGGACATAGACATTCCAAAAGGAAGTACGATTCGGGATATGGTGGGTATATTGCTTGAAAAACCTGATATTAGAGAATCTTTAATCAAGCACCGTTTGTTGATTGAAGATAACTTACCGGCCATTTATGTGATGAATAAGCACATAAATGGTGGAATGATAGTCCGGGAAGATAGGATTTTGGAAGAATCAGATGTTCTTACCATTCTAGGCGTGTATATTGGAGGTTAAAGAGTTAGGGATTGGATTGGTGAAAACCGGGAGAAAGTAGATGTCTTTTCAAGTAAAAACAAAAATTTTAGAGTGCGCTTCTATTTCCAATTTTTTGAATGAGTGGGGCATAGGAGCAGATGATTTATTGATTACAAATGAATATGTGATAGAGCCGCATTTAAATGGAATCGCGGTTCCATGTGATATTTTATACCAGGAACAGTATGGTATGGGGGAACCCACAGATGAAATGGTGGACAAAATGTTGCAGGCAGTATGCAACAAGGACTATAAAAGAGTGATTGGTTTGGGCGGTGGAACGGTACTTGACATTGCTAAGCTGTTTGTGTTTGGTGCTGGTATTAGCTGTGATGAAATCTTTGAACAGGGTCATAAACTCCAAAAACGCCGTGAACTGATTGCGATTCCAACCACATGCGGAACCGGCAGTGAAGTGACCATGATTTCCATCATTCAGTTTATAGAAAAAAATACCAAGTTGGGCTTAGCAACGCCGGCTTTATATCCGGATGAGGCGGTGCTGATTCCTCGCTTATTGTCAACGATGCCTTATGAGGTGTTTGCCACCGGGTCCATTGATGCGTTGATTCATTCCGTTGAATCTTTGGTGTCACCAAAAGCTACATCTTTTTCCAAAGCAATGGCCTATGCATCTATTCAGATGATACTAAAGGGGTACCAAAAATTGAAAGTCAGTGGGTCGCATAAGCTACCGGATGAAGAGCAATTAAAGCACTTTTTAGTGGCAAGTACATTGGGTGGCATTGCTTTTGGAAATGCCGGCGTTGGTGCGGTTCATGCGTTAAGTTATCCGGTGGGTGCCATTTACCATGTGCCCCATGGAATGGCAAACTATATGTTTTTTGCTGGTGTTTTTGCCGCATATAAGGAAATGGGAGCGGATTTAAATGAAGTGGAAAGCATTCTTATGACTTCGCTGGATTGTTTGAAAGAGAACGTATGGAATGCGTTATTTGAATTGCTGCAATTTGTTTTGCCCTGCAAAAGATTGCAGGATTTAGGCGTAACAAAAGCGGATTGTATAGAAATGGCAGATTCGGTTGTGAAGAATCAACAACGGCTTCTGGTAAATAATCCGATTGTGTTACCGCAGAAAAAGATAGAAGAGATTTATTTAAGACAAGGAGATTTTTCCTTTTCGGAAAAATCTTGTATTTAAAAATTTGTTTACAACCAAAAAAATTCGTGATAGTATCTGTTTAAAGATATTATCCCATTTTTGACACTTGTATAAAGGTAAAAATCTCCTACCACTGATTACATCAGCGATTGGAGATTTTTTTGTTTATGAAAAAGTGAGTACTGTTTTTAAGTTTTTGTCTTTTTAAAAATTTTTTTAATTTCTTTATTGGTTATTATTTGATAGTCAGTTCTAAAACCGTGTTTCTCGTGCAGAGAATCAGTTAAATCATTTCTGGTATATGATGGAAGATATCCCTCTCCTTTTACTTTGTGTAGTCTCATGTTTCTTAGCGTTGTAATTATTTCATCAACTGTATATTTATTATGGAACTCTTTTTCTAGTAGCCTGAATAAAACAAG
>Ga0136643_10000487_pt1 | contig 43766 bp, 45 predicted proteins | sample TergutLab28metaG_FD_96883 | JGI IMG/M metagenome (GOLD analysis project Ga0136643, IMG submission 96883) | Labiotermes labralis P1 segment gut microbial communities from Petit-Saut dam, French Guiana - Lab288 P1 (version 3) (version 3) | ecosystem: Host-associated > Arthropoda: Insects >... | reverse complement strand
TGCCATAATAGGTCCCCCTATAAACCAGAATTTTGCCGCATCTAAACCGTATCTTATGACCCAAGAAAACTTGACGGACGCTTTTTTGCGTATGGCAGTACTCGGAAGAGAATCGATGAAAGGGAAAATAATATCCATCGCTGGAAGTGTAGGTAAAACAACAGTAACACATATGCTTGCAGACTTGCTTAAATTATATGGAACGGTGCGCCACACTATTCGCAGCAAAAATCTATGGTTTGATATTAGAACCCTTCTAGCTGCCTGCATAGCAGAACCTGATTATGCTGTGTTAGAGATAACCGAACACGTTCTAAACCATAGTCCCGCAGTACCATGGCGCAATGCAACTGCCGAGGCTGTGCGACCTCATTTGGCTATCATCACTCATCTATGCTTAAGCCACGCAGATGAATTGGCAGTAGATAACATAGAAGGAATGGCAAAAATAGTTGCTAGAGTTTGTGAAGGCATAGAACCTGGGGGCATTTGTTTGCTTAATCACGAAATGGAAGCCTTTGATGTTGTTCGTGATTTGGTTGTGGAGTGGGGAGCAACACCAATTTCTTATGGCATCACTTCGGATGCAGATGTTTATATCACCCATATGGAAGAGCGTGCAGAAAAAGATGGCATGAATGTTTCTGTTAATATCCACGGTCAAGAATTTTCCTTTCATTCCAAAAGTTATGGTACAGGTTATGCCACCAATGCTCTTGGCGTACTGGCAGCCATACACCATCTTGGTCAAGATGCAAAGGACGCCTCCCAATACATTGCCCACCTGCCTTCCGTTGTCAGCCGCCTAAACACTTTAGAAGTGCCTTTGGCAAACGGCACGGTAAAGATTGTTGATGATTGCTTTAACGCTCAACTTCCGTCTTATATGGAACTTATTGGGACAGTAAAAAACTGGGTATCTGCAAATGATGCTAGAAAAATTGGTGTTTTTGGTGATGTGAAATTGTTTGAAGACCCAAAATTTTCTCATGAATATAGAAAGCTTATAGAACCCATAAGTAATGCAGGATTCGATGCCGTTTACCTTGTCGGCAAGGGCATCGCTAAAATTGCAGACTCTCTCCCCGCCGAACTGGTTACAGGCATTTTCGACACCCAAGAACAGGCTCTACCAAAAATCTCTGCCCAGTTACGGTCGGGCGACATCGCATTTATGAAAGTGACAAGCGGTGGCATCGCATCCAATAATATGGCATTAAAACTTGAGCGTGCCTTAAGGTTAGGCACATATCAAAGAGAAGAATTGTCGATTGTAGATACATCCGAATCTTTTATCCTACCTGCCTGTGTTGCGTATTCTTTAGACTCAAATAAAAGGATTGCCCATAGCGGAGATTTAACTACCAATATAGAGGAAGGATTAGGGCATATCTTCATATTGCAACTCGCACTATCTATGCTACTAAAGGCAAAAGTTCCAGTTGCCCTCACTGACCCCGTTCCTGTAACAAATGCGGTAATTGCCGAAAACAAGTGTGCCAATTCTCTAAATTTAACAAATTCGACACCAGTTCCTTTTAAGACTTTTTTGGACGCTTGGGTTGTGGCTAATGCCCCCGATGCCATAACTGCTATAGCTGGATACATCTATCCAAAACATATTGAGTATAGGGATAGTCATTACAAAAACACACTTACCCACCTAGGTTTGGAACAAAAAGTAGCTGTTAACCTTACTGGAAGATATAATAATGCTTATGAGCAAAGCTTTACGATAGACGATTTGGAAAAGGTTGCAACATACTTCTTTTCTGGGCTACCACTTCAAGCCTTGCAGCCACTAAAGGCCACTTCCGCTATCCATGGAAGGAAAGTTTTGGAATCAGATTCTGTTTTAAGTACGGTGCCAGGCATCATAGCCCATTACTGTTTTGGGTCTTCCGCCAAACACGCAATCGCTTTAGCGAGTGTTAGGGGTCAAAACTTGGTGCTTTCTGTTTGTGGTGCAAAAAGTGCCTATGAAAGAGATGCAGCTATATCAACCTTACTCCATAAGCTGGGAGGCTCTTTTGAACCCAGCAAGGATGAATGGATAAAGTTGGATAAAACTAAGGGGGCAAGTAGAATTACCATAGCAGGTGACACCTATTTTGGCGAATGGTACACCCGCAAGAGAAAAGCCCGTAAAGCTGATGACCCTCTAGAGAAGCATGGGTACAGCCATTCGTTAGAAAAAGTTGCCCATTTTCTTCCAAAAGAAGATTTCAATATCGTAGGTTTTGAAGCCGTGCTTACAGACAAGCTAGAAACACCTTTAACTGGTTATTACCACTGGCTTTTAGATGCCTTGCCAAAACCCACTTTGAAGGAATTAAAGACAAGAAATGTCCATGCCGTTATGCTAGGCAATAACCACGCTTTGGATTTTGGAGAAAATGCCGCAAAAAACTCAAAAAACCTTTTTTTCAAAAATGGTTTTAAGACTTTTGGCTTTGGAGAAAATGTAGATGAAGCCAGAAAGCCACTATTGATAGAAGGAGCGGGACGCAAAATTATAATCTTTAATGCCTATTGGTTTCAACATACACGTCATCAAGTAGGTCAATTGTATTCTTTTGGCTCAAATGCTGGTGTAGCTTGCATAGACAACGCCCTTCTTGCTCAAATAACCAATTATAGAATTAAATATCCAGATGCCTTTATTATCATGTCCCCCCATTGGGGTCCAGACTTTACCTACACAACCTCCCGCCAAAAACAACTAGCAAGACAAATAATAACAGCGGGTGCTGACTGTATAATAGGTCATGGCTCACATATGGCATCAGAGTGCGAGTATATAGACGGCAAATTGGTAGTTTATTCCTTGGGGAATTTTGTTTTTAATTCTGGATGCGAAGGTATGGTGGGGAAAGTTCCTTTTGGCTATGTATCAAAGTTGATTGTGAAAAAAACCTCTTTACTTCTGCGTCTGCACCCAATTGCGACATATAATCCAGACACCTTCTATCAACCACATCCTGTAACAGATGAGCAATTCGACAAACTCTTGAGCATTTACAATGTTCCAGCCCAAGCCAAAATTGTACGGGAAAAGGCAGAGCGATATTTGGAGTTTGAACTATAAAAAGGAGTGTTTTATATGATAACAATTAACCAGCCCGAAATACTTAATATAAACGGCAGAAGCCGTCTTAATGTTGTGTTGGACATAGATGGCAAAAAACAAGAGCTTTGGTTTGAGGTGGATAAGGCATATGAGAAATATCTATGTTATGAGCGTTCTGATGCTTTTTTAATTGGCATCTTGCCTTGGGCAATGCGCAAAAAACACGACATAACCTGCATAGCCCCTGTGACACAAGAACTCCTTTACAATCTAAACCAGCATCTATTGCCCACTTTGTACAAGCACAGCAAAAATCTGCATCCAACCAAGGTTATAACCCAAACCGTAGCCGAACCCATCGAAAATGATGGGGGTGTTGGTACAGGCATGTCCTGCGGTGTGGATTCTTTTCATGCAGTTTTGAACCACTATAAAACAGGGGATGAACGACCAGAAATTACCCATCTGTGCATAAACAACACGGGTTCCTTTAACAAATTTTCAAACTATGCTAGATATGGTGCAGACAAAGCCAAAAGAGAGGTTTACGAACGTGCAAGAAACGTTGCTAGCCTCCTTAATCTACCTCTTATAGAAACCGATTCTAATATATTGGGCGTGGTTGGTATGTTTGTAGAAGTGCATACATATACCTCCACATTTGCTACTTTATGCCTACAAAAACTTTGGAAAACCTATTTCTTTGCATCCACATTGGACTATTCTTACTTTTCCTTGGAAGGTCACGAGTATAAAGACCCTTGTCTTTACGACTTGCTTTTGTTTAGCAGTATAAGCACCCGAGGGCTACGCATATATTCCGAAGGTAGTGCTATCGACAGGTTGCAAAAAACCGCCTTTATTGTTGATTATCCTGTTGTTCAGAAATATCTTCATGCCTGCCACAGAGAGGGTGGCAATTGCGGCATCTGTGTCAAATGTAGGCGAACTATGATGACGCTGGATATTTTAGGAAAGCTGGACTTATTCAAAGATTCATTTCCTGTGGACTATTACAAAAACAATATTGACGAATATCTCACTTGGTTTGCGAAAGTTTGGATAGAAGAACAACTTGAGGGCAAAAACACCAAAAGTAATGCCTTGGGCGGAAATTATTACGAGAGATTCCCTCAAAACCAGCCTTTATATCCTCACATTTTAGCAGGTCCATATGGCACAAGATACAGTGCCATTCTTGCAAGCCTGAAAAACGCTTTGCCATCCACTTATCCCCAAGAAACCATTATAAGGGTTCTGGGTAAAGGCGATATTCCAGCACCCCCTTCAATACGTGCAAAATGCGCCATCATAATGGATGCCAAAACAGGTAAGCTTTTATACGAGAAAAACGCAGATGTAACAGCCTTAGCCCCATGTGCTGCAAAGACCCTTACTTGCATCATGGCAATAAATAAAGGTCAATTGGACAGAAAAGTACCCATGATTGGAACCGATAATCCTGATGAGAAAATGACAATCCTCGACCTGCTGTATGGGATGATGCTTTCAGGCTACAACAATTGTTCCGATGCGGTTGCCGTAGCCATATCTGGTTCAGTTTCTGAATTTGTGGCTGAAATGAATGTTTTTGCAAAAAAACTTGGTATGCAGGATGCCAAGTTTTCATCAGCCAGTGGTGCTGGCGGTGACAAGGCATCTCCTAGGGATATTGCTGTTTTAATGCGTCATGCCTTGCAAAATCCGCTATTTCGTAAAATTATAGCAACAACGATACACGACTGCACAAGCTCGCATCAAGCTTATAATTTCGAGAGTACAAATGCCTTAATACATCAAAAAGAAGGCTATAACAACAGAAAGTACGAACTCTGCATAGGTGGCAAAACTGGTCGGATTGGGCAAGAAGGTTCCTTTATTTCTGTTTCCCAAAAAAGGCAAAAGTTGTATATACTCGTTCAACTAGCCATAACAGACTCTATCAACCCATCTAATGTTGGCGTTTATGGTTTTGTTGATTCTGCAAAAATTCACGAATGGGCATTCGATGCTACGTAAATCGAGGAAGCTCGCCAAAAAATGCCTAGATATATAGTTTGTATGAAGCCAGTTTCAATTATATAAGATTAGTTATTGATGATATTATAAAACACCCAGATTAACGATAAATCTGGGTGTTTTATAATTGTCGTTATTTATATATTAGTTGTACATTGTACAGTGGTGCAAGCCCCGCCCTAATCTTTGCTAGAACCCGACATTTCTTTTGCAACCATTACTAAAAACTTTAACTGTTCTAAGGTAAGGTTTTGAGAATAACCGTTTAGCAGTATCATTTGTTTGTCTCTAGGGTTGTCGGTGGATGTTGCTCCGCTTTCTTCTTGCCCATAGAAATAGTTAGGGGTCGTATTAAAAAAGTCGCATAGTTTGCTTAGGTTTATGGGAGAGGGGGTGCGGTCACCCACCTCGTAGAAGTTCCTGCATTTCTTTTGGAAAAGTATTTTTGTTAGTCCTAAAATCCCCCTCGGAATAAGTGTTGTTACACAATATTCCGAGGGGGATTGTAACACATTACTGCTCCAACATAGACACCCTTATATCATCTCCTAAATTACAGTAGGTAATATGCCACAGTTTCACCATCAACTTCCCGCCCGTCCTCCTTGAAGCCATAGGCTGCAAAGGTGGCTTGGGATGCCTTGTTTTCAGGGTCATAAGAGGAGTAGCAGTGGGTGGCAGGCCCATGGGGCTTGGTTTTGATGATATTCATCACATGGGCAAGGGCTTTTTTGCCAATGCCCCGCCCTTGGTGGTTTTTATCCACAAATAGCCGCCAAACGTAATAGTGATGGGTGTCGCAATAATCCTCGTCGAAGCAATAGCTATACATCACAAACCCCACCATTTTGCCATCCTCATAAATGGCGAAAGGGACGGCGTAAGCTCCATCTTCACCGCCTGTTTCGTTAAATAGTTTGGTATCCACATATGCCTCAGCTAGGCTGTAGGCGTTACTAGCAACAAATTCCTCCTGCTCTTTGGTTACACGAAGCTCAATGCACTCCCGCATTTCAGGGGATAATATTGATATTTCTCTAAATTCTATCATAATGTTCTCCTTTGATTTTCTAGATTCTGACGGTGTCATTTTACAGAGAAAGGCGGGCAATGATGTCATCATCGCTGAAGTCAAATTCAGTTTTCACAAATCCTGCAGTTTCATGGAACTTTACCATCTCGGCATCATCGGGGTGATAGGAAGCAAAAATGGCAGTAGCTTCCCCAAAAGGCTTTGTGCGAAGCTCGGCAATAAGGGCTTGCAGAGCGGTGGCTTCATAGCCCTTGCCCATCTCATCAGCATCCACCATAAAGGGGCGTATGCGATAGCAAGGCTCTTTATAATACTCATTGTTTGGAAAATAACTGAAGCAAATCAAGCCCACCATAGTGCCATTAGCATAAATGGCACGGCACTGCAGGATTTCATTTACCAACTCAGTTATATTATAAGCCCAAGCCAGCATAATGGCGGGGGCATTGGTAAATTCGCGCCTTTCGGGGGCAAGGTTCATGGCAATGCACGTGGGCATTTCCTCGCTTAAAATCGTTATAGGTTTTAGGGTTATCATTGTGGTTTCTCCTTTGATTAGATTAGGTCGTGTCTGATAATTCCAATTCAGTTACCTACAACTGGGCATGGAACTATCGTACACACCCTAGTATAACATATCTTGCCCCCATTTTGTAGGCATAACTTAACTTGAGAACAAAAAAGCCATACCAAGCGGCATGGCTTTTTTGTTATTTCCCATAAACAATTTTCCTAACGGTGTCCTCTGCCAACCCATAAAAATCAGCAAGCTCCACAACTGCAACACCAGCCCTATAAGACTGTTGCATTTCGGAATTTCGTTGGGCAGTTTGCACTTTTGCTCCATTGTTTTCGCCCCATCTTTTACGGTCGTTGTGGGGCTTGGGAATATATATCACTTCACCCTGTATGTATTTTTGTATTTCCGCCAAAAGGTTGTCAGGCAACAGGGCTTGTGCTTTTGCACTTTTCATTCGGCATTGCTCCTTTATCACTTAATTTTGATAAAGTACAAAGCCATGGGGGCGAACGCTTTAGATTAATGCAAAGGGATGCTTGCCCCCTTGACTTTGCATTAAGCAACTACAGTCTGTTCAAATTAAACTTCATCATAAATAACACCTCCGCCAAGTATTATACCTGTCCGCCTACCCACCTTCATCATATTTTTGAGGAAATTTTTGCCTCCTTGTCCAGCATGACGAAAGCGATACACCTTAATTATTTTATCGGCACAATCCCTAAAAACTTTAGTGGATTTTAGAGCAGAATTTCGTCCGTACTGTGCTACGGCTTAAATGGGCTTTTACCAAGAAAATTTCAAAAAGTATTATTTACCCCCTTGACAAATCACGTTATTCTATTTGAGAGCCGCTCCCATTATCTTTGAGATAGTCTGACAATTTTTGCATAGCTTTTATATTTTGAGTATCGTTGTTATTCGATATGGAAAATGCTTCTTGCAACAACTCATGTTTCAGCGAAAGACCTCACCTCTCATTTCCTAACTTAGGTGGATATGAGTATCTACCACGATATGTCAAATTTTGTAAAGAACTTTTTGCAAAAAATGTCTAAAAATATTTCAGGATTTTGATAGGGGCGGGCAATGCCCGCCCCTATCATGTATACGATACCGTACAACCCAAAGAAAAGTGCCATCAGAATTAGGACGGGCAATGCCCGCCCCCATCAAAGTGTTCAAGTTTGAATTACGGGGATTGCGGTTTATAAGTTTATGTAACTTGGAAGCCACCTTGGCTTTCGCCATTTATAACATAGTAGCACATTTTTTCCTCGGGCTTATAGTAAATTTCTAGAGCTTTAAGATCTTTTGTGGAATTGCCCTCTGCTTTCCAAATGTCCTTAACCATGTCAGACAGGTTTTTGCAGTTGGTTTGCTCGCCATATATTTCTAGGAAATATTCAACTTTCACTTAATTCCCCCTTGTCAATAATTTCGATGCGGGAAACGGACACCTCGAAGGCGGTTTTTTCTGTTACGGTGCCGTCGTCTTGCTTTTTTTGGTAAACACGGCTTTGCATCCTGCCCCACAGGCGTATATTGTCGCCCACGGCTAATTTGCTGGCGTATCTGGCGTTGCGTCCCCATGTGATACACGGGATGTAGTCGCTTTTGTTATAGGAGCGGTTGACGGCCATCAAAAGGTCAGTAATTTCCCGTCCGAAAGGGGTTGTGCGGTACACTGGTGGCTTGCAAATAAAACCATCCAAAATTACCTCGTTGGGGTTCGTATTTGGAATACTCTCTAAAAATTCATAATCTTTAGCAAAAACGGTTAAAACCAAGCGGTTGCGTTGTTCTTCTGCTATGTAATTGTTGTAACTGCGAATTTGCCCAGTTACGCTCATCTGCTCATCGGGGGTGAAACGGCTGCCCTCCATTATCCGCTCGGAAATTGTTACGGGCAGAATGTCGTGGGCATCGCTTAGCCTTGGTACTGCCAAATTAAAACTAAAAAACCCCTCCCCAAAAACATCGTGGCTAAAAACGGGACTTGTTTCTATTTTGCCTAAAAGGCTTATGCGGTTGATGATACCGCTGTTTTCCGTGTCCATATGTGTGTAACCCCTCTCTGGTGTTGTAGTATTTCGCCTTGTTGTTAATCTTATGAAATGATGACAAAAATATTACTGATATTGCTATGGTCGAACCTATGTGGTACAATAGATAAATCTATTAAGAAAATGGGAGGTCAGACAAATGGAGCTTTTACTAAAGGGTAAAACTAAAAACGTCTACATGATGGATGATGGCAACATTTTATTGCAGTTTAAGGATGATGCCACGGGGAAAGATGGGGTTTTTGACCCAGGTGAAAATGCTGTTGGGCTTACCATTGAAGGTCTTGGCAAGGAGAGTATTGCACTTAGCAAATATTTTTTTGAGCTGTTAGGTGGCGTGGGCGTGCCTACGCATTTTGTGTCTGCTGATTTAGATAAGGCGCAGATGGTGGTGAAGCCTGCCCAGATGTTTGGTAGGGGTTTGGAAATTGTTGTTCGTTTTAAGGCGACGGGTAGTTACACTAGGCGTTATGGGGATTATATCGAAGAAGGGACGGATTTGGACGCTTTGGTAGAGTTTACTTTGAAAAGCGACGAAAGGGCAGACCCGCCAATTACAGGGGATAGCTTAGAAGCCCTTGGAATTATGAACCAAGGAGAGTACCAAGCCTGTAAGGAATTGGCTAAAGAAATCGGGGTTATCATCCGTGATGATTTGGCTAAAAAGGGGCTGACCTTGTATGACATCAAATTTGAATTTGGGTATGTGAGTGGCAAAATTGCCCTTGTGGACGAGGTAAGCGGTGGTTGTATGCGTGCCTACAAAAACAACACATGGATACAACCCATGGACTTGAACAAGATGATTTTAAGTTAGTTCAAAAATAATTTCAAAAAACCTTGCAAATCCTTAGGGGTTGTGTTATAATGTCTGGGTTACTTATTTTTGGATGCGAGGAGGATGAGAGATGAGTCCGATTTATATAGTTTTAACGATAGTTTTGGGCATTGCTTGTGCAGTTTTGATAACAGTTGTTTTGTTGCAAAAGAAGCGTGACGCTGGCTTTTCTGGCTCTGCTGCCATGGGTGGCAGTGGCGGTGGCGCTGCAGGTCAAACCCATTATGAAAAAAACCAAGGCAGAACCAGAGAAGGCAAGATGGCTAGGCTAACCAAGGTTTTGGCGGCTTTGTTTATGATTATGTCTTTGGTTGTTGGCTTTTTGGCATAAGGAATGAATAGCAAACGTAAACTAATATAGGCATGACCTTGGGTCATGCCTTTCTTATTCTAAAGAAGCTAGGGGGCGTTTTGGGTGGAGATAAAATTTGCATTGGTGGTGATTTGCTTTTTGCTGGCTTTAAGCCACAGAAAACGCTGTCTAAGTCGTCGGGACTGGGTTTTGCTGGTGCTTGCTATGGGCTTTACGGTTGCCGCTGACTTTTTCTTGACAATTGTATTTATTTACCCTGTTGGCGTGGCGGTTTTTTGCTTTGCCCATGTTTTTTATGCCTTCCGATATGGCGGCAATAGGGTTTGGCGGTTTTTCCCCTTGGCACTGCCTGCACCCATAATTATATTAATTGTTGTGGGCGACCCTCTTTTGGTGGTATCGTCTCTATATGCTGGTTTGTTTGTAATATCCTTTACCACGGCAATCGTTGCCGTTCGCAGAAGGGTTTTTTCTACCCCAAACAACGTGCTTGTTATTGCAGGCATGTCGCTCTTTGTAATTTGTGATATTTTTGTAGCAACTTTTAATTTGGTTGGCATGGGGGTTATCCACAACCATGCCTTAGGCGAGTTTGCCGTTGATGCCATTTGGCTTGCATATGCCCCAGCCCAAATTGCCCTTGCATTAAGCGGCATGAAGTTTTCACCAAAAATATTGACTTGTGATAGTGAAAATGTTATCATAGATAATCAACAAAACTAATCGAAAAAGGAGCAGAAAAATGATTTCTATGAACAACATTGTCAAACGGTTTGGCGAAAAGACCGTGCTTGACAAAGTCACCTTCAATGTAGGAGCGGGGGAGATTTTTGGTTTGCTTGGTCCATCGGGGGCTGGCAAAACCACAATAATCAACATTCTCGCCCATCAAATTTCCGCTTGCGAGGGAGAATTTAATGTAGGGGCAAAACCCTTAGAAACAGGACTGATGCTGGAGCAGGATGGTTTATATAACCGTCTGTCCGCCGCCGAAAACCTGAATTTGTTCGCTGGTATTTATGGTGTTGGCAAAGCAAAGGTGCAAGAAGCCTTAAATTCAGTCGGTATTGGGGATGCGTCAAAACGTCCTGTAAACAAACTGTCTAAGGGTATGCGTCAGCGTCTTGCCCTTGCCCGTGCAATTTTGCATAAACCAAAAATTTTGTTTTTGGACGAGCCTACATCAAACCTTGACCCCAACACGGCAGTGGGTATTCACAAGCTAATTTTTGGTTTGCGTGACGAAGGGACAACGATTTTCCTAACAACCCACAACATGGATGAAGCCGTCCATCTTTGCAACAATGTTGCCCTGTTGCACCAAGGTAATATTGTAGAATATGGCTCGCCCCTTGAAATTTGTGAAAAGCACGATTCTTTCAAAACAGTGCCAGACCTTGAAGCCGTGTTTATCAAACTAACAGGGCATCAAATCAAGGAGGTGGCTGTATAATGAGAGCTGTGCAAGCAATTTTTATGAAACAATTGGCAGACTTGCCTAAAAATATCTCCATTACAATTATGTACATTTTGTTTCCTGCCCTTGGTCTTTTGTTTAGCACCCTAATGGGCGGACCAGACGAATATGGTTTTGACCAAGGTCCAATTATGGTTGTGCAGTTTACAATGACCTTTGTGGGCATGGTGCCGCTTATTACAATTGCTAACACAATTGCAGAAGATAACGAATATAAGTCATTGCGTTTTTTGGTGACGGCAGGGGTTAAACCTTTTCAATATCTTGCTGGGCTAATTGGTTTTGTAATGATAATGGCTGTGATTGTTTTAGGCATTTTCGCCCTAATGGGTGGTTTCACTGGCACAAACTTGGTGATTTTCTTTGCCTTTGGATTGCTGGGAGTGCTGGCATCCTCTGTGCTTGGTGCAATCGTCGGCATTTTCTCCAAAAACGTACAACAATGCTCTGCAATTTATACACCGTTGATGATGGTATTGGCTTTTGCACCATTTATCTCCATGTTTAGCGAAACGGTAGCACAGGTTGCCCAATTCGCCTTCACATTCCAAATCTTTGCGGCATTGGTTAATTTAATAATGGAGCTACCATATGGAAGTGAGCCGCTTTTTGATGTAACCCTAATCCAATCCGCTATAATAATTGCTGTTAATGGACTAATTTTTGCCGTTTTGTTCGCTGTTGCATATCGTAAAAAGGGACTGCGAGGATAATCTTACCTAAGAACAAACCAAAACCCCCTTAGAGTTTTAAGGGGGTTTTGGTTTGTTCTGTTTTCAGTATAGCCCAAAAAACAACCGTTACTATTGCAAACTGAAATATGGCTTCAAAAGTCCTTTCCATGGGAATGTATACGTATTCGTATTGCACGGCTCTAATATGTATTTGGATTATAGGATACCATCGATTACTGCAAAACAAATACAAAAACCCTAAATATAAAGAGGATATTATTACATATCTCCAGACTTTTAATTTTATCCGATATACACCATGTGAAACAGTTGCAAAAACAGCACAGGATACCACGAGGAGCAAGTTAAGTATAACCGCATCCTTCGACAATGGGTTAAGTATGTTGGTGTAACCTGGGAATGTCCCAGAATGTGACCCTAAAGAGCGAGGGCTAAAAAACGGTATCAGCACAAGTAAATAGAAAGTAGCAAAAGCCACCGATAAAACGAAGATAGCATATAAGAAGCTTTTCTTACAAGTTTCACGGTACACCCACGCAACGATAAAAGTAACAAATAGATAAACAACAAACCTACTTATAAAAAACATACCCTGTCGTAATAGCAAGATAGGAGCTGAAGCAAACCCCTCAAGAGGAAAGAGGAGAGCGGGAACGCTACCCAAAAATATACCAATTATGGATAAAATCAACAACTCTTTTTTGTTGCCCATGTCCTCCCCCTTTTTTTCATACAAAACAAACTCCCTTGAAACCTAGGTATTCCAAGGGAGTTTTGAAGTTCACTGTAGCTGGATACTTCCTAGGCTACCTTAGTGGTGGTGTATCTACCGAATCCGAATACCAGACAAAATCAAATACAAGTTGGTTCCAAGCGTCATCGGGACCCATGGTCTGCACAAGTGTGTTTCCGACTTGCCTAATGTGCCACACATTGTACCATAATGGGTATAAATAATCTGAATCCTCGGCATACATTGTATAATATGTTCCATCATCACTTGCTACAAGAATACCTTGACCCCAGTACATAAGCCTAGGTTCGCCCTGCGTCAACTCCTCTGCAACACGACCATATGTCCTAAAAGTTCCTTCATCAAAAACTAAGAATATATGTTCAAAAATATTATGTTCATGTATGAAAGTGCCTTGTAGTTCGATGGGGTCATAAACATTCCTAGATGCTACTATAATAACAACAATCGTCACCATTAATACGAATGTCACCAACAGCAATACCATGAAGGTACGTCTACCGCTTTTAATCATGGACGCAAGCCTGTAAGCCTTGGACCGAAGTATGGTCCACTAACCACGGTTGATGTAGTTCCTGAACTCAGAAGCATCCAAGAGCCACCTCCTTGGTAAATATAGTTTCTAACTGGGGTAATACTTACACGATTGGTTTCGTAAAGGTGGTATGTATTACCTGTAGTTGGAACATTATAAATGAACCCGCCAATTCCGCCAGCATTGCCTGATTGTATGGATACAGAGGCATTGATAAAATTGAAAGGCGGAGGGAACGATATGCCCATACCGACACTAACACTGGGTCCAGTTCTTGCAGTTACCTGCCACGCAGTCGTCGAGTTTAGGCGACTGCTATGATTCCAATATCCACTAGCCCTTTGCCCAGAAACACGAGTGACTGTGTTACGCACTATAGGGTCACCTCTAACAACTCTGGTTTGTGAACCACTTCCCCAATCAAAAGGTGTGGGGTCTACATAACCAAAAGGTGTGATGGAAGAATCAAGTAATTCAGTCATCCACATTTCTTCCATCTCTGCGATTTGACGCAAAACATCCGCCTCAACTTCTTCCTCTGTTAGAGTGATAGCTAAACGCACACAAACATCTTCAAGTGCAATTTCTTCCTGCACACCCGCACCTATCAATGACGGTGTGGCGACAGAAAACATCATAGCGGCACTTAATGTTACTGTTGTTAACTTCTTAAACATCTTTTTACCACCTAAAGTTTTTTGTCGAGGGTTAGCCAAACCCTGCAATACATATGTATAAATACATTGTAACACAAAAAATGAAATAAGCAATACTTTTTTGAATTTTTTTAACTTTTATTAGCAAATTTTTTTATAGTCAAATTTAGGGCTGATAGTGTCTTGTATTCCGAGTGCTATATTGTTGGTGCTGTCGAAATAAAAAAGTGGGGGCAAGCCCCCACCACACTATTCAATAATGCAATGTTCGCATCCTTCGCAATCGTCACAGGTAACACCGCATCCACAAATCTCTTTACCACGAATGGATGGAATATTAAGGCTAACACCCGCCTTAAATTCCTTTTTCTGTGGCGGAGAGAAGGAGTCCATCGGGAAACTTAGCTCGTCAAAAAACTCGCATGGGTTGGTTGGGGCTAGGTTTTTGCATTTTGGTGGAATTAAAAATCCACGGGATTCTACCAACAAAGATGCAACACGGAACAACTTAACAATAGAGAAAAGACCCAAAGTTACCGCAACATGGCGGTGCGGACGCTCCTCACCTCTTGGGCATATGCGACCGACGATTTCGGCAGTCAAAGGCATACCCTTAGCTTCCACGTGAACAAGTGGCTCACCACTGCCAGTCAACACACCAGAACTGCCAAAAAGGTCAGTAAATGTGCTGATATTACGCCCCACAGAACCAAATAGGCTTACCTTGCGGGTGGCGGTGGAGTAGGCAGAGCAATGGTCAATTTGACAGCCCTCTGCACCAAAGAAACGCAAGTCATACTCAAACAAATACTGTATTTCTAAATCCCAAAAACCACTGCGGAATGGGCTGGGCTGTTTTTTCATCACGCTGATACGGCACACGTTTACATTGTCAATGCTAACAGAACGTGCATCTTCTGGCGGATGAACGGGGTCGCCATGTGAATCTCTGGCAGGCCCTAATTCTCTTGGCTCAAGACAATCCTTACTTCTGCAAGAATCATAGATTTTAAGAGTTAAAATTGGCTCTTGGATGATGGGGTGGTGGTGACCGCACTGGGCTTCTACCACAGGCTCTGGCGTTGCTTCCACAACTGGGTTAGATGCTGGAGCAACCGCACGGTTGTGGGGGTTTGGTTGATAACTTCCAAATTCAAAAGCTGCCATAATTTGTACCTCCATAAGTTAGGTTCTGCCCCATACTATGAGATTTAGTAAGAGGTGGTGAAAAAATTTTTGAAATTAGCAAACTTTTTTCAGACAATTGCGTATCTCTTAATACAAAGGTAAATATGAAACAAAAAACACTTTTAAGGAGAGTAGATAAAATGAGTTATGACCCTAACAAAAATGGCGTTGACACCAGCGATTATACCCGTGATAATAGAACGGAAGCTACACCGCCACCTCATGCACCACATCCGACCCATCATCCCCATCCTATGCCTTATGGAGGCGGGTCGCCACGAAAGCCAAGCAGATTTTTGCTGTTTATCCTTTCTGGTTGTGTTCCCGGGCTTGGGCATATGTATCTGGGAATGATACGCCGTGGACTGTTTTATATGGCAGGGATTGCCCTGTTGGTATTTTTGACTGTGCAACTAGCAATTAGCGGACTTGGAATTTTCACTGTGTTTACAGGATTTGGACTGCTTGCACTATACACAGTTTCGTTTTTTGAAAGCTTTATCATACGCCGTGACATTGTCGCTGGCAAAGAAGTTGCAGACACAATCCCATCTTTTGTAACTGACAAAAGATTTTTGATTGCAATTGGTGCGGTACTTGGTCTAACTGTACTTGCCAGCATCATTTCTGTAGTGCCTTGGTTTATCTGGGTTGCTGCTGGTGTTGTCGTTATAGCCCTTGTTTCCAAAAAGAAGAAAAGTTCATAAAGCTAACAACCCCCCGCGAATGATTTTGCGGGGGGTTGTTTTATATGTTTTTAATTAATTCTACGCCTATATGGCATAAATTTTCACTTCGTTTGGTTTTTTAGTGCTTGACTAATAGACCTAAGGCTGTTATAATATGCCTAGGTCGTTTATTCGATTTTGGTTCAGGTGCGTGGGGTGGTTTCCACACCGTTTTGTTGCCCCACGCACTTTCCCAAACTGTTCAAGGCTGAAGATAAATTTACTTCTATCGACATTATAATACATACCTCTTGCACTTGTCAAGAAGTTTTTTCACATTATTTGCATATTCGTGGTAGGGGCGGGCATTGCCCGTCCCATGCCTGCTGGCACTAATGTTCGGGTTCGTACGGTATCGTATATATAAATAGGACGGGCAATGCCCGCCCCTACCCTAGTGCGTTGCGTCGGCTTTGTGCTTGCCAACGTCTGCTAAATGTGGGCCAATTATCTAATGCGGTTTCGTAATAGAGCAAAGCCCTTGCGGGGTCGCCGTCAATCTCTGCAATGCGACCAAGCCAGTATAGAATGTCACCACCATGGGAGCTACCTTCTAGGCTGTGCTGTGCGGCGTTTTCCCATGCAATGCGGGCGTTGGCGTGGTTGCCAGCATTAAAGAAGGCAACGGCTTGGGTGTGGTATGCAACTTCCGCTAATGGGGCGGCAGTCAAACGTATATTTTCATAAGTCGATAAAGTTTCATCACGTAAGCTTGACAAATCCACCATGTCAAGCATCGTCAAGGCTTCTGATGGCAAATTGTCATTCAGAAGTTGCTGGGCATCCCGCACCAGCATTTCGTTTTCCATGTCAGCCAACTGGGTAAGTCTTTCAGTGTTTTGGTTATCTAACTGGGCAATTTGGGTTTGCAAGTCTTGGATGTCGTTGTTAAGCTCATTAACTAGATACTGGTAATCTTGTTGTTGGTTGATGGCTTGGGTCTGCAGAGTTCTGAATTCTTCATCCCGCTCCGATAACATACCTGGGAAAACCAGCAACTGCATAAACAAAAACATTGCACCCATGCCCAGAATTGCCGAAACAATCCCAGACACAGGAGAAGCTTTTGTAAAAGCCCTCTGAGTGCGAACACCCAGCGGATTGGTCTTGCCAGCGGGCTTTTCTTGTTTTTCCTGCGGTTTAATCTCTGTGCGGGATGTTTTAATCGGGCGTGCAGATTTTTCGCCATAATGCTTTTGAAAAATCGCAAAATAGTATTGTTTGGCGGTTTCATTACCTTTGTCAATTGCCAACACCCGCTCCGCCATGGCGGCGGCTTTGGTTTTATCATCGGTTTTTAAGTGGTGCAGTGCCAGCAAATTCATGGCATCTACAAAGCGTGGCAAAATTTCCACCGCACGCTTTAAGCGGATAACCGCTAAATCCTCATTACCATCACGGAAAAAGGCAAGAGCCTCGTTGTACCCCTTTAGGGCTTCGTTGCACTGCTCCAATGCGGGCAGGTCACTGCCCATATCCTCCAGATAACTTTTAGCAAGGTTGCCTTCCGATTGGTAATGGCAACTCAAAGTCCATTCCCGCAACGCTTCACCAACACCGCCACGGGCATAATGACAAAGCCCAAGCAAATTGCGGGCGTATGTGTTTTTCTTATTGGTTTGCAGACTGGAAAGTAGGGTCTGAATCGCCCCGCTTAAATCCCCTTCCTGTGCCATTTTAAGCCCAATATTATATTGGCGGTTGGAAATTCCCTGTGCCATTTTTTGTAGCTTAATATCCATGTTAATCACCCTTGCCCTGTTCTTTGGCAAAAAGATACTGTAAAAGCTCCATCATATCCTTTGTGTCGCCTTCGGCAATCTCCTCTGGCAGTTTGTCAACTTCCAGCACGGGTTGATATTTTTTTAATTCCTTTTGAAAGTCAATCATTTGACAACCTCTTTCCGATTATTTTGCTAGATAAAGGTGCAACAGCTTCCAAGTGTTTTCCGCTGCCTTAATGTGGCTTCGCTCCATGCCGTGGCTGGCTGCAACCCCTGGACCAATTAACGCACCCTTCATATCATTGCCTGCCCGCTGTGCAGCGGACACATCCGAGCCGTACATGGGGTAAATATCCACCGCAAAATTAAGGTTTGCACCCTTTGCAAGGTCAATTAGACGGGTGGTTAGCTCATAATCATACGGACCAGACGAATCTTTTGCACAAATGGACACATCAAATTCTGTGCAGGACAAGTCGTCACCGATGCAACCCATGTCCACAGCCACAAATTCGTCAACCTCCACAGGCAAATGTGCCATGCCATGCCCCACTTCCTCATATGTAGAGAAAATGACACATACATTGTGTTCTGGCGTGATATTGTTGTCTTTGAAATGTTTTAGCAATGCCAAAATGATGGAAACGGACATTTTGTCGTCCAAAAAGCGGCTTTTTAGGAAACCTGTGTCGGTAAACACCGTTTTCGGCTCGTAGCAAATAAAGTCACCTGGCAGAATATCTAATTTTTGCGTTTGTTCCTTACTGTCTGTTTCCACATCCAGCTTCACGTGCATATTTTTATCATCCCTAGCCACAGAGCCAGCATCTGTATACACATGGCTTGAAGGGGAATTGGACAAAATTGTACCTGTGTACACCTTGCCCCAGCGGGTGTAAACCTTGCAATATTCACCGTCCAGTGTGGGCAAAATTGACCCGCCAACTTTTGAAAACGTCAGCGTCCCATCGCCACGATAACCACGAACCACCAGACCCAAAGTGTCAATATGTGCGGAAATGCCCACTGTGCGGTCACTTTTACCCTTCACACTTACAATCAAGTTGCCCTTTTTTGTAACACTTGTTTCATACCCCATACCATCAACAATTTCTTTAACTTTGGCAACAGCAGCTTTCGTAAAACCTGTAGGGCTATCAATGGCAAGGATTTCACCAAGCACACCCTTAAAAAATTCACCATTAAAATTCACGCTCGTTCCTCCTATTATGTACTATCTTAATTTTATTATATATCCCCAGCAAAAATCAGTCAAGACGTTTTTAATTTTATCCTTGACAGGATGATGAAAATGGTGTAGAATATACTTCGTGTTATTTGTATAGCACTTTTCTGGATGTGGCGTAGCTTGGTAGCGCGCTAGACTGGGGGTCTAGAGGTCGAAGGTTCAAATCCTTTCATCCAGATAACGAAACAGCACTGGGGCAAAATCCAGTGCTGTTTTTATATTTTTTTATATTAAAATATCTTGACAAAAGATAGGTTATCCTGTATAATCGTGTCAATGGCTGGTTTTACTACCAAATCTTTAATATAAAGCGCAGGGCGGGCTGAAAGTTTACAGACCTCACCCACCCTGCGTACCAACCAGCCAGTAATAACTGACCTAGGATGATTATACACCAACTAGGTCTAATTTGCAACACCATTTTCGCTAAGGTTCAGATGTACATAAATAAAAAACGCCCTTGATGACAAAGGCGTTTTTTATTTATGTAACTATACACAATTTTACACAAAGCTTGGTAGGGGCTGGCATTGCCAGTCCCATGTCTGCTGGCACTTTTCTTCTGGGTCGGACGGTATCGTCTGCATAAGTGGGACTGGCAATGCCAGCCCCTACCAGATTGTGGTGTAAAATTGTATATAGTTGCCTTTATTTATTGGCTAATCTCTGACATTACGTAATTATTAATATCTTCCCATAGCTTGGAAGCCTCGGCAACTCCATCCTCGCCCCATTTACGCATATCGGTAACAAAGTTTTCGTCTTTGATGCCTGGCAGGTTGATAAGGATATTCATCCAAGCCCCCGAAACACCCGACAAAAGAGATGTGGCGGCAACACCTAAGTCACTGGCAGCGTTTGTGTTGGATGTGCCAATCGCCTTGTGTGCCAACTTCAAAGCCCCAAGGCATTTTGTTAGGATAGCAAAAGGTGATACTGTAGCATTTTTGGTAGCTTCTTGGATTTTTGCGGAACGGGCTTCTTTTTCAGCATCAGTTTCCTTAGGCATACCAAAGGCGGCGGACACTTGGTTGTAAGCTTCTGCATCCACATCAATGGCTTCCAATAAACCTTGGTGCAAGCCTTCGCACTCCTTCAAAATTTCATTCATTAGACCCTCGTGGTCGGCATACTTTTTGCGCCCAAGGGTAAGGTTTGCCACCATTTGCACAAGAGAAATGCCCATAACACCAGACAATGCCGCTGCCGAGCCACCCCCTGGGGTCGGCTCTTTGCTGGCAAGCTTTGCCATAAAATCAGTAACACTCAAATTAACTAATTGCATTTTATCAATTCTCCATTCTTAATGATTTTTCCTGCTTGGTTGTTGCCGAAGCGATAGAACAAAAAGTCCAAATCTGGGCAGTTCCAGATGACCAAATCGGCATCTTTGCCTACTTCGATTGTGCCTTTTGTATCGCCCAAACCAATTGCACAAGCGGCGTTAAGGGTGACAGCCGTTAGGATTTCAGAAGGGTACAGACGATATTTCAGATAACCCAGCGTCATTGCCAACTGCATATTAAAATTAGGTGACGAGCCTGGGTTAAAATCGCTGGCGATTGCCACAGGTATGTCAAAGTCTACCATATTTCTGGCACGGGCAAAGGGTTTGTTGAGGTTAAAACTGGTTGCAGGCAGAAGTACTGCAATTGTACCGCTTTCTGCCAAGGCTTCCAGCCCTTTATCGCTTGCAGCGATAAGATGCTCGGCAGAAACCGCACCAAGCTCAGCGGCAAGTTTTGCCCCGCCTAAATCCACAATTTCGTCAGCGTGGATTTTTAGCTGAAAACCATGGCTTCTAGCGACTTCCATAATGCGTCGGCTTTGCTCTACATCAAACACACCTTGCTCGCAAAAAATGTCACAGTATGGGGATAGACCAGTTTTAGCAATCCTTGGTATCATATCGTTGATTAGTAAATCAACAAACCCTTCTGTATTACCCTTAAATTCAGGCGGAACAGCGTGCGCACCCATAAATGTGGACACAATATCCATCTTGTGGGTTTTTTGCAATTTTGCCACAACTTCCAATTGTTTCAGCTCAGTTTCATAGTCCAAGCCGTATCCACTTTTAGCTTCCACGGTGGTTGTGCCATGTGCCATCATTTGGTCAAGGAAGTCCGTTGCTTTGTCATGCAATTCATCAGCGGATGTGGTACGGGTCGCCTTTACCGTGGACAAAATGCCACCACCCGCCGCCAAAATTTCTAAATATTCCGCCCCACGAAGTTTCATTTCCAGCTCGTGCTGGCGAAAACCACCGAAAACAAGATGGGTGTGGCTGTCCACAAGACCAGCCGTTACAAGCTGTCCACCTGCGTCCACAACTTGTTTGCCTTCACAACACTGGTCGTCGGCACAAATGCAGGCAATTTTGCCATCTTTAACACCAATGCTAACAGACGGCATAATTGTAATATCTTTTTGTTCTGTCCCTTTTTTAGGGGCTTTGCCCGTGGCGGTCGCCAACAAGGCATTTTTTATCACTAAATCATACATTATCGTCTTTTTTCCTTTCCTCGTACAAATTGCCGATTAAATTGTTGTGCCTAATTAAAACTTGTGAAATCCCAAGCAAAACTGCACCACCTAAAGCCATTATAATTCGGACTATCTATCAGCCTCCGATTACAGCAGGGCATTTTCCAAAACCTGATTCTCAAAATCGAAGTTTTCAAGTTGTAGATAGTATTCGGCAGATTCAATCAAAGCACGGGCTGGAGCGATGCCGATAAGTTCTGACCCGATAACCTGCACACCGTAACGCTTGGCTTCCATACGGATAAATTCCACCACACGGTAAAGGGAATTAACTTCGTAATTTACAAGGTTCATGGAAACCTGTGCCATGTCCCTCTCCTCGATATAAATGCCGATGCCCTTAACATGCTTCAAACCACCTGACGAGCCACGGATTGCCTTGGCGATGTTGTTGGCGATGTCGACATTGTTGGTGGAAAGGTTGACGTTAAAAGCAATTAGTGGTCGTCTGGCACAAACCGCTGTAACCCCTGCTGTTGGGTGAGGTTTGGTGTCGCCAAAATCTGGCTTCCATTCGGGCTGTTGCAACTTCTCTGCCATGCCTTCAAACTGACCTTTGCGTACGGTGGCAAGGTTTTTGCGGTTTGATGACGTTGCGGCTTCCTCATACAAAAACACAGGGATATTAAGCTCTGTTGCAAGTCTTTCGCCAACTTTTTTGGCAACTTCCACACATTCTTCCATAGTGATGTTTTTAATCGGCACAAAGGGGATAACGTCTGTAGCTCCCATGCGTGGATGTTCGCCTTCATGCTTGGTTAAATCAATATTTTCAGATGCGAATTTTGCCATGGCAACCGCCGCATCTGCACAAGCTTCTGGACTTCCCACCAGCGTATAAACACTTCGGTTGTGGGACTTGTCCCCGCTGTAATCCAACAAGGTGCAACCAGCAACAGACTGGGCAATGTCCGCCAAGCCCTTCAAAATAACCTCATCAGAACCCACACTAAAATTTGGTACACATTGTACAATTTTTGTCATAGTAACTTATCCTCCTAATTTTTTCTACTTTCTATTTACCCATGGCTTTTTTAACGGTTTGGGCAACTAAATCTTCATTGGCTAGATATGGTAGGGTGATGTGTCCGCCGTGTTGCTCATTGTATTCCTTTGCGGTGGAAATGGCGTTGGGGTTTTTTGCCCATGAACGGCGGGCAATACCACAGGTAACATCCCACATCATGGCAGATTTGATGATTTCGTCCACACGGGTAGAACCGTCAAGAACAAGACCAAAACCACCGTTGACGGATTTTCCGATGCCCACACCACCACCATTATGCAGGGCTACCAAAGACATACCACGGGCAGCGTTACCCGCAAAACTTTGGGTTGCCATGTCTGCCGTCATATTGCTACCATCTTTGATATTGCTGGTTTCACGGAAGGGACTGTCCGTCCCGCCTGTGTCGTGGTGGTCACGCCCGAGCATAACAGGTCCAATTTCCCCATTACGCACCATTTCGTTAAACTTCAATGCGATTTGAGTACGCCCCACAGCGTCTTGATACAAAATGCGGGCATATGTTCCCACAACCAGACCATTTTTCTCTGCATCCCGCACCCAAGCGTAGTTATCCCTGTCGGCTTCACGACGGGTAGGGTCAATACAATCCTGTGCCGCCTTGTCGGTTTTGCGAAGGTCGTCCATGTTGCGGGATAGGCAAATCCAGCGGAATGGACCATAACCATAGTCAAAAAGCTCTGGACCAAGAATGTCCTCGACATAAGAAGGGTAGATAAACCCGTCCTTTTCGTCCACGCCGTTTTTGCTGATTTTGGTAACACCACAATCATATAAAGCCTTTAGGAAGGAATTGCCATAGTCGAAGAAATAAGTGCCACGGCTGGTCAGCACGTCAATGGCTTCGTAATGCTTTAACAGGGTTTCATTAATCAGCTTTTCAAACTTATCCCTGTCCTCTGCCAACAGTCGGGTACGCTCCTCAAAGCTGATTTGTGGGCAGTATCCGCCATTGTACACATCGTGACAGCTAGTTTGGTCTGTCAACAAGTCGATATGTACATTGTTGTCAACGGCATATTGTAATAAGTCAACAATATTTCCATCATAGGCAATCGAGTAGGCTTCACGCTTATCTTGATATTCTCTCGCCAAATCAAAGGCTTCTTTAGGGGTGTGGCACACGGCTTTTACCCAGCCTTGACTGTGGCGAGTTTGGATACGGCTTGGGTCAACCTCTGCAATAATACCTACACCGCCAGCGATTTCAATGGCTTTGGGTTGTGCGCCACTCATCCCGCCAAGTCCGCTGGATACAAATAGCTTGCCCGCCAAATCTTCACCTTTTTGTAATCCCAACTTCATCCGACCAGCGTGTAGAATGGTGTTGTATGTGCCGTGGACGATACCCTGTGGTCCAATATACATCCAGCCACCTGCGGTCATTTGCCCGTAATTGGTAACGCCAAGTTGTGCCGCAATTTCAAAATCTTTCAGATTATCAAACATTCCCATCATCAAGCCATTGGTGACGATAACCCTTGGTGCATCTGGCTTGGAAGGGAATAAACCCAGTGGATGTCCACTTTGCACCACCAGAGTTAAATCGTGCGTAAGCACCTTCAAATACTCCATAATAAGTTGATATTGTAGCCAGTTTTGGCACACCGCCCCTGTTTCGCCATATGTTACCAGCTCATAAGGGTATAAGGCAATGTCGAAATCTAGGTTGTTGTCAATCATCACTTGGAAAGCCTTGCCTTCTAGGCATTTGCCCTCATATTCGTCCACAGGCTTACCCCATAAACGCCCTTCGGGACGATAGCGATAGGCATAAATACGCCCATAAGTCACAAGCTCCTCCATAAACTCGGGTGCAAGGGTTTCGTGCAAGTTTTCTGGTACATAACGCAAGGCATTAGCCAATGCCTTCTCTGCCTGTGCCTCCGTTAAACGAAAGCCTCGCTTTGGCGCACGTCTAATCCCCTCTTGAAACTTGGGGTATTCTGGTAACTTGTCCGAAAGTTTAATTTGCATTTTATCTACCGTCCTTTTCATATGGTTTTTCTTATTTCTATGGTAAATCAAAGTAGGGATTTTGTCAAGGTGATTTGTCGTTGCAAATTGACTTTGATTATTATATAATGGATTTATCTGAAAATTAAACCTTTGAAGGAGAGAATTCAAATGAAAAAAGTTTTGATAAATGGTAATGGTCTAACCTTGGAAGATGTTGTAAATGTAGCACGCTGGGGGCAACCTGTGGAGATTGACCCATCAGCCGTCCCGAAAATAAACGCTTCTCGTGCTTATGTGGAGGGCATTGTGGCGGAAGGCCGCACAGTTTACGGCATAAACACAGGTTTTGGGGAATTTTCTAAGGTGACAGTTTCTGCCGAAGATGTGGCACAGCTGCAACACAATTTAATTGTTAGCCACGCTTGTGGTGTTGGCTCTTGGCTTTCCCCCGAAATTGTGCGGGCGATGATGCTTTTGCGGGTAAACTCCCTTGCGGCTGGCTTTTCTGGCGTTCGTTTAGAGCTTTTACAAACCTTTGTTGATATGCTTAATGCTGGGGTTGTGCCTTGCGTGCCTGAAAAAGGCTCTCTTGGGGCTTCTGGTGACTTAGCTCCTTTATCTCATATTGCCCTAACTCTAATCGGGCTTGGCGAAGCCTTTTTTGACAGCAAACTGATGACTGGCGAGGAAGCCATGAAGTCGGCGGGCATTACCCCAATCGTGCTGGCGGCGAAGGAGGGACTTGCCCTAATAAACGGCACCCAAGCCATGACCGCCATTGGTGCATTGACCCTTTATGATGCAAAAAACCTCGCAATTACAGCAGATATTGCAGGGGCTTTAACCATGGAAGCCTTGCAGGGAATTACCTGTGCCTTCCACCCAACTTTACACGCTGTTCGCCCACAAAAAGGGCAAGTTGCCACCGCAAAACATATGCTTGAGCTGGTAGCAGGAAGCGAAAGAGTAACAAAGCAGGGGCAGGTGCGTGTTCAAGATGCCTATAGCTTGCGTTGCATCCCCCAAATCCACGGGGCAAGCAAGGATGCTTTGGCTTATGTTGAAGAAAAATTGTTGATTGAGATAAACGCCGTTACGGACAACCCGATAATTGCCCATGAGGAAGATATTGCTATTTCTGGTGGTAACTTCCATGGTCAGCCCATTGCCTTACCCATGGACTTTTTGGCAATTGCCATGGCGGAGCTGTGTAATGTGTCCGAACGTCGTATCGAGCGTCTTGTGAACCCTGCTCTTTCAGGTCTGCCAGGCTTTTTGACTAAGACAGGCGGTATAAGCTCTGGATTTATGATTGCCCAATATGCCGCCGCCGCCCTTGTGTCTGAAAACAAGGTGCTTTGCCACCCTGCCAGTGTGGACAGCATACCATCTTCCGCCAACCAAGAAGACCATGTGTCCATGGGTACAATTGGTGCAAGAAAAGCCAGCGAAGTACTATTTAACCTAAAGAAAACCCTAGCAATCGAGCTTCTATGTGCCACACAGGGCATCGACTTGTCTGGTGATGGAAAGTTGGGCAAGGCAACACAGGTAGCATACGACCTTGTAAGGGGTGTTGCACCAACTTTAGAGGAAGACCGTGAAATGTATGTTGATTTTGAGCGGGTATCTGCACTTATTGACACAAACTTAATTGTGCAAGAAACCCGAAAGGCAATCTAGCCAAAATGTCAAATCACAGACGTAAACACTCACGATTAACGGAATACAACTACAGCCAAGCAGGCTACTATTTTGTTACAATCTGCACAAAAGACAAAGAACACACATTATGGGTAGGGGCGGGCATTGCCCGTCCTATTCCTGTAGACAACAGCCAAATTGAATACCAATTATCTCCAGTAGGTGAGATTGTAAGGGTAGCAATTGAAGGCATTCCGAATTTTTATCCTAATGTTGTCGTTGATAAGTACGTTATAATGCCAAATCACATACATATGATTTTAATTTTGACGGAAGTGCAAGCAGAATTAGGACGGGCAATGCCCGCCCCTACCATTTCACGTATTGTCAATCAGATGAAAGGTGTTGTGAGTAAGAGTGCGGGTTTTGCCGTCTGGCAGAAGTCATTTTATGAGCATATTATTCTTAATGAAGCAAGGTACAGGGAAATCTGGCAATACATTAACGACAACCCTGCCAAATGGACAACTGATGAATATTTTCAATAAATTTTCAGACAAAAGCAAAAAACCAACGTATATATAAATACCACGGCTGGGGATGGCACCCATAACAAAAAACAGCAGAAGCCGTGATGCAACATTGGCAAGGAGGAATAAAATGGACAAGGTTGTTATTTACGACCAAAACAAGACAAAAGTGGGCGAAACCTTTCAGCGCAGGGCAAAACAACTGGTTTTGAAAGGGCGTGCAACATGGCTTAACGAAGGTTCTGCCATTGAATTGCAGATAGCCCCAAACAAGGAGGACGAAATGGAAAACAATCAATATATCGACTTGCGGGACACCGCCGAAACCCATGCAACACCCAAAACCCCCAGCGACGATTTGCTGATGCACCTCGCAAGACGCAACATTCGCAAACGTAAAGAGCTTATCATTCACATAGTAGCGTATTTTGCGAGCTTTATGCTTCTATTAATTATCTCGGACGGTTTTAGAAACCTGAATTTTGATATTTTCTTCGGTATGTATGTCACGTGGGGTGTTTTCATTGCCCATAAAGTATTTGTGCAATTGAGAGATTGGATGACACGTAGCAAGCCCAACAAAGACGCCTTGGAAGCGGAATATGCACGCTTAAAAGCTACACCACCTACAAAAATCAACTTGTAATTACTTAAAAAGTGGCATCCAGTGGTTTGCCACTTTTTTATTTACAAAAATCTAAAAAATTTTCTTGACAATTTATATCATGTGTAATATAATTATTACACATGATATAAAAATAAAAAAATTAAAGGAGTTGTTAGTATGGATTTTCCTTGGGTAGCAGCATTAATTGTGGCAGGTATAACGGTAATTGTGTCTGTTTCGGCGGCAAGTTACAGCCCCTTCAAAAGGTCTCGTGGTGCAAGTGGTGTGCTTGAAAAGCGTGAATTTGAAAAACTGTCAAAAGAAATTATGGAATGTAACGCCAAAATAATGGAGGAGCTGGCACAAACCAAAGAAACCCTTGCTTCTATCGAAAAAATGATGAAAGACGTGGGATGATATGAATAATCGAAGTGCTGAAGATTATTTGAGAGTTTATAGCGGTCTCTCCCACCCCATACGCCTTAAAATTGTAGGCATACTTTGGGAGGGTCGACGATATGTAAGCGAGCTGGCAAAAATCTTAGAAATAAGCAGACCACTATTGTATATGCACTTAAAAAAGCTAGAAGATGCAGAAATGGTGAAAAGCAGTTATGAAATTTCAGAAACTGGCAAATCCATGAAATATTATGAGGTCAACGATTTCATAATTTTAATAACACCACCAATGATAGCGGAGATTGCCAAAACAATCCCTTTGCCTTCTGAAGAAAATTCAACCGATAATTCAACTGATGGTTGATTGATTTTTGAGTGATGAGTTGCTATATTAGTATTATTAAAATATCGGAGGTAGACAAATTATGTCGTCAAAGAAATCGAAATTTAATTTAACCATCGCCATTATATTTTCAATTATATCATCAGCAGTGGGTGTCGCTGTTGCATTTGGTCTTGGTGGCATTGTAGAAGCAGCAGAAAACCGTGACATGGATGCCCTGTGGCCAGCCATTGGCTTGATGGCTCTCATTTGGGGTGCAGAATTTTTGACAAGCCTTACGGCAGTACGCTTTCGTCTGGCATACACATTTGAAATGCTGTTTTTGGCACGTCGCCACCGCATGGCGTTTTTGTTTGCCCGTAAACTTAAAACCCCAGCAGAAGATAGTAGCAAGGATTTAAGTTTTTTCACGGCAGACATTGATGTGTTGCGGGATAAATATTACCGCCACCAAGCCTTAATGGCAATGCGAATTTCTGCCATTGTGTTTACGATTGCCGCTATGATATGGGTAAATCCGTGGCTAACCCTTGCGGTTATCGGCGTTATGGTTGGCATTACAGCCGTCACCGCCCCATTCGGCAAGGGTATGAACAGAAGGACGAAGGAATATTCTGACGCAACATCGGAATATGTGGATGTGGCTAGGGAGTGCATACAGGGTCAACGAGAAATTTTGGCTTATGACAAGCAAGATATTTTTATGGAAAGACATGAGAGGGAAAACAAAAAGGTAGAAGGAAAACGAATGAGGGCAGAGTTTTTTGAAACCCTTGCCAATTTTGCCGCAGGATACTCTAGCTTTTTAATGATAGCCACCATCGTTTCTGTAAGTGCTTATTTCGTTATTGTGGGTGACATGACGATGGGTACAATGATAGTTGTTGTACAACTAACAGGCACCATGGCGGGTCCAGTTACAGGCTTTGTAGAGGGGCTTAACGGTATGCGTGCAGCTAAAGCGTTAGTAGAAAAAGCCAAAGAAAAGGCTGAGCCAGAACCGCAAAAGCAATCTCTGCCCACATTTAACAAAACTATCGAAATTAGAAATTTGGGCTTAAAATACGAAGAAGATAATTACATAGTACAAGGACTTAACTTAACCTTTAACAAAGGTGGCAAATACGCCATTTTCGCCCCATCAGGATATGGCAAAACCAGCGTGGCAAGGGCTTTGGCAATGGAGTTTTTGGAATTTGATGGTGCAATCACAATTGACGGCTTGGACATTCGTGAGGTTGACCCGAGGGATTATAATAGAATTGTCCGATATGTCCGTCAAGACCCCTATTTATTCACCGACACAGCATTAAACAACCTAACCTTCTTCGGTGACGTACCTCCAAAGTCGGAAATGGGCAAAGCCCTCGACATAACCCGCACCAGCGACTTTTTGTCGGATGAAGAAGCCTTAAACCGCCAAATATCTAATAACTCTGGGCTGTCTGGCGGACAAAAGCAACGCATGGTATTGGCACGTGCTTTACTCCACAAACCAAAGGTGTTGATTTTAGACGAAATTACAAGCGGTGTTGACCTTGAAACCGCCTGTGCCATCCTAAAAGACCTTTTTGCTGACAAAGACCTAACCGTTATCGCCATAACCCACGAAAACGACGAAAACTTCCAAAGTCTATTTGACGAAATTGTAAGACTGGACACCATATAATGGTAAATGGTAGGGGCGAGCATTGCTCGCCCCATGCCTGTTGGCGATAATGCTTATATTTATACGTTATCGTCAGTCGGATTAGGACGGGCGATGCCCGACCCTACCAAGCTACATATATGGTTGTTCCTTTGTTTTCTTCGCTTTCTAGTGTTATTTTGCCGTTGTGGTGTTCAACTATATGTTTAACTATGGCAAGACCAAGCCCAGTGCCACCCGTGGCTTTTGAACGTGATTTGTCCACCCTGTAAAAACGCTCAAAAATGCGGGCATGGTGGTGTTCGGGTATTCCTATGCCTGTATCTGTTACAGCAATTTTGCACTTATCATCTTCTTGAGATATAGAAACCGTCACCGTTCCGTTTTCCGTGTTATATTTTATGGCATTGTCAATGAGGTTGTGGAGCATCTCGTCAACCAGACCAATATTTGCGTTAATATTAACAGGGTAGCCCTCCAATGTGATGGTAACGGATTTTTCTATAGCTTTATCCTGTAGATTGTCGATTACGGATTGTGCGAGGTCATATAAGTCAAATTGAGCAAAGTTTCGCTCAACTTTGTTTTCATCAAACTCAGATAAATAGATTATTTCATCAATAATGCCTATTAGGCGTTTAGTTTGCGTTTGTATTCGGGTGGCAAATGGTGCATAATCTTCAGGATTAACCATCCCATTAGCCATCATATCGGACAATGCAGTAATAGTGGTTAGCGGGGTTTTAAGCTCATGGGACACATTTGCAGAAAATTCCCGCCTTTGTTGTTCGGCTTTCTGTTGTACCGTCAACTGTCTTGCAATTTCGGGTTCTATGATTTTGCGGTTTAGATGGCGGGCAACAAGATGAGCAAACACCAAAACCGCCGCCGTAATGGCAACAAGGACAGGAAGAATGGTCGTAAAAACCTCCCCAAGCGTGTTAAGGGGGCGAGAAATACGCAATATGCTACCGTCATTTAGCCGAACAGCATAGTAAAATGTTGCACCACCTAAGGTGCTTGAATGACGGACGGCTTCGCCACTGCCATATAGCTGTGCTTGCAAGACTTCTTCCCTATTCGCACGGCTTCCTGTTGCCCCATGGGTGTCGGACATAACCACACCATTTATGTCAATTATCGTAATGCGTGTGGTTTCATAAAAATTGTATGTCCTAAGCCCATCCATCAGGTGGGCTTGTGTGCGTATTGTCGCCATTTCACGGTTTCTTGCTGTATTCCAAAAAAGCAGGCTAAACGAACCCGCCAAAAGCAATATGCAAAACAGAATAAGCAAGACAAAATTCAGATAAATACGCTTTTGCATGGTTAATCTCCCAGTTTGTAACCTACGCCCCTTACGGTTTTAATGTGTTCGCCACACATTCCAAGTTTCTGGCGTAGGAACTTTATGTGCATATCCACGGTACGGCTTTCACCCTCAAAATCATAGCCCCATACTACCCCAATTATTTTATCACGGCTAAGAACCAAACCCACATTCGACATTAAGTAATGCAACAGTTCGTATTCCTTAAAAGTTAAACTTACAGCATTATTATCAACAGTTACTTTTCGCTTGTTGTGGTCAAGGGCTATTTTTTCATGGGTCAGCAAATCGGGTACGTTACTGGCTCTGCGAAGCAGGGCTTTTATTCTGGAGATAAGCTCCATAACTCCAAAAGGCTTGGTGATATAGTCGTCTGCACCAAGGTCAAGCCCTTTAACCTTGTCATATTCGCTTGACTTGGCTGTCAGCATAATAACAGGAGTATTATTAAAATGCTGATTTTGTCGTATTTTTTTAAGTATTGTCAAGCCGTCATCTTCGGGCAACATAATATCCAGCACAATTAAATCGGGTGGTGGGGTCGCAAAAAGACCTTCCCCACTGGGCAGTCCTAAAACCTCAAAACCTGCCCCTTGTAAGGCATAAGCCACTATTTCACGAATATCATCATCATCTTCGACTAAAACTATTTTTGCCATATATGACTATATCACCCCTTGCTACTTATGCCCCGTGATAGAAAATGCTGCCCATTCAGCAATATTAACCGCATGGTCGCCAATGCGTTCAAAATACTTGGCTATCATAAGTAAATCAATAACCCATTCTTTGTTATCACAGTCATTACGAATTCTTTCTATTAGGTCAAGTTTTATTGTGTCAAACAAATCGTCAACCACATCATCATATTTTACCACATCTTGGGCGGTCTGCAAATCCTTTTTTACAAAAGCATCTATGCTGTCCCTAACCATTTTGATAGTGGCATCAGCCATTTGCGTGTATTGCTCCATGCAGGGATTACCTTCAATAGTCAAAATAATTTCTGCTATGTCGGTGGCTTGGTCGCCTATCCGCTCCATATCCGTCACCATTTTCAGTGCGGCGGAAATAAGCCTCAAGTCACCAGCAACAGGTTGTTGTTGTAGCAATAACTTCATGCACAGGCTTTCTATATCCTTTTCCATTTGGTCAATTTCGTCTTCAAGGGCAATTACTTCTTTTGCAAGCTCTGCATCCTGTTCCCGCAAAGCCTTTGCGGATAAGGCTATAGATTTTTCTATATGCACACCCATTTCTACCAGCATATCATTTAGTTGTGCCAACTGCCTGTCAAATTTATTACGCATTATCCAAACCTCCCTGTTATATAATCCTCACACCGTTTGTCCGATGGTGTGGAAAAAATCTTGCTGGTTTTGTCATACTCCACAAGTTCACCTAGCAGAAAAAATCCCGTGCGGTCAGAAATGCGTGTTGCCTGCTGCATGTTATGGGTGACAATAACCACGGTATACTTGCGTTTAAGTTCTGTAACCAATTCCTCGATTTTGCCTGTGGAAATGGGGTCAAGGGCAGAAGTTGGCTCATCCATTAACAGCACCTCGGGTTCAACTGCCAGCGAGCGGGCAATGCAAAGTCTTTGCTGTTGCCCTCCCGACAAACCAAGTGCCGATTTTTTTAGCCTATCCTTGGTTTCCTCCCAAAGGTTGGCATCTTTTAGGGACTTCTCTACAATGCCGTCAAGTTGTCCTTTTGCCCTCACCCCATGGGTGCGTGGTCCATATGCCACATTATCATAAATACTTGTAGGAAAAGGATTCGGCTTTTGAAACACCATGCCCACCCTCTTGCGAAGCAAGTTTACGTTGGTATTTCCATAGATGCTTTGGTTATCAAGCTTTATGTCCCCTGTCACCTTGCAACCATCCACAAGGTCATTCATACGGTTAAGGCTTTTAATCAGCGTGGACTTTCCACACCCTGACGGTCCGATAAATGCCGTAATTTTCTTTTCTTCAATATCCATGCTTATGCTTTTTAAGGCATGAAAATCTTTGTACCACAGGTCAACATTTTGTATAGAAAGCTTCATTGCTATACACGCCCCTTTATGAATTTTGTTACAAGTGATGCAAGTCCGTTTATCAAAATAACCACAATTAAAAGCACCGCCGCCGTTGCGTGGGCTTCGTTTGTGTGTGTGCCTTCATTTGCAAGGGCGTACATATGTGCCGACAGGGTGCGTCCTGTGTCAAACAGGCTGTTTGGCATACGTGCCACATTGCCCAGCGTGAAAATTATGGCTGCTGTTTCGCCAATTATGCGTCCAATGGCAAGTATTACACCACCTAAAATGCCAGGCATGGCAGCGGGCAACACAATACGCCCTACTGTGCGAAGGCGACCAGCACCCAGCCCAAATGAACCTTCTCTATACGCATCTGGTACGGATTTAAGACTCTCCTCTGTTGTACGCATTATAAGGGGCAATATCATAATGGAAACTGTAAGGGTTCCTGACAACAAGGACAGTCCCATTCCCAGAAACACACCAAAAAACATAAAACCGAACAGCCCATAAACTATAGACGGTATGCCTGCCAGTGTTTCCGTCATTGTGCGTATTAATTTTACAAACGTACTGCCCCTTTTTGCATATTCTTCCAGATATATTGCCGAAAAAACACCCAATGGCACTGCCAAAATCAGTGATAACCCCACAATCATCAATGTACCCATTAAGGCGGGAAATAGTGACTGATTGTCTACAGTAAATTCAAAAGCAAACAGGGATGGCGTGATATACGGAACACCGTTGAAGATTATATAACCCACAACAAAAAGTAACACAGCCACCGTAAGCCCTATGCCAACATACGTCAAACCACGTAGGATGTATTTCATCTTGCACCATCCTTTCGCCTTAAAATCGAAAACAAGGTGTTTATCAACATTATAAACACAAACAGCACAACACCTGTGGCGATGAGGGCGGGGCGATGGTCGCCAGAATAGGCATAACCCAATTCCAGCACAATGTTTGACGTCATGGTTCTAACCCCGCTTAAAAATTCGTCGGGGGTTCGTAAAACAGCTTGGTTGCCTGTAACCATACGCACAGCCATGGTTTCACCTATAGCACGCCCTATGCCTAGTATTATGGCTGCCATAACCCCAGACTTTGCCGCAGGCAAAATGGTATGGAAAATCGCTCTTTCACGGCTTGCCCCCAAGGCAATCGCCCCTTCATAAATATCCCTAGGCACGGCACGCAAAGAGTTTTCTGAAATGGTTATAACCGTGGGCAAAATCATCATTCCAAGAAGAATTGAGCCTGTCAAAATACTATTACCAGAGCCACCCAAATGCGTCCGCACAAATGGCACAAGCACAACCATGCCAAAATATCCAAAAACCACACTGGGGATACCCGCCATAAGGTTTATTGAAGGTTTAAGCACCTTATACAGCGGGCGAGGGCAAAATTCCGCCATAAACACCGCCGCAAAAATACCAATTGGCACACCAAACAATATCGCCCCTGCCGTCACATATAACGAACCCATAATCATGGGCAAAATCCCAAATTGGGGCGGGTTCCATGTTGGTCGCCAATCCGTTCCCGTTAAAAATTCCCAAACCCCTATATCTATCATAGCGGGCAAACCTTGCATAAACAAGAATATACATATCAGCCCCACCGCCACAACGGCGACGCAGGCTGATATGGTAAATAAAATCTTGGCAAGGGTTTCTTTTACCTGATGTCGTCCCATACACTAATCTCTCCAAGGAAAATATTTCTAACTTGCTCTAAGGTCAACCCTACAATGTCGTTTTCGGGATGCACAATAACCGCAATTCCGTCAATGGCAATGGTTAAAGGGCTTATAAATTCTAATTCACTTTCACGCAAGTCACGGCTTGACATGGCAATGTCAGCAAGCCCATCCCTTGCGGCGGATATGCCATGCCCTGTGCCAGCCCCATGAATATCAATACGAACATCTGGGTTAATATCACGGTAAGCACCGCTTAAATGTTGCATAAGTGAATAGACTGACGACGAGCCGTTGACAACTATCACCCCAGACATTCCGCTTGCTGTATATTGTGGTGCATCCTGCACGAAAGGCACATAACCTCTATCAGCAACCACTTCCTGACCTTGTGCCGAGAAAATAAAGTCAACAAAATCTTGTGCAAGTTCGCTTAGCCCATTATCCCTGTTATAACCAATTAGAAATGGTCTTTGGATTGCATATGTACCATTTAACATATTCTCAACCGTTGGCATAACACTGTCAATGGCGATTGCACGGACTCTGTTATCAGAGAGTGCGACCCCTGTAGACGCATATCCAATAGCCAACGGATTACCAGCTACAGTGGTCATCATCACACTTGTCCCAGGGGCGACTTCCGCCTCCACAAAAACATTGTCATTGCCGTCTGCTGTGGTAACGCCCACAATTTCTACAAATGCCCCTCGTGTTCCGCTTCCTTCCTCACGGGTGACAGCACTTATATAATCGGCATCACCACTGCCACCGCAACCCGTCAAAATCGTAGCGGTAAGCACCGCCCCTAAAATCCACTTAAAATACTTTCTCATCCTACTTCTCCTTTTTGTTCTAAGTTTATAAAAATAAAGATACCATCTCATTGTCAAAATGAAATGGTATCTTTGTAAAGTTTGTGTAAAGTTTTTTATATTCTACTCTCGTCCGTATCTGGCTTGGTCGTAAGATTTTGTAAGGTCATCTATATTTTCTTTGGGTCGGATGCTGTTTGCTATGGTGTCTGTGGTGTGGGCGTCCAACACAATAGTACCCTGTTTTATGTGACTTCGTACTTTCTTTATATATGCCTTACGTATAGGGTGCTTTGGACCACGGTTGCGTCCAAAAAGGTCCGTTATATCACTAAAGCGGAATTTATGACTTTGGGTATCGTCCAATGTGCCATCCTTCCTTAAATTAGACTTTTTGGTTCTTTCCTTATGTCGCTTGATAAAACTCCAAATCATAATAGACAGAGGAAAAGCAAGAAATATTAAAAGTGCAAAAATGGTTAGATATAGAAGGGCATTGGTTTCTTCGTAATAATACTCTGAACGCTCACCAAGGAATGCTCCTATCTGATCGTAATCGCCGTGAATATCAATAGGAGGCAATGCCAAGTCGTCTATATCTCGTAACAATTCGTATGGTGCTAACCGTGACAAAATAGATTGAATAAAAGATATAACAGCTCGGAAAGCATTTATAAGCACCGTCCCCATAGGGAAAAGTATTAGAATCCCACCAAGCACTGCAAATGTAGCAAAAAAGCTTGTTGTAGCGACTTTGCCTGTTGTCATAACATCACGGGCTGGTTCCACATGGTCTTTATGTGCCTTCTGCAATTGTAGGTCAAAGTTGGTGAGATATATTTGCAAAAAGGCGGTGAGCATACATAATAGTGCGGATGCGGCAATAAAAACCCCAAGGCCTGCCACTTCTATAAAAGCTTCACCAATCACAAACAGGACTACAAAGCCCCCAAACATGGCATAGGCATTAGGTTTGGTCAAGCGCAGGGCTTTACCGTCAACATTCAGTTTTATACCAACAACAAGACCCACAGCACTAACTAAAGCAACTAATGTTAATGGCATTAAAATCAAAACAAGTAAAATGAAAAAGAATATATATGCAACGATTAAAATGTTGAAATTGGGAACCTTCTCTCTTAACATAAAAAAGCCGAGAAAAGGCACGCCTGCTATTAGATACTGCCATGGGATGCTATCATTGTTGTGAAAACCCACATACACCATGGTCAGCACATTAAAAAGCAACACAAACACAGCTACAGCTGCCAAAAAATCTGCCATTCGATGTCTTTTTACCATACAGCCCCCTCCTCTACATAGACAATACCCCTATCCGACAAGCCTTGCAAGGCATCTGTCAAATCGCCCCCTTGATACGGGCTGATTATTAGATAGACCGCTTCTTTGTCTTGTAAATCCTCTAAAAATGGGGCAATTGGGGCAATTGGCGTAAGTTCGTTAACAAGATTTACATAAGCAAGCGACTGCAAAATACTGTAAAGATGCGCTGGATTGCTTCCGCTTCTCACTCGTGTTTCTCTGCCGTCAAAGCAGTCCCGCCCATTGGAATACAGCCCAACGGACGCACCTTGATGAATATACCTATGTGCCACCGTGGCGGCAAGGCGAATTGCCTGCTCCCTGTCCTCGAAGGCATAGGTGGTGGTGTTTGGCTGTAGATTTAGAATAATCTCCAACCTTTGGGCATTGGTCGGGGCATAGATATTAACCATCATATGTCCCGCCACGGCAGAAGCCTTAAAATTCACGCTTCGCAAGCTGTCGGTGGGTTGGTATTCCCTGATGCCCTTAAATTCAAAGGGGTCTGGGTTTATAATCGAGTTCGATAATATCACATCATCCAAATTTTTGTAAAGTATGTCAGTGTGATTGGTGTTTGGCAATAATTGTGGAAAAACCGTCAACTCGCTGTGGCTTTTTGCGGTGGCCCTAAAACGCTTGACATGAAGCAGGTCATTGGCTGTCATTGTAATGTTGCGTATGCGATAAAAGCCCCGTTTTGTGGCGACAAATTCCCGCTCCCTTCTCAGAGTTTGCTGGACTTTTACACCAAAAAGCTCCCCTTGTTGGTTTGCGTTTTGCTCCCTTTGCTCGTTATTAAAAACCAAACTGTGAGAAAGGTCGTATTTTACAAAAAGCCATGGGAGGGGCAGGGGTTTTTTGTTAGTAACTTTGGTAAACAAAGCCAAGGTATCCCCCTCATAAGCCTCTTTAGAGGAAAACTCTATATCCAAAGTCAATTTCCTGTTCCATAGCTTTCCGTATATATTTTCCTGCAAAATTATCAATCCAAAAATCACAACACCCATAAAGATGATAACCATGTTATCACCTCTTTTCCCAATTTTCCACAGGAGCTGCAATCGTTTGGACAATTTCGCTAACAACAGATTTTGCTGCGGTTTGACGGCTACCTAAGCCACCTTTCATCACAATTCTATGAGGGAAAACATAGGGCAAAAGCTTTTGTATATCTTGCGGCGTCACAAAATCACGCCCATGAATGGCGGCATATGCTTGGGAAATGCGGGCAAGAGCCAACACACCACGGGTAGACACGCCAAGGGCGGTGGCTTCATGGTTGCGGGTGGCTTCTGCCATTTCAACCATGTATGCAAAAATATCATCATGTATGTAAATGTTGCGAACCTGTTCCATCATTTTTAACAAATCATCTTTGGTGCAAACTGGTTTAACTGACTTCAAAGGCTCGTCTGCCACAAACTTTTTGATGATATTAACACTTTCGTCAGTGGTTGGATAGCCCAAATTAAGCTGAAGCAAAAACCTGTCTGCCTGTGCTTCTGGCAAAGGGAAAGTGCCTTGGGTTTCGATTGGGTTTTGGGTGGCAATTACGAAATAGGGTGCTTCCAGTGGGTAGGTTTGCCCATCCACGGTAATTTGACGCTCCTCCATGCTCTCCAAAAGCCCTGACTGGGTGCGGGGTGTGGCACGGTTAATTTCATCTGCCAAGATGATATTGCCAAAAAGTGAACCCTTTCGGAAGGTAAAATCCCCTGTTTTTGGATTGTAAAAATTGATACCTGTCAGCTCTGATGGCAACAAATCTGGGGTAAACTGTACACGGGAAAATTCGCAGTCAAAGCTTGCAGATAAAGCCTTTGCCAGCATGGTTTTGCCTGTGCCTGGCACGTCTTCCAAAAGCACATGTCCTCCCGCTAGAAGTGCGGAGATAACCAGTTTAACCTCGTCGGTCTTGCCCACTATAACTTGCTCAACATTTTGAACTACTTTGTTTATCATTTCCATTTTCGTTCACCTCAAATTTTTTAACTCTAGATTGTAAACCACTTTCCTATCATTGTCAATGACCTAGATACCAAGATGCAAATTTATCCTACCAAGATACAACTATTAATGGAATAGGACGGATACTATCCACTACCATTCGTAGTTGGTTTGGTTGGGTCTTTGGTTACATTATCTTAATAAGCTCGAAAATACTTACCCGCAACTTAACACGGTCGCCGCTTTTTTTGAACTGGAAGTAAAGGCTACGTAAGAAATTGTTTACATTTGCATTAATACGGAAATGTTGGTAGGTTGCACCTTCTTTTTCCTTAATTTCGTCCACGGCAACAACTAGAGATTTCATCCACGCTTCTAGGGCATCTGTAACAAAACCCTTTTCCATTATAAGCTTAGCAACCGTCGCAAGACGGTCAATTTCCCCGTCAACATACGGACCTTCTTTGAACAGGCAGGATTTTACAGCACCCAAAATATCACGGTAGTTTTCTTGGGTTATAAGAGGGTTTTGCACCAAAGCTTGTAGCATATCGGCTGTGTGGGCAACGGCAAATGCCCAACCCTTGCCTTCCACATAACCCCTTGTGTCCACTTCCCTTTCAGCATATTGCAAGATACGTTCAAAGGCATTGTCAATTTCTGGGACAGAAAAAACCTGCTTCTTTCTGTTGGCATCTAAGAGAATGTACAAGGTAAGGCTGGAAAAAGCACGGGTAAAGACAGAATCATCCCCTTTTTGCCCCAAGTTATAAAACAAACGCTGTTCATCTAAACATAATTTTAACAGACGGCTAAATTCTTTTTCACTTAAAACATTTTTGGAAATCAATTTATTTAGGATTGGATACATCACATCATAACGCAATTCCGCACTGGAGCTGGCAAAATTCCCTAATATATCATCTATCAGCAGTGTAATTTCTTCTCCATTTAATGCTTTTAAGTTTTTCAAACTCATTTCAGCATATTTTGACATCTTCTCTTTGAAATCCATAATCTTCCCTCCAAACACGTCCTATCCTAATATAATACACCTAAGCACAAAATAAAGCAAGTGCATTTTGCTATAGCAAACTGATTGAAAGCAATCTTAAATTGCAATCGTCATAAAGGGTTGACATAGGTTGTGACTTGATGCTATACTTTGTAGGTGTGTCTTATTTTTAGGAAAGTGGTGATGTTATGAAAGATTTTGACGACAATAACAAAGGTGCAAACCCCGAAGAAATTGAGAGTATGGAGGCTTTTTCCCGACGTGCTGTAGGGTCTTTGTTTTCTGACGATGACAAGAAAGAAGAAGCCAAAAAAGAAAGTGAACCCACCCCCCCGCCCCCAGCTTCCAGCAAAGATTTTCGTATGCCAGCCGAACCGCCCTATAAAGAGAGAATTAAAAAAGACCCAGAGCTGGAGTACGCCGACTATATAAATTCCGCAAGGGAAGCCAACCGCAGGGAGCAGGAGATTGGGGAAGTTAAAAAAGAGGAGTCCAAAAAACATATTGACAAGCAGTGGGATGAAATTTCACAAATTTCTGGCGGTAAGAAGAAAGAGCCAGTCCCACCCAAAGCGGAGACATGGGACGAGCCAGTAAAACCAGCTAAACAGACACAGCCAGAAAAGCAAACCATGCCCCACAAACCAGCAGGTTCTATAGTATCACGCAAGCCCATGCCCCCTGTTAACATCGGCAATGTGGCTATAATCGGTTTTTTTGTGGTGCTTATTGCTTTTGCAATTGCCATGTGGCAGGCGGTGTCAGTCAATAGCCGTCTAAATTATGCCGAAGCCCAATTGGTAGAATTGCAGGAAAGTGAAGTGCATTTGCGTACTCATAACGCTTCGTTAGAAGAACAGGTTTTGGAATATCGGGCGCAAGTTGCGCAACAAAACCAGCCACCAATCGGGGACATCGGTCTTAACCCGCCAGCCGACAACTTGGAACCACCACATACAGGGGGCGATGACACAACAACTACCCAGCCACCACTTGCAAACTGGGCAAACACCCACAGAAATACCGCTGGTCAGTTGGTTTACACAGTGCAAGCTGGTGAGGGCTTGTGGGGTATTGCGAACCGTTTCTTGGGTAGCGGTACATACGTTGCAGAGATTGTAAGGGTAAACAATTTGCCTAACGACCAAGTGGCAGAAGGACAAGAAATCATAATACCAGGCTTATAATCTGCGTATAATATACAGGGTAACGGCTTTGGGGGAGGTAGTTGGCGACATGAGAATAAAAGTGTTTCTTTTGACGTTTATTTTATTGATTTCTTTGTTATTTGCGGTGTCTTGCACATACGAAGGAACAAGTACGCCAATCACCCACATCGTGCAAGAAGGGGAAAGTCTGTGGAGCATTTCCATGTATTTTTTCGGTACAGGCAACCGTGTATTTGACATTCTTTATGCCAACGGAATGGCAATTGATGAAATGTTGTTCGTGGGTCAAATTATTATAATTCCTAAACCATAATTTTTTAACGAAAGGAGCTGACCATATGAAAAAAACCAGAGTATTAGTGTTTATACTGGCTATTTTCATGGTCGCACCTTTTTTTGTCTTGCCAACCACTGCAAGCCCCCTACCCCAAATAAACGCAGACACCTTTGTACTGATAGAGGCAAACAATGGAAGGGTTTTAGCGGAGAATGGGATGCACCGTCGAATGTTCCCCGCTGCTACAACCATGATTTTAACAGCTATTCTGGCTTATGAGAATTTAGATATGAGCGAGGTTTTTTTAGCTGGCAGTGAGGTTGGTAACTTACCCTTCGGCTCTGCCCGCAACCACCATGAGGTGGGCGAAGCAATTTTGGGTGAAAACCTAATCCGTGGTATGCTTATTGGTGCTGGTAACGACACTGCAAATATCGTTGCACTTAACGTAGCCCGCCGTGTGTCTGGTGATGGGTCAATGGAATTTAGCGAAGCACAGACATTTTTTGCACGACTTATGTCAGAGCGGGCAACTGAGCTTGGGGTTTTGGATTCTCGTTTCATCAATCCTCATGGTTATCATAATGACAACCATTTCACCACCGCATATGATTTGGCTCGCATTGCCCAGCACGCCGTGTCCATCCCTACGATTGCTAGGATTGCGTCAGAAGCCCATTTTGCAGGGGCTGTGGCAGGGGCAAATCCACCAGAGGGGGCTGTTTTGCGTAACCGCACTTGGAATTCTGCAAATATGCTAATCCGTCCTGACAATGTGGCGTTTTATAGCTATGCGACAGGTCTGCGGACGGGTCATACCACCATGGCAGGGGATACATTGGTTGCAACAGCTTATAGGGATGGCATTACCTTAATCGCCGTAACCCTCAATTCTCCACGGTTGGAGGATGACACCCAAACCCGATGGCAAGATGCCGTAAATCTCTTTGAGTTTGGTTTTCAAAATTTCGCTTACCGCACCTTGCTGACAGTTGGCGAACCTTTGGGGCAGATGCCTGTTTATAACCCCCGCCTTGGGGATTATGGCTATTTGGAGTTTTACAACACCGAGGGCATAGACCTCTTTCTGTCACAAGCAGAGCTTGACAGGTTAGAAACACACATAGAATTTTTGGAAGAATACATCAAGGTTAACGAATATGACATCTACGGCGAAAAGGTATTTCAAGCACCTATTGAAGAAGGTCAAATTATAGGCACAATAAGCCATGTTTTGGATGACACGGTGCTGTTTTACGCTAATATTTACGCATCCAGAGAGGTTTTGGAACGTACCACCGCATCTGACATTGACTACCACATGGCGAATGTACAGCGTATTTTCTTTTCTGCACAGTCAATACCTTATTGGATTGCGGCTCTGTCGGTTCTGGGTATGCTAATGGTTGTGTTTTTTCAAGTACGCAGAAAAATTAGAGATAGCAAGAGTAGACATGGCAAGTACAAGATGAAGCTTTAGTGGAGGTGCGTAAAAATGGATTTTGTATTATACGATAATGTAGCACAATTTTACGATGATGTTTTTGAGGTATTGCTTACCCACGAAGCCCAAAACACCCTAATTCTTGGTAATTTGGTAACAGGCTACAAAGGTGAGGACAAATTTGGGTGGCGTGACCCTGCAAATTGGGTAATGACAACCGTAAAACAAGGTGAAAAGGTCGTTTTGGTGGGGCTCATGACACCACCATTCAAAATTACCCTTTACGCTTTGGATAACAATGTGGACAAAATCTCTATAAAATGTCTTGTGGATGGTCTTAATGCTAATGGCATCCCAATTCCCGGGGTTGTAACAGAAAAGTCCTTGGCAGAAGCTTTCGCTGATGAATACTGCACCCCTAGGGATTTAACACACAAAATAACCATGTCCCAACGGATTTACAAACTGACAAACGTAAACCCCGAAATCTCTAAAATAGGCACTTTGCGACTTGCCAATCAACAGGACTTGTCTTTTTTGCCTTTTTGGGTTGAAGGTTTTCACGCTGATGCTGTTCAAGGAAGCGACGTTAATGTGTCTGAAGATATTGAAAAATACAACTATCACATATCGCAAGGCAAACTATATGTTTTGGAAGTCGACGGTACCCCTGTTTCCATGACAAAAGTCGCAAGAGAAACGCCAAATGGGGTATGTGTTGGGCTTGTGTACACCCCTCCATACTGGCGTGGAAAAGGTTATGCCAGCGGAGTTGTTGCACAGGTAAGTCAAGTTTGTTTGGACAAAGGCTTCAAACTTTGCACACTTTATACCGATTTGACAAATCCCACAAGCAATAACATTTATCAAAAAATCGGCTACAAGCCCGTGTGTGATTCGCTAGAAATAACATTTGAATAGCCATTTACGATGAAAGGATGATATATTATGAAAGTTATACTATTGGAGGACGTTAAAGGCGTTGGAAAAAAAGACCAGATTTTGGAATGTGCCGACGGATATGTGAGAAATTTTTTGTTCCCAAAAAAGCTTGCTGTGGAAGCCACAAAACAAAACATCGCACAATTGGAGAGAAGGCTGGCAGGGATTGCAGAGCAAAAAGCATATGAT
>Ga0136643_10000484_pt1 | contig 43895 bp, 17 predicted proteins | sample TergutLab28metaG_FD_96883 | JGI IMG/M metagenome (GOLD analysis project Ga0136643, IMG submission 96883) | Labiotermes labralis P1 segment gut microbial communities from Petit-Saut dam, French Guiana - Lab288 P1 (version 3) (version 3) | ecosystem: Host-associated > Arthropoda: Insects >... | reverse complement strand
ATTACTCATAGTAACGTGTTTCTTGTTGATCACAGCATTTCTCGGATTTCTACACAGCAGTGGATATCTCGGAACCTGTTCACTTTTGAACCCATATTGATAGGAACGTTTTTGCTTAATTAGGGGTGGGCAATAACCAGGAGAAGTTTGTGACATAGGTTTTGGGACACCTGTATATTCTTTGCTAAAGTCACACTAGAAATAGTCACAGATTAATTTCGTTGTACAAGTTAGGTGTTGTTGCAGCATGCCGTGTTGTGTATTGTTTTGTTGCGAAGAGTGTCCTGTTACGGATGTGCATTCTGTGTTTCGTTGCGTCAGTATCACGCAACGAAACACAGAATGCACACCCGTAGCAGGGCACTCTTCACAACAAAACAATACACAACACGGCATGCTGCAACAACATCCAACTTGTACAACGAAATTAATCTGTGACTATTTCTAGTGTGACTTTAGCAAGGAATATATAGCTCCCTGATGATGGTCTTAGGACCGAAATATGTCGGATCATTTTTAATGTTTTAATGTGTAAAATTTTATACATTTTATATATGTGCAGTTGTTGGTGTAATAATTGAGTAACTCGACAACATGCACGGTGTAACAATAAAAACACATTCGTTCCTATAATTTCCAGTCTTTCTAGCTCAAGTAAAATCTAAACTGGTTAAATATTCCCTCAGCAGCTTAACATTCCTGTAACGTAATTGTCACTTGTGATGAAGCGACAGCGTGGGTTAGTAATTGCAATGGCTAACAGACGCGCACGTTCAACACTCTTATAACTTCTGTATGCTGTGGAACATGAAGTGGAAACTGAACAAACGAAAAACAAACTAGTGTTTGTTAGATGGTGGGGGATTACCATAAGCCACTATTCCAATGAAGTCTTATTAAAAAATTTATGGTACCCAAGTAATAATCTCATGATTCTCAAGTAAGTGTTCAACCAAGAAGATGTAAGTTTCTTTACAATGTTGAACTTAGCTTAGTACTTTCTCGTCTTTGAGTAATTTCTAGAACGAAACAATTTTATTCTCTAGAGATTAAAGTCTTACACGAAGATGCTTGGTAAGTACGATAGATATCCCTTAGAGACTTACGTTACTTCGTGCAAGTTACTTAGACGTTATTCCTGAAATAATAACACAGCCTTCACAGATAATCTGACTTTATTTTAACATTTTGGGTCTCGTAATCAATTTGTAATTTGCAAGAAAAAGATTTAAACTTTTTATATACGTAAGAAAAAACTAGAACACTTTTTGTTGTTGAACATTGGTGCAAATTTCAATGTACTTTATTTTTATTTCGGTCTTATTTTGTACGGACGAAAATTTAATTGCTGTCACCACATTGCAGCAGTTGTGTCCGTAACACTGGGGCACCTTCATGTTCTATGTACTTACTTTTTTAACTCTCAGTGAACTAGGTGCCTCTAAGGCAGTATTGCTTCCTTCCTCCCTGTCTGTCTCTCCTCATTAGTTCAGGAACAATATAACCTTCAGCTATCTGATGCACAGAAAACAGATATCAACCTTACACGTACTCTGTTGGTTAAAGTGTATTTAGTTTTCATTTGTTCAATTCAGAAATCAACAAAAATACACTATTTTTGGAGAGACACCCCTAATTATCTTCTAATCTACTATATTTTTCGGCCCGGCTGGGCCATTACCAAGGATTTCTAAGTAGTAGAATTCAAACAAGTGTAGGCAACGTAACAGTGAATATACTAATAAAATATTTTGATCTATTATTTGAAAACAAGTTGAGATTTGATTGAAAATAAATTCCTCGTGTCTTATATATAAACAAGTATGTGACTGCCATCACCTTTTGTGGATCAAATACCGCTTTTTCTTAAAGTGGTTTTTGGTGGGTTTTGTCAGCACATAAATAATGTTGAATTTAAAAATGGTGTTCAATGTGCGTAACATATACAATGTTGCTAATCATCTTGAAAGCAAATGTACGGGGGCGGGCTGATAAGTTTTGCCTCCACTTAGATAGTAAAGGAACGGGAAAATTTATTTTAATGAAATAAAAAAGACATATGCCTACATCAATTATTTTCAAAGCTGCGTAATTATTTTTCTACAAAATCGCCATGCCCTTCAATACACTTCCGTCAACGCTGCACTAGATTTTGAAATCCGTCCTTTAAAAAAAAATTGATCTTTTATTTGTGAGATCATTTCCTCACTGCAGACTTCACTTTACTCAGCGTCTTACTGTACTCACATCAACACACTGATCACCATAAACGGCTTGCATTCGTCTGTGAATTTCAATTGGAGGAACTTTTTCCGCGGTTAAGAATTCAATAACAGCACGCTGTTTGAACCGAACGTCTGAAAACTCTTCCATTTCGATGTGCACTGGGTGAGGACTGTAAGCATCTGTGTGTTCAAAGTGAAGTGTGATGGAAAAGAGATACCATGCGACCACACATAACCGGTTTTATCCAGATATGTCGATTGTAAATAAAAATATTTCAGTGGGAGCAAAACTTATCAGCACAACTGCATATTAATTATATATACACTATTTGCATCGAGATCTACAGCTGCTGTGTGAAGTGTGACTCCCCCCCCCCCCCCCAGAATGCGTAGTATATTGATGGTGTAGACAACTTGCGGACAACTCCATAGTACCAGTATCGCATGAAGTTGGCCAGCGATGGAAGGTCGGAATATATGGTCAACGACCCTGAATTATGAAGCTGAAAGATTGAGTTTAGAAAATTGTTAAATTATCCTTTTCATTGTGTCACATGAAGGTGCTGTAGGTAGAGTGGCACTTGCTGGATTTTGTAATGACATCACGTAACACTGTATGCCTGGCACGATTTTCATTAACTTATATGTGTATTAGGCATTCGCCTGCAACAACGGGGGTCAGGATAAACGGTCCTCTTCCGGACAGCCTGACACGTTGTTGCATACTTGCTCTGTATTTATGAACTGTCTGTGTAGTGAATACACCAAGTGCGCGCGCGATGGTGAATCTGCAGTATTATGTTTAATACACTAGAAATTTTTCTTTGGACTCTCAGGCCCTCCAGACTTTCGGGATTCGGACTCAAACACAGAACACTTTTACCTGTTATGTAGAGAGGGTACGTGTTTTCCAGTAGTTTGTAATTTGAATTACCCGTAGTTGGTGTTTATGTACACAGTTAATATGTAATTTTTTAATTTTTTAAAATGCTTGTCCTCACGTAACTGCGTAAAAGTTGTTAAACATGACAATGAACAATTATTAATTTTATAAGAGAAAAACATATATTTGACGGAATTTATTTCCTACGGAAAACAATAAATCAGACCTCTTAAACTGAAAACAGGCTGTCTCCAAACTCGAAATCCTACTTTATATTTTGCACTGAATATAGAATGTCACATCCCAGCGTTACTCTTCAAAGAATGAAAAAAGTAAAAAACACTTTAAGTTTGATTTTGCTGTATTCATTGGGAGTATTTTAATGAAAAATTAATGTCTTTTAAAAGTTACTTAATTAATGACTGACTGAGCAATAACATGCAATTTTCCAAACAAAAACACCTCACTATTTTATAAAACACAAAGTTACCTTCACCTAAAATATTAAACGCATCATTTGATAACACGAACTGAAATTATGCGTGAGAAACCATGATAACCAACATCATAATTGGAGTGTTGATAATGTCACATTAAATAACAATAAATGACATATAGACCTTTTTAATTTTCTTATTAAATGTACCTTAACTTCCCGTCCTATCATGCTTTTTTGCTGATGGGATGCTGACAGAATCTAAACCGACTAGGGTTTCATCCACACACACACACACACACACACACAGAGATGTGGTGCCTAAATTTACGACGGAGTGCTATGGACAGACAGTTGTTTGACAGGCGAAGATGTTTTCAATATTAAGCAAGAATATTTGCTATTGTGTTCCAAGACGGGGACAGTAAAACTTTATAAACATGAAAACATGAGAGAGACATCGCATTACGGGACGGACCGCCTGTTTGACAGATGTACTATAACTAAAAGGAACAAATATATGTGAAGGTGTCAATGATAAACATAGGCGCCGTTCCACCATTTAAAGAACCCTATTGAATGTATACTGCATGGTCATTGGTAAAGAATGTTTTAAATGAGATCCGAAGGCCTCTCTTAATATTATTCTCCTACGCATGCTAAGGCCTTCCATGAAGTTTCTTCCCTATAGATTCCTAAACTAAAATCTTATATGCCACACACACACACACATACACACCCCCCCCACACACACACACACACACATATACACACATAAACATACACACACACACACACACATATACACACATAAACATACACACACACACGCAACCACACACGCACATACACACATATACACACACCCACACACACACACACAAACATACACACACCTACACACACCCACACACACACACACACACACACACATACACACACATATAAACACATGTACACACACACACACACACACACACACACACACGTTCCGCTAGTGAAATATGCATTCGGTCATTGTTTGCAACTCTCTTAATAAGAAATCAGGGCTTCTTGTGAAAGAATTTATTGTGAGGGTCTTCCGTGAAACCTGCAGCTACTGTTCTTGATACCACGTATTCACAAGAGCGGTAATTATACTGCAGATCCTACATCAAATAATTCAATTCGCAAACGTTACTACCCAAAATGAGATAAGACCTCAGATCTAACTTCTACGGACATCTGAAACATTTTTCACTCTTTACAGACATTTTACAACCAAACAATTGATAGGAGTTGTCAGAATAAACTACACTGAAACTTACTAACTTTACAAATTCATGCCGCTGTGCAGAACTCTGAAATATTGATCTGTCTCTCGGTAATATAATAATATGTATATCATTCATTTGCTGATGGAATGGCCATGGCTAGTTTCCCGACCGGTGTGTGATGGTTTTTCGGGTTAGCGTACAAATCTGCTCTAAGGCAGAGCAGTATTGTTTCATTTCAGTACCTAGAACTTGTTCCTGAAAGTAAATGAGTCGGAGTGTAGAGCTAACCACTCACTTCCATTTAGAGTGCAGGTTAAAGACGGGTCGATCTTTATCCATTCTTCTTATACACATTCACAAGTGATGCGTCGGGTCAAATGCGGGCCACTATCACAGTTTCCAATGAAGACGTATTGACGTCTTTATCATATAAGCCTCTGGTTCACACGTATCTTGTGTTCCGTCATCAAGGGGTAACGTGACGCAAGGTTTTGTACCGACTGAAAGAAAAAGAGCTCAGAACCGCTTTCGTAGAACTGCATTTTTAAATAACTTAATTTTAATTTTTTAAACGATACGCCGTTCCCTTCATTGAAACCAAAGGGCGAATTACGTGTCATACAGGTGGAACTACCAATTTTCGATATTTTTTTAATCCCATCGGAATTCTGTATATATCGCTGACGGAACAAAGTAGTGCTAAAGCTATACGTCCCTACTACGGCAACTCGACAGATCCGCCGACCGAGAGTTGACCCCGTCGCCTGACGCAAAAGCTAAGGGCGGCAGGGATCAGCACGTCAGTCGAGGCCATCGCCCCGCAATGGCCAAGTCGACAAAACGAATCGCGTTCGGCGCTGAACAGTTGAGCGCCATTCGACTACCCTGACTGAGGTTTTCCGTGATTTTCCTCGGTTGTAAGGCAAATGCCAGGGTATTCGATGCAAAGTCGGGGCACTGCCCGCACTCCCCTCCCCCAGGCGCGGCGGCTTCACCTAAGCGCCTGACAAACGTCGCATTCCTCCAGTTTGCGACAGAGCCAGTCTGGGATCAGAACCCAAACAGACAACCAACCAAAGTTTATCCCACCCATACTTAGTCCAGGGCAACCTAGGCCCTAGTCTTTGGTATGATCAATTAAGGCCCACAGCCTGACTTCAAAATCGTTAGCGTAAGCATATTCCCCTGTTAGAGTTTAGGTGTCTGTTACAGAGTCCAGCGATGCGGCCAAACGCAGGAATGGCTAGCAGACAGGGGGATGTCGACTTGCGCGAAACGCAAGTCTCCGCCCCTAGTTAACATTTTGTCTTGGCTTGGCTGGCTTGACCCACATTCGTGAAGTTTAACGGAGCCTGAGCATAGACACACAAAATTCTGCAATAATCTTAAGTAAGAAAAATTGTTATCTTTATTCCTGCAGCTAATTTCTTGAGAACTTAAGGAGCGCTCTGTCTTCATAATCATGCACAGTGTTCTTGATAATAATCATGTTGTCATTTTTATATAAGTCATGTACTTGACATGTGATGCACGTCTTTATCTACACACAACAATGCACTCAGTGGGAGAAGTACTCAGGAATATAATTAGACAGAGAAGCCCTTACTCCCCTTCATCGGTAAAGATGATGGAAATGGGTAAAGGAAGAAAGTAGCCTAGTGAGGGTTCCCCGAGGCGGAAGCGAGTTTTAAAGTATTTCAGTGTCTTGTTGTTTTCCTGGTCGGAATTAATCCTATTAAAATTTCGCTCCTGCTTCTTTCTCTGTAGAAGGGATGAAAGACTCTGCTGAACACTAGATATACAGGAAGGTAGTAAAAGACCTAACGAATATAGGCAGGTAAGGTTCCGCAAAAACAACGGTCATATCTTAAAAAGCAGAGCAGCTCATTCAAAACCGACATGACATGGGATTAGCGTCGTGAAGAAACCGCAGGCAGCTTACGGTGTATACAGTAGACTTGTAAGAAGACTGGAGATGTAGGGGGTAAGCATAATAGGACATGGTGAAGATTGTTGAAAGCTCGGATGGCGAAGCTCGTTATATCGTAGCCGGAAGCAATGCCTCCAGTGCCATGCCAGCTATAGCAATGGGATACCAGAGTAAACGCTCGTCTGAACTGTTGCCAAAAAGGAGGAAATCCGGAAACCGAGAGGATATTTAAGACAAAAGTAAAGATTTCCTTTTTGTGACAGTATTCTTCCTTTCGTTTGCCTTGCAGAACATTCACTCGAGTGTTCTCTTTTATGTTGGTTTAGCAATGGGTGTATACGTCCCATAATGTAAAGGACTAATGTAAAAATTAGCGACGAATTAAAAGGTTAAAGAAGTCTCATTTATTTTTATATCGTACTATTATTATTATTATTATTATTATTATTATTATTTTGCGGGTTGACTGCAAGTGAGTCGTTTTACCAGATAGTTAAGGTTATTAATATTTTAATATTATATTCCGAATAAGATCCTACCAGCTTCACCATTTTATTCTGTCTGTCTGTCTCTCTGTCTGTGTGAAAAACTGCCTAACGGCTGAGACACCATAATGCAGAGCTACCTACTGCTGGGGACTATAACACACACCAACATTCGTAGAGCTAACTTCGCTTCAGGGCTTCGAATTGCTACAGCCCATACATTCCTTTTAAATTCAGGTCTTTTTATTTTTTTTTTTTTGTTTTTACACTCACATTCAGGCGCTCATTCTGGATCTCCTTTCAGTAGATAAAAACTCAAATTTACTCAGCGTACGATCGGGACAACATGCAGCCATTGGCATATGGACTGACTGGCACTTCCACATAAACATTGTATTTCGCGACATATGTTGTTTACTGTATTTACCACACACAGAATTCATCTCTAGAGTTTCTTTGTGGTTCTAACATAGCTCCCCGTTCAGTATGGTACAGTAGAAACACATTTTCCAACGTACTTTTATGTGTACAAAACGTTCTGTGTTACGTGTTAACGGCATACAATAACGCCCTCCGTGCATATATGCGTATAACACCAGCTAGTCGTAATTAGGTTAAGAAATGTTAAGCCCGACTGCCTGATTTCTCCAAATGAGACTTGTTAAACACAAATTAACCAATAAAATATTTGAATAATTACAATGTTGGAATGAAGTAATAATAAAGCAACATTCTTGACATATGAAGTCCACAAAGAATGTTACCAAATACATTCATTCACACGCCTCCAAAATCAAAAAGAACAAGCCCCGTTTAAATTAAGTATTTGTTATGTAGTATATTTCAGGGAATAAGAGTCGTTAGACATAGTAGCAAATCATAAACTGAGATATATGTCCGTGTAAATTAGCCTTTGACCTCAGTTACTAAAATATATACGCGCACAGTAAAATTTACTCTGCTAGGACAATATTGCTTTTTACTTGCAGTAACTAAATAGGAAAACTTTGTAGGAGAATTGTACACTTTGACTAGCAGAGGCTTCTGCGGGTCGTACATCGCTCATCCCAGAACCATTCTCTCCCTCTCAAGGCCTGTATGATATTGAAAGTCACGCTTTGTTGACGTTGGCTGAAAGTGTTTGGGAAGTCTACGGCGCAACTGCCTGAAGATATGTTTCAAAACTGGAGACTCTCACTACTCGGGGCGAAGGAACATTTTGCAACGAACCCATATATATTACAGTGGCTGACATCTGTGAGTACAATCTGTCATCAAAATACATTGTACGAGTAAAACCGTATGATTTTATTGTACGTTTTCTGCCCACATAGGGAAAGGTCCATGTAGGTGACGTCATGTACATAAATTCGTATATCCGGAAGTTTTATTTCCGAAACTACCGCAATAATTTCTTCAGAATTTGGAACTGGTTGTGTACAGTTAAGACTTATTTGTAAGACATGTGATAAATTTATTCTTTTTTTTTAATTGTACTTTTATTCAGAAAACATTGTTTTTAAACATGCTGATATGAAATGTAGTGAAATCAACGCAGAAGCATGTACTTATTTTTTGAATGGCGAATGTGTAATGAAATACAATGGAACATGAATCCGGTACTGATTGCACACACTAACCCTTATTTGGTGGATATAGACGCAATTTTTATTATGTTGAAAGGGTTCGGCTATCAGAATTTACGAGGAAAACGTATTATTGCCCCATGCAGTACTGTTTTTAAATTACTTAATAAAATGCAGATGACGTTAACACAACAGCTTTTATGTGCCTTTCATTATGGCGAATATACAATAAAACGCAACAAAAAAATGTTTAAGGTTCTAATCAGTGTTTGCATTATGGTACAAAGATATGATGACGTCTAAAATAAATTATTATTATTAAAACTACAGAGGCCAAAAACTAGCAAAGTTGAATTATTGAAAAAATTGATTATATATGAATGAATTTGATAGTTATAAAGGATTGTAACCTTCGCAACCCGTAATATCACTCAGTTTATGAACCCTGCTCATATTAATTCGTATATCGAAAGTAACATGACATTCTCGGAACTGGATACGTAACCGTCCTCACGTGACAGGGTGGAGAGGCACATCCTCAGACGTCCTCGACAGCAAGGTACATTCTCAATCACTGGATTGTATGTGTCAGTCATATCTTACAGTTACATATTTGCACTTGTTGCCAGGTTGTGTCAGCAGTAGATGATAGAAAACACAAAAAGAAGTTATAAAATTATCCACGAAATCAAATTTGGGAGAGAAAGGCAAGTCGAAATTAAAACCAAATATCCGTTATATATTTACGGCCGTCTTCCCTCAACAGAACATGTTCCTACGTTCACGTATAAGCGTCAACTGATAAGAACTGTCCAGTGATGGAGAATGAACGTTCCATGTTGGAACGTACTGGCTAAGCACCTCCCCAAATTTTGCCACGAGAACGGAAAAAGTTTCATTTTAATGAGTAGGAGGAGGAATCGCAAAATTAATAGACTTGTGAGAGGGATTGAATAGAGTTTAAATAGGCATTTAGTCCCTCTCCAAGTTTCCAAAAATATGACCATAAACACTACGTGGCATATTTCTAGACGTCGTATGTTCCTCATGTGTCTTTCTTTTTTGAATTTTTGGAACACACTATAAAAATATCCAAGCTGAATAGCCTTAAGAGATAAACATTTGCAGCCTTTTGAAAACTAATTAATATGTATTATGAATAAAAATCCAGTTCGTACCTAACAGCGAAATCTTTGTGGTTCCATTAGAATGAACAAGGCATGAATTCTTAACAGGAATACGACAGCTGTTTGTGGTAGAGCACAAACGAAACACATAAATGTACTGCGTGGACAAAATGCACACAGATTTTTGTCTTAAACTTACAGGTATATTTACTAGCCACTGGGTTTAAAATGTCAGTGCATGAAAGGTGCTTGTGTATTTACCCGGAAAAATTTGTGATTTGAAAAATACAAGAAAATTTGGCTAGTTTTTCTTAGGGACTTGAATGAGAAGTGATTTTTTAGGTATGCTTGTCGTTTATATATACACAAACACACACACACACACACACACAAGCGCGCACACACACAGCAGAAGAGGCAAGCTTTACGTGTCATTTATTCAAATAAACGGGGAAAAAAAATAAAAATCATAACACTTTAACAAAATTCAGTTCAGGTTTGCGATACCGAGTTTTATCGAAATCGGTGAAACCGTATGCCACTCTTTACGGACGTACGTAATGGCAAATAAATATGTTGAAAAAATATGGTGTGTGAGGTCCAAATGTGCCTTGATTCCCTGCGATTTTAACAGACACATTGATTAGTATCAGTTTTAATTGGCCGATTTGAGCAAGACTAATTAACTCGGCAGTTTTTAATTTCCTTGCCTCGAACCAAATTTCATTCAGATGTGAGTTTTCTTTGAAATAAAATGCAAGATCGAAGGTTCACAGTCTCCACTTTTTATGATATCAAGATGTAAGCGAAAGAAATAGAAAGAAAGGGGCTGAGAACAGCTTCCAAGACAAAACCAGAAAGAGGCAGTATATTTACACAGAAAAACTGAAGGAAGAGCCAGAAGAAAATTACAAGTCAGAAGCAATTAGACACAACATAAGGAATTCGTTGATACATATTGCAGGAGTTAAACTGAAGAACCGTTTCGATACTTCTAGAAGTAAGAAAGAAATGTTTGCTGAAGGCAATATAAAATTGGGGAGCGAACTGGAAATAAGATAAAATGAAGGAAACAAAAAGCAAGAGTTAACCTTTTTCCATTTTGGAGTACTGATCCTCATATTTTCGAAATATTTTCAGTGTGATTTTGCACAAACCACTGTTCTTCACTTTTATAACTTCAGATATTAAAATTTTAAGATTTACGTTCGTGAAAATTATATACAAAAACACAGTTCTTACCTCACTGAAAACAAATAGTTCTGCGTGAAAATGAAAGGAGCTAATGAAGACCGAAATATTTCACAGAGTTTTGATACATATCAGTTTCTCTAGCGTCGGACCCGAACATTCCTTATGGTACCAGGACCACGAGTGGTGCTCGGACTGGGTCCGTGCAAACTTCTGCACTATATGTATATCGGGCCCTCCGTAGAGTGACTGATTGTCATTAACAGGCTCAGTATGACTCTAGTGGGGTATTTTGGAATGGGAGAACTAACCGTATCACTGATCTTTGGATTTTAAGACCTTTTATGACAGTAGGGGTTTTCTTTTATGCAAATTTACGATTGCAGTAAATAATGAAAATTAAAAATAACTGCACATCGGCAGAGCGACGTAAGTAGGCTGTATAGAAGAGAAGAAGATAATAGAAGAACCATTTAAACTCGACCTGTGAATTTATATTCCAAAATCCTCCTACAATAATAGCAGGAATTTTTCAGAACCACCTATTTCTGCACTCTGTAGTTGCAGTTACTCTACAAGATGGAATTAAACAAGATTTGCAGTTTACGCATAAGGTGACACTGAAGCTCGTTCGAATAACTACTGTTGCCATGTAAAAGCAATACGTGTTGCATATTATGATTGTCTGTAACCTTAATTGTCCAACATGCAAAGAGCATGCGTCAAATTATCATCTATGGCCTGTCCGACTCTACAGTATTTGTCCACATTGTCTCACGAACGGCACGATTTAAAAAAAAAAACCCCCTTAGAAAATATAAAATGTGTATTTTTATTTTCTGTGCAGCTTTTGTCTAAAAAATTGCAAATTCTAAGAAGAACTAAACGAGTTACTATCACATACATGTATTAGTCTTCATGTGAAGTGCCCACTACTCTTGTTACGTTTAAGTGAATCTTGAATTTTTACGACATATTTTCGAAAAATGCTGAAACATCAAATTTCACAAAAATCATTCCAGTGGAAGCCTCGTTGTACCATGCGGAAGCACAGAGACAGACAGACAGACAGACAGACAGGCAGGCAGATAGATATGACGAAGAGAATAGTCGTTTTTCGCAATTTTGCGAAAACAGCTAATAAACACTACACTCATTAGAATGTTGTATTGCGGTCAGTGTTGGTTTCGCGATTGGATAGGCAAAACTCACGGAGTAGTGACCTTTAGAATTTGTTAGTTCTTCAGCCAGTCAAGACTTTACCCCTATCGTATGGATAGTGATTCCAATGTACACAAGAGCCCGCAAGTTGCCGTATTCTGAACTACAGCAGAGCAGGCCACACCCTCTTACCCTAGTTTTTTAAGTTTCCATCCCGTTCCAATTCTTGGTTCCTCATATATGTTAGTTACCCTGTTACATTTCCTCGAACTCCGTAAACAATAAGCTAACACGAAGACCACATTTGCAGGTGCGTGTAGTAGAGATCTATTTGCCTTATTGTTGGGTTTTATTTTGTAATGTTTCCTCCAGAAATGAATGCTATTTCGGTTTCACATTAGTAGCCATTAGTGGGACGCAGCTATCTGATGGCGGAGGGTAGCCATGGGAAGATTTACTTCTTTGTTCTTGTTCCATAACAAGTACATAGGGCTACCTGTGACGTAAATAGTGCCCCTTTTGGGATTTGTGTACGTGACTTGGTTACTGGTTTCTGTATTGTAGAAGACCGTGCTACTAAAAGATGTGATAAAATGGAATATTGAGGACGCTAAAGGAAAATTGCAAGAATAACAATAACTTACACTTCTACATCGAAGCGTATCGAAAGTAGGGTTATAGTTATTCAGGAATATGGGTTATGTTTAAAGGCTTTCAACCTTGCACTGTGCTAAACGACAGCCTCAGCGGTAACCAAGGCAACAGGGTCCTGGATATTACTGGAACTTAACGATCGAACTATCATGGAGTCATGGAATCATTGACTCCGTGGTGACATTTAGTAGCGTATAGCTTTGAGAAGGAATATGTGGTTACGTGGGAATGGAGACACTGTGATTGTAAAGGAGTAGCATGTATTGAAGAAATTGTAGAGATAGTTCCTAAATAATATGCCTGCTAACGAGAAGAGGAAAAATATAATTCTAGCCACGAATGAGGACATTACAGTGTTAGTTGCAGGTCATTTTTATTTGACAATGTGAGAAGAGATGGGTATAATTTTATGAACTAACAGTAATTGTACTGCTTGAATTGTTTAATTAATATTGACCGTCTCATCGAAGAGACGGGTGAACCATTCCGTCAGGGAATATATAAGTTATAACAGGTTAGTATTCATAAAATGTAACCCGATTTTACCACTTCGTAAAGCACACGATTGTTTCTTCTTTCGATTTCTTGGGTTTTGCTCTACAAAACAAAAGTCTATCCCTAGGAGTAATCATGTGTTAAGATCGGCCATTCATCCCGTATATTGAAGTGCTTCAACAGCAGCAGGGAAAATGGGAGAAGGTAGTAACAAGCTCATTCTCAAGCGTGATTAATTGTGTCTTAGATTATAGAGACTGAAGGATGTATGGAGCTTCGAACGAGATAGGCAGATACATTTAAGTAGTGAGGAAATGAAGTTTTGGAAATACTCGTAGGTGATCTGGTACAAAAAACAAGATCTTCCCGAATTCTCCTGAAGTGTCCAAGGAAAAGTACATGTCTTTGACAGTTCAGCTGATAAATCGGTGAATGTTCCAAATTGTTCTCTGTAAAGTTACTGTAAACCTTTTTCGTTCTGATAGGAAAAAATCCAACTGAACAGTATATAGCAAATTAAAGAACCCATAAACATTCAAAAACAAGCAACATTTTTATCCCTACGTTCATCCATATATACCAAAATTTCACACAATTTGTATAAATTCATTAATCTTCAATAAGTTTATGATGATGACATGAAATTTGTGTGCATTTTTTGGTGCAAACGGCTGAGTGTACTCACAGTGCACGGAACTAATAATATCATATCTACCTGTTCAGCTGTCGCACGTATTATGTCCCTTGTCTTTCAAGAAGATATTTTCGTCCCACCTCTATTCAATAGTTTTCCACTTGTGCTATAATTTCACCGTCAGGAAACCGAATGTCGGTCATATAGGTCGGTTTGGCCTATAGAACTGAATCATTTACGTCTAATAAAGCTGTTCAAAATATTATATGTAGCGGAACAAAAATGTAAAGTGCCACGGTTGTTAGTACTGCTTCGTGTTCAGGAGACCTTGGGTTCAAATTTCGGTCCAGCAGAACGTCTATTCCAAGTGAGTACCTTCGTGAGTTTCCTCATTTCTTCCAGACAGTTGTCAAACTAAACCTTATGTGGGGCCTTGAATGCTTCTTCCCACAGTACCGCTGATTCATTATTAACTAACCATCTCTCGCTGCCAAGGCTGTGGTTTAAACCGAGGCCATTCCATGTGGAATTTATGGTGGACCAAGTGACAATGCAGTAAGATTTTTTCCGAGTACTTCGTCTTTCCCCTATGAGTATGTATCCACCAATACTTCGTACTCCTTGATTAAGCTATCACAGACTCTCTATAAAAGTAGCAATACTGATAGGGTATAAGGATTCAATAAACTCACTCAATGTATTGCACTTCTGGAGCTACCATGAAGATAGAGGCAGCAAGCTCCTCCGAAATACTAGTACACATGTACCAGTCTACATGGTGTTATTTGTCAGGAAGTGTAAATCCTCTACAAAACCGTTGCGAGGACGTAATATCCCGCCATCGTAATACATCTGGGAGAAGTAGAATTTGCTGAGTGCTGAACCACAGAATGTGTATATCCTGTAATGTTAAAACGTATATTTCTGTTGTACGAGATCAGAGGCTCCATAAGCAGAATGTACAGAGGAGGAATAGGAATAATCACGTTCCATTCGTCGAGTAGATCAGAACAACAAAGCTGGAGGAGGCCCTTAGGAGTACTATGGCTGAAAACCGATAGGTTTCGACGGCAAGTACATCGAGCCGGTGGAATCTGGCACGAAACCCATCTAATAGAAGTGGAAAAGGAATATAGGGGTGGTACTTATAAGTCTAGTTTCTTTCTATAATTGAAAATTCCGGTGTTGTAACCTCTAGGCTAGTATTTCTACTGATTGAATTCTCCAGCTGCTTTCCTCCCACTGTTCGATGCACGTATTGAAGGCAGGCAATACCCTTAGATGAGAAATGTCTCTGTACCGTACACGGAGCACCATACTTGAAGTAACTAACTCAGTGGATCAGTCTTTTTTTTTTGAAAGCGTAATAGTCCCACAACTAAGAAAAAATTCATGGAAGTTAAAAGACCCGAAGTTTCATTACTGTGTTGTAAACACCAGCTGTGGTCCCTTACCCGATACAAATATACGCTGTAACTTGCATTGCCAGACTCATACAAAACATATTTTATCGTCTGTGACAAGGTGTGGGTCAGTTCTTTCTCCTACCTTATCGAAAGTGTCGGCTTTGACATTGAAGATTCTGCAAATTCCATCCAAAAACGGAATACAACGCGACGCCCTCGTTGTTCGTTAGACGCATTTAAATGCGTCATCTCCTGCAGCATTTAGTGTCCATATAAGCTTCGCCTTACCTCGTGCCCCCTTCTTTAAACCAACTTAAATAACATTTTGAACGTGTACTCTACATCAAGCCGAGGATCACTTTACGTTGTGTAACGTAGTTTTGTTTCTCCGTAAGTGGGTGCATTGACTACGTGGAACTTCATGCAAGAAGTTGCGGCAGCGATACGAGACAAGTAGAATTACTGTAACAGTACTGTCTTTTAACATGGGACGGGTAGCTCAGCCGGTATAGCGACTGACTAAGGGCTGGACGGTCCGGGATCGAATCCCGGTGGGGACGAGATTTTCTGCCCGTCCAGACCGGCCCTGGGGCCCACCCAGCCTCCTGTAAAATGGGTACCTTATCTTTCCCGGGGTTAAAGTGCGGCCAGGGCGTGCTGCTGACCACTCACCCCCTTCTAGTGCCGCGGTCATGGAAGAGTAGAGCTATACCTCTACCCGCCCTCTGGGCCAAACCGGGCCTGTAATGGGAACATTTTACCTTTTACGTTTTTTACTGTCTTTTAACGTGTTCTTACGGCTCGTGCAGATCACTGTTATCACCTGACATGTCGCCGACTTACGCAGCCTTATTTAAACAAACACGTTTCAGACCTATTGTCATCAGTTGTGTGTGTAATGTAAGGGTAAAGCAATCCCTGTACAGGCCTGGACAAGCCCCGAGGTTTCCAGGAGGTTGAGGCTCCCAGATTTCAAGACACTCGGCACCTGGAGGTGATAAATTTGTCAGCCCAACGCACCTATCATATTTACCCCCAGGAAATACTCCTGGTACTCATTTCTGTTAGAGGCTGAGTCGACCCCAGGGCCATAGAAGTGTCACACGACTTGTGTGACACAGTTGAACGGACGTCCTCTGTTCATGATCCGTACTAGAGAGGCCTTAGCGCATTGGTTCCTCCTGTGATGCGAATAAATTCCCACTTTTTACAGGAACTTCCTCTTTCCCTCCGTCTGTCTCACTCTTTCACCCCGAATTTGAGTAAGGCAAGAGTTTCCGAAACGTTGGTACCTACCTACCAAACTGTACGACATGATATCTCAGAATAAACACTACGGTGTGAACATCAGACCTTACAATAATAACTACATATATATATATATATATATTGTTATTATTGTAAGGTCTGTCACATAATTAAAGAGACATGTTAGCTTATATATATATGTATATATGATGATATATATATATATATATATATATATACGCGTACGTTATCATATAAGCTAACATGTCTGTCTACGTACGTGACAGAACTTGGCTAAGTAAGAACTTGTCTCTGCGACGAGTCTGATGACTAACGCTGGGACAACAAGGAGAGCGGATCCTTTCTCACTGCGTTGCAGTCATATGCAGGCACAGTCTTCGAGGGATTTTTATCCTTCATCCTGTGAATTTTCCATGAGCTTAGAGGCTATAGTTCTCTCTGCATCCTTGCAACAAGTTGTCTCAGACGCTTATTGCGTGTTTATGAAGTAAATTCGCAGGAATAACAAAGCAACGATATACGAGGTGCCACAGCATGTCCCGGAGAGTCATGAATCATTCTTTATACACCTTTGTTGTGTGTTCGGTTCGTGTTCTTGAAGGCAAAGGGTGAAACTTTCTTGCCAGGCTGAACAGTAATCCATGGTAGCATGTGCAGTAAGGTGTGAGAAAGGCGCAGTTCAACATGGGAAGTAGAGAACGGCCATCACTGTCCGGACTAATTCACTAAACGTAAATCTATCCACAGATAACAAACTGAAGGGGTTCCTGAGTTCCAGTCTTTCTGAACATATGCGAAGAGGGGAAATGTAAGGAGCCTGAAATACACATTGCACGCGCCCATTCAGAATTAAATCCTGAGTACATGTTCCGAATGTTTGTGTTTAAAAAGTGGTAGTTACTCTAGTCTCATTGTTCAAGAATTAACAGTTTTAAGAAAGTTAAAAAACGTTACACAGTGGCCATTTTTTATGTAATAAGACGCCGTCCCAGAACGCAGTCTGCAGGTCTTCGTAGACGAGACAACGTGACAACGACGTGGAAGTTTGTACTAAATTTTATGTTCGGTGAAAAAGAGGATGGAAGAAATAAAAGAAAGAATTTCAGCTGGCAATAGATCCTTCTTTGCAAACAAAAAGATATTCCAAAGCAAACTAATAACTAGGAAAAACAAAGAAAAGCTGTATCATACGGTAATCAGACCAGTAGTAGTATTTGGATCCGAATGTTGGGTATTAACAGAAAACATTAAGTAGAAATTATTGGTATTCGAAAGGAGGTTATTGAGAATAATTTTTGGCCCAACGCAGAAAGCAAATGGAGAATGGAGACAAAAAACAAACGAGGAGTTGGAAAACCTGATTAACCGTGAAAATATAGTAAGGCACATTAAAAGTAAGAGACTGAGTTGGGTGGGACATGTTGAAAGAATGCCTGATGAAAGAGTAGTTAAAAGCACTTAGAAATGGAAACCACAAGCAACAAGACCGAAAGGAAGGCCAAGATTAATACGGGATGACGACATGAGAGACGATTTGAGGAAGATGGGAGTAAATAATTGGAAACAGAAGGCACAGGAAAGGAAACCATGGAGAGGAATAATTGAGCAAGCCAACACACACAAAGAGTTGTAGAGCTGAGGAAGAAGAAGAAAAAGAGGATGAGGCAAGAGGGATCTGTAGTAGAGATGAAAATCAATACAGAAAATAATGTCAGATCTTAATTCATACTTATATATAATCCGTGCTATCGCTACTTTATGTATATATATATATATATCTGTGTGTGTGTGTGTGTGTGTGTGAAGTCTTACTGTAAAGGTTACGTTATTTGTATTTACCATTTCACAAACAGTTTTCAGGCATATTCTCAAAACTGCGGAAAGCGACTGTTAAATTCTTCATGTCTGTCTGTCGGTCTTTCCGTCCTTCTGTCTGTCCGCAAGCAATAACTCGACTCCCAATGAAAGGATTTTAATTAAATTTCATATTTGAGTATTTTTCGATAATCTGTCGAGAAACTCAAGTTTCATTAAAATCTGACAAGAATAAGAGGTACTTTACGTGAAGACCGATATATACTTTTGATCACATTTCGATCATTTCTTTCTAGAATGAAAAACATTTCAGACAAAGTTGTAGAGAAACTCAAGACACAATTTTATATTCAAATAACGTACTATCGAAAATGGTTCTGTTTATGAGACAATGTGGAGAAATAGTGTAGAGCTGGGCAGACCACAGATGACAATATGGCGCATGCGCATTGCATTCTGGACACTTCAGGCCACAAATACACACACAGAATATGTAATACTTATTGCCTTACATTGCAACAATGGTTGCACGAACGCTCCTCAATGTTACTCTGTGCGTACAGTGCCTGTCTTTTCAAGAGTTCAAGGAAAGAAATAGGCTGACAGACGACACCAATGATCTATATTATTATTTTATTCCCCATCTAAATTATGCTTCAAAATAGCGTTTAAAATGCAAACACTCATTTATGTTTTCTGCATTCTCTTGTGTGTTATATTTTGGTCAGTCATATAGATTCAAACGCTTTAGAAAAACATGCTGCCTTCTTCACGTAGATTACACGAGTCTTACTGATTAGTTTATAATAATAATAATGATAATAATAATAACAATAAAACAAGATTAAAATTATTTCACAGTTTTCAGTTACTCTTCAGTGGTTACTTGATAACATATCACAATATAACTCAGATGCTTTTATGCAGTGGTAACAGATATGTTTCCTTATATCACTAGCTTGGATTTCAGTGATATAGTCTAGATATACACTACATATGAAGATGGAACAGACAGAGTGTTCAGAAAAGTCGGAACATGAAATTCAGACGCCGGAGAATCACCAAAAAGAAAGAATAAAATATTCAGTGATGTAGTTCAAAAGACGTTTGGTATAAAATGTGTCTGTAATATGTACACAAGTGTTGGGTAAATTATATAAGAAACAGAAGGCCTGGTTTGCTTGTGAACTGGATGGTGGTCACGTAGATGAACTCGTCTTGCAGTTGCAATTTCTATGACCGTAACTGTATTTCGATTGAAGTCTTCGTTATTTCACTAACAAACAAGTGGCTCGTTGTTTGATTTCGTTGATCGATCGCTCGGTGTTCTTTTTTTTGTTCGCAAGGGTGGAACTTTATAAATGGACTTTTATAAACTGTCTAGAATGGAACTAGATGCGAATTGTTTTCGTTACAGCAAAAGGCACTATGGAGTATCGAGATAATTGCGTCAACCTAACAATAATACAAATGCAGCACGCTCTCGAAGGGCAGTATGTTTTGTAAATAACGAAATACCTTTTGTTCAGAACAACAACAAACCTATGAAATCTACTGTAGGTCGTAAGTAACGGAATCTTTTTGTTCACTAAAACAACAGACGCACGAATAGGCTTATTGTTGTAAGTAATACAAAATGGGGGTTTTTCATTCAAAACAGCAACAAATCCCTGCAAACTCTTAAAGAATTCCAGTTGAATTTAAATGTTATTTCAAAGGAAAAAATTTCATCAGCCTAGCTGATGGAAGTCTGTTAATACAAGCAACATAGGTCCTGTACAGGTGAACCGTAATTAACTCATATTTTGGCTTTATATGGCTTCTGAAAACGCGCGCCAATTTGAGGGGACAAGTAATACCCATGCCTAATTTTGAACATTTATTGAACTGTAGCACTAAATTCCTCCCAACCGCGTCCTACAGTTACCCAATCGAAGCGACTAGGATCAAAACTGTCGAAGACCCTAGACACTTCAGTAATACAAAAAATAAAATCAGATTATTTTTAATAATATTTTTGGAAAGTGTGTAGAGGGTTTGAAGAAAAGTGTTCACAGACTGAATGTATATTTATAGACCTGCTGTAAGGGTTATTACCTAATTACAATATTTATATCCTAGAGTTTTGTCGACCATATTACCGCTCTGAAGAGCACCTTATCCTCATACTTACGTCTGCTGCCGTTCCTGAATCCCAAATGAGAAATCACTCACGACGCCATTGTGTGAGACACACAAGGCGGAGTAAAATGAGCTTCTAACATTTCAAATATCCACGGACGCTGCTAATGAATAGTTGCATATTTTCCTCCCTTTAAACGTCCATTGGCCTACCTGATTCACTGTCAGCAGATCAGTAGATATTCCAAGCGGAAACTCCTGAATAGGTATAAATTTTATTAAAGGACCACCAGGGCTTTAATTCTGTTCACTGAGGTTTGCAGGTCCTCTTGGAATCCGGCTCTGACTAACAGGGTGGAACTGAGTAACGTGCCAGCGATGGAGTAGCCTTATGATGCCGTCTGTTGAATCAGAGAACTCGTGTGTTATCTTGCTAATATGCTTGATGTGTAACATTGCTTTATAAACACTCCGAAAATGTATGCCATTTTTAAGGGGTTTTTAGGTGAGGGTTTTGACTGTTACTGTAATATTGGACTGTAGAACATGTCTGTACCCACTTTGTAACGAAAAAAAGTAGATTGGAAACGGGATAATGATGTAATACGATAACTAGTAAAGTTGGATGTGGGCATAAGATTACAATTTATTTACTAATGAACCTCTGAAACAAAAGAGACAGGCTTAGGTACACCGAGAATAATAAGGTATTTTCCAGAAGGCTGCAGAATACAAACGTAGTGTCGCGGATTGTTTTCTTTTCCAGCATTCAATTACTGGAGCACGAAAATAAACAATCAAGTCCTTTTGATCCAGAACAAAAATAACGATGTTGCAGGTAGCGAAAAAGAGCTTCATATGAATATACGTGATTTGAATAAAGATGTCAAAAGACAAAAGAATTAACCCCTGTTTTATCCGCTTACACGTCTGAAAGCTCTTCATATATAGGAGATGAATTATGGAGTAATTACAGCGCATTTATTCAGATGTCACTCATGCTTTTACGGAAAGGAGAAAACGTAGTTCTGTAGAAATTCATCAACATGATGTGTCATGTGTTTTACAGCACAAACGACACGAAAAGTTCCACTTGTTCGCACAATATTAACTTAATCATTTCCGTTATTTAAGGACTTCATGCAGAGATGCAAAATCACTCCAAGTGACTGTTATTATAGGTTATTATTGTAGGAATATGTTTATCATCTTCTGTGTGGCATATAAGAAACTGTTTGTAATGATATCATGATCGTTTTGTGTTTACGATCCTTAATTTGTCTAATTGAAACTCTTTGCTAAAATGTGGAAGAGCAAAGGCATTTTTGTAAAAAGATCTCCTTGAGGAAACTTTTGGAGTTTTCAAGAAGCGGGAATTAATGAAAGAGTAGCCTTAGGTGTATGACTTGTTCATTCTCATTGCAATCACTTCGATGGGAAACAACGGTTTTTACCTCATTACTTCATCCGTTTACATTGTCCTTGTATAATTCTATCTGCAAAACATTCTTTTCTTTGTTACTTAATTTGTTTTTGTTACTTTTTCTGTTTATTTGTTTAGGACGATAAATTCAAAGAGACACAAGTTATTTATTAGTGTGAATAAATTAATCAAACTCTAGCTTAATTGCCTTGCTTTATACACGTACGTGTAAAGTGAGACTTCATCCACGATCCACAGTCAAATGTAATGCAGTGACTGGAAGGACAGACAGCAATCAGATATAAAATTCTTTTCTGTGGGTCACACTCTGAAAGAAACTCTTGCATACAAGTCTTTCACACAAAGAAAAACTGAAATGCAGATTATGATATTTTTATATTTACTGACATGCTTCCTCCTCTCATAACCTTATATTTAGATCCTACGTAATACCACTTCCATAACTGGACACACTTCTTTTTTCCGATAATGTGTCTTAAGCAATACCGTACCACGTTCCAAGATCTTATGTCAAGGTTATAACATCTCTGGTGATATCAAGCAGGTGTGACAACGTGACCTTAGTTGAAGGATGAAAATTACTTATTTTCGTTGTGATTTCATTGCTATTGAGAGCAGATTAAAGCGCTATAACACTGCGCAGTTTCATCCTAATGTGCTGACGCATATGCTGTTTACAATTAGTAAACTAAGTGAAATAATGCTTCCGGTTATGAATCTCTTCCGGTGTTGAACTTGTCTTGCATACGGTGTTCAGATACACAGAGAAAATTAATTTCGGCTCGTACTTTGAACTTGCAGCGTACTTCGCTCATCCTATATTGCAGCGTTTAGATATATCTTAGAGAACGTTTTAACAAACATTCCGGTTTTCGTCAAAGTCAGTATTATATTAGTGTCTTTGAAGACTATCCTTCAACACTAGCTTATTAATACATGGAATTAGGAAATCTAATGCGCCAGCAGTGGAAAATTCAGCATAAGATTCATTTAATATCAAACCCTCAGTTTTATGAGGAATGAATTTTGAAATGTTGTGTATTTTAGTCTGACAGTATTCCTGAAAAAATAAATCATGATTGTGAGAAATTGGCAGAAATTTATAAGGTATTATTGGCAAAATATTGCAAATAGGAAAACGAAACATTTTCCACAGTATAAAATCCTACACAAATGTTAAAATATTGCTCAGAAAATAGGCTTAAAATTTACATATTTTAAGTACCTTATATTCAGGCCTAATAAGGATAAATCGGATTTAATTTTACTGTCGTTTCCTTAATTTTCCACACAGTCCCAGGCATAACCGAAGTATGTAAACTTTCGTGGGACGAGATCGTCTGCTCTCTCTTCAAAGATGTCCACATTCTGTGTTATCAGCCGTCGCGTCGTCTTCGGTCTGTGGCTACCAAGAACTTTATTAAACTCTTTCTAGGCCATATATTTCTTGGGTAATATTACAATCAATTGACCTTCTGTATTTATGAAATGACATGACATGTAAACTTATTTTCTGACCCATTTTCGTGCATTTTTAACATATATTTTTCGTGAGTTATAACAATACGGCTACATCGCCAAAAAGGCGACATTATTTATACGAGGTCAGCTGACTTCGAGGTATTCAAGACTACATAGACATCTGCAGTTTAGATAAAATTTTTGTTTCTTTTTAATTAAGATAAACATACGAAATTTTGTCAAATGTTTCCTCGCCTTTGTATTAGCATAATTTGTTTTGTAATTAGTTCTTTCAAACGTTAAGCGATTCACATCTATTAACTCGCTACAAGATCTTTCCAAGGAAGCTGATATTTGTTCCTTTGGTCCAGGTGCTGCCTGCCTTAGTAGAACAGGAATAGATTTTATGTTGATAACAAAAACCTAATAATAAATTCTATGAAAAGTCACCTTGAGTGGTTCCACACATCAACACAACCTCCCCCCCCCCCACACACACACAATTCCTCTACGATAAATTTTATTACTGTTCTCATATCTACAACAAATTTCCTATAAGTGGTCTGTTCCCTGCAATATCTCCGAATAATTAGTCTGTAACCTGGCCCATTTTTCTTATTCTTAGTGTGCACGATATGTCCCAGGCCCATTTTTCTTGTTCTTAGTGCGCACGAAATATCCCATTACAGGGTTTTCATGTATGCACCAAAATGACTAGTAACTGAATATACATTAGATAAGGTTTGATTTTGTAATTTTTTCCCTTTATCTATTTGTTCATCTTCGGAATATTTCGTAAAAAAATACGTGTATATTTCTCATCTTATATCGTCAGATTGTTTATTGTTAACAGTTTATTGTTAACAGTTTCCTACACTCTCGAAGTACGCAAGAGACTTTTACTTAGAATCCCTTTTCAAAAGGTTAGAATCTCTAAAGCACCACAGTTTGTATGGTATCAGATTTAGATATCAACGTTGTCTATTACTGTCTGGTGTGTTACGGTCCGTGTGTCGAATTATTTCGAAGATAGTTGTACAGGAAATGTCGCTGCTAATAGAATTCAAGCAGTGAGGGGGGGGGGGTATTTGAACACGGGCTTTGTGTTTGTGTGTGTGGGATCCGCTATAAAAAACTTACTGCAAGAATGTCGGAGCCTTTCATCTTGAATAACAGTGAAACTACATAAACATTTAAACGAACATTTAAATATATTTCTGAATTAATATTTTTAATATATATTTAAATAAATAACTATATATATGTATATAGTTCTGTTAAACATATTGAACTGCGAAGTATCAGATGGAAAAAGATTTATTCTCTTATTATGCTTGATGGAAATCTTGATATCTATATTCACCGTAAAATATGGAAGAAATGAGGTGGGCAGTGGATGTGCCACGCTTGTGGAAGAGCAGAAGTGAAAATACAATTCTGCTTGGGAAAAACTAAAGGCAAAAACTCTGTGAAAAAGAAATTGTAGCTAGGAGGATGATATTAAAATGGATCATAAATAAAGAGTATGTGGTGGTAGAGACTGAATTCATCTGGCTGAGGATAAAAACAAATAGCGGCTTGTTACATGAACGGTAAACCACTTGTGGATTTCATAAAATCCAGGAAGTAACTTCTTTAGCTGAGGGACTTTTAGTTTCTCTTGAAGGACATGGTTCCATTTAGTTGACTGCTTAGTCGGTCAGTTTGTCAGTCACTCATTCAGTTTGTCTGTCAGTCAGTCAGTCATTTTAACACCGAAGTAGAGTAAGTGAAAGAATTAAATAAAATTCTTCCTTTCTTTATGAAAAATACGATTATTAAAAAAAATTGTAAATTACTCTGATAATTCGTGTAGAAGTAAAAATAGTGTTTCTTTGTAAGAATAGTTTTCATAATGGCGTACCTATGTGGTAATCAAATAAGCATGCTGAATGTTTAAACTTCTTTGCACCTGACCACCTGCAAGACATCGCACTATATTGCACATCTTTCGAGATAGGCTACTTTATCACACCCAAGTTGGTAGAAACTGAGACACTTCAACGTACACAACAATTTAGTGTTGTTTGCAATGTTTACGTTCTAACACTTCCATAATAATATTAGAAAATCACAGCTGTTTATGTTAAGACAAATATTTTCGATATCAGTTATGTGACGTTAGTCCATTTGTAGTTACTTACTGACCGTTATGAACAACATGCATGTCCCATCTTCAAGGGAGAAGCAGTCCAAAAAGAAACCCCTTGAAGACGGGACAGATAGATTTTCCGAAACGTCGGTATATAACTACTAATGTACACTGCGTATTTTCCCAGAGGAACCATTTACAACCTCAACGGAAGCCTGCAATCACGCACAATTCCTATATGCTTGTACATGAAACATCAATTTTAGCCTTAAACAAGTAAACGCCATTCATCATTTTCATATACTTCTGAGCCACCTGAGTATCGAAGTGACATCAGAAGCTATTACAACGTAATATATTCCTTGTGGCATTAAAAAACCTCTGTTAGTACTAATTATTTTACTTGCATGACACACCTCTTAAAAACTTCTGTTCGCATGAATCTTGTACTTATATATGACTTTTATTCAAATTTATTTCACTATATTTAGCCTACTCAGACTACTACTTGTACGCTGTCTTCCTCATTTTGAAGGTAAAGCAATACCATTACAGGTCTGGACAGGCCTAGAGGGTTCCAGGAAGTTGAAGTTCCCACATTTCCAGACAGTCAGCACTTGAAGGTGGTAAGGTTGTCAGCTCTACGCACTGGCCACCTTTACCTCCAGGAAATATTCCTGTCACTCATTTCTGCTGGAGGCTGAGGATTATGTCAATGAAAAATTGGGAATCGAACCCACTACCTTCCAGCTTGTAGCGCAGTATCTCAACTAACTGTCACACCGCGTGCCCCTTTCTTCATTGCGTTTTTTATAATTGCCGTGAGCCTGAAAGTGACCTATCCTACGTCGACACATGTCGGCGTTATATACACGTAATTTCTGTTGTCCGAATACAATTGTGTTTTGACTGACACAACTTTTTTATATCGTAATAGGGTCCTGTTAATTTGTTCTCAATTTGTGCCTTCTCTTTGTATGTTATTGTTACTTGCAAAAACACTTTAAGCGTTACAAATGTTGAGTCTAAGGAAGTTTTAAATTAATCGACAGGCATAATAAGTGGAGTACCGGAACATGATGCGAGAAGGGCCAGTTTAACACATATGACTCTTCTTCCTTTAGGATACCGTTCAGATTAATTTGAAACGTTGCATTTGCTGAGACGCTGTTGTGAAGATGGACGGACATTGCTCCTGATACTTTCCTGCTGCGGTATTCTTCCATCGCCAGGTGGATCCGATCCCCTTGGCTGCTGCTATTGTCCAGAGAAATTCTTACTTTCCTGATGAAGGGATTCCGTGTTTCAAGTCGTACATCAACCAGACTTCGCGTGCTAAATATTCTGTGCAAAGTGAAGTCAGCATTCATTCATTTAATAGTCTGCCTTACGACAGATCCAAAGCCTCTTCAAAAACGAGCTCTCCACATAGTACGCTCTAGAGCTTCCTCCTTCAAATGAGAATATCCTCTCATTTCCTTAAGGTCATCCAGTAGCTTCTTACGTCTTCCTCCTCGTCTTCCTGTCCCTTCTATCCCTCCTTTTATCTTTCCTTCAATAACCCGTTGTAGAAAACAGTTTCTACGCATAATGTGACCAGTCCAGTTAGACTTCCGTTTACTTATTTCATGTAGGATATTCCTCTGCTCCTTGACTATAATCAATAGTTCTTAATTTCTCACATGGTCGAAGTCAGCATAGAAAATAAAAAAATTACAGTGACAACCAAGACAGCGTTGTTTTGGCACCAGTGTTGTTGAAGAAATTAGGTTTGATGACACTGTGAAGTAGGCCTACTTACGTGCAGTGTTATGTCCTTCCTTCCGATTACAGCGAGCACGTGATTGAAATTTAAACAGTAGCTGTGGTTATATGTTAGTAATTCGCCTCTTGTTGTACATTGTTCATATTTGTAACGCTAAGCACTACTCGCATATCACTATTTAACATGCATTATCAAGCGCAATACCAATGCATGTAGAATTCTGACCGGAAAATCTCCAGTGAAGGGACCAAATGGGACCCATAGCTGTACCTTAGAATAACATGTTGAAAATAACGTGCATGAATATTCCGGTCAACTCTACTCAGCATGGCCAGCTTAAAACCCGGTGGCATACTACTACGAATATGAACGTAGCTTGTGAGTGGGAGGTGGGAGATGTGTGGCTACCCGGGGCAGCGGAGTTCAAGTGGCAGCAAAATAAATGTTTTAAATGAAGGAAATTTTCGTTTTCTTCTCTCAACAAGTGTTAAACTATTCACACAAATAAAAGTAAGTTTAATGAATAATTTTGACTTTTTTAAAGTTTGTGATTTATACCACGGGCGGTCGTTTGTATTGCTTGCTTCACTCATTAAAACATGCTTAGCTACATTACTGGTTACAACTATAAAAATCAAGATTCAGTTCGTTAAAATGATGAGATCTGACAGTTTTATCACATGGAAACATTTTATGGAATACCCAGCATCTTGAAAGTGTAAAAGTATTTCATTTATCAAAGTCGTTCTTTTCGAAATGTTAGACAACTCTGAGAGTGGAATTGACAAAAACATAAACCAGTGATAATAATAGGTATGTTTTTACTCTTGCACAACTTTTACGATGCTCGGTTTATTTAGCAATGTTTACATAGAAGATTTACCTCTGAGAAGCACCGTAAAGGCTGCTTAATGGGCTGTCATGATATGTTAACTTCTGAGGCAGGATTTAAACACAGCCCTTAGAAATTTCATCGGTGAGAGTTCCTTATAAATATTACATAAAATACTCTCATCTGTATAGTGGGGGAATTTTCTGACACTCAAGAAGAATTGCGTTCTATGCATTTAGCAAACGTTGTGAGAAATATTAATTATAACAGTTTGCTTTAATGAGATATTTATGAGTTCTCCTATTCACATCGCAGTCAGTATGTACTTCGCAAAATAGTTGAAAGTTTTCATATTTAGTCATTGTTAAATAAGAAATTTTAAAAATTGATTTGAATATCGTGTAAAATTAATTATGAGGCACTGCGTAATGGACTTACTTCAAAAAAAACGCCACTTGTTTGCCTTGAGTGGCTGTCTTAAGTGCTACATTTTCTGTGCACACTACTTTAGGCGTAGATATGCACTTAATTAAAAACAAGCCTTCATTCACGCAAGCACATATTAACATAATCGTAGTTAGGAATGGCCCAGTATTTCATATTTCACTAACATTTCTGCTGTCTGGTTTTGAGAAAAAAACTTATAGTTTGCTGCCGCAGCGATATTCAGTATTGGCAAGATGTGTATAATTCATTTACGCGTTGAGCTTATATTCGCAGAGTATAACCAAAAAGATGCGACTTTTCTTAATTTATCTATTTCTGTAAAACGCTCTACATGTTTCAGACGGTTTTCCGTCCATCATCAGGAGCTTAAAACTGAACATACAGCGTCAGGTATTTGTCAGACCAATACTGCTACCTGCTGCTAACCTGGCAAGGCTAGCAGCAGTTAGCAGTATTGGTCTGACACATACCTGACGCTGCATGTGCAGTTTTGAGCTCCTGATGATTGGCGGAAAACCGTCTGAAACATGTATAGCGACTTACAGAAATAAATAAATTGAGAAACGTCGCATCTTGTTGGTTGTACTCTGCGAATATACGATTATTAGCGATGCACGGACATATGAATGTTAAACCTTGAGCTTAATTTTTATTTATATATTTATTTTATTTTACTGTGCCTCTGTGATGCACGATGGGAAGGGCGTGGTAAATTTTCATTCACCGTCAAGAGGCCAAAGAGGAGGTATTGGTTATACTATTATATGTGGCACCATCAGAATCTTTAAAAGAGATTGGTCCATGTGAATTCGTAGGTTACGTTTAGTTAGCTCAGTTCTATACTTATAAGTCCGTAATATTTCTAATGACTTAATGTGGCATACATTTACAATATTAATTATAAATCGGTAGATATTACCGGCAAGGATTTTCCTTAAAGCTTAAAATATTCAGCTGTAATATGTCGAATGTCACTGCACATAAAAGACACAGTGTAATTAACATAGCTAATTTAAGTAATGCAATTTAATATACTGTTTAGAACGATCTGCATTATTACCGTAATTACGTGTAGATGATCGTAGTTTCAAAGGTATATTGCTACATTTTCAAAATTTAAAATAAAAACAAAACTTTACAAAACAGAGGTATTTTATTGTACTGCTGTAGTCAAGATGCGTTGCTGATACACATTTAGGCCTGATCTGTATTCAGTATGGCTACGCGAAGCACAGTTTGTTCAGGCACTACGCCACAATGCGGAAAGTCACAGGCTCCTTTCCCGATGGCTATTTCCTAGAGGGTAAATGTGGCTAGCGCGCAGAGCTAACAACCTTGCCACCTTCATGTGCCAATGGACCAGAAATTCTGGGAGTCTCATCCTCGTGGAACACTAAGGGCCTGTCCTGGCCTGAATATGGATTGCTTTACTTTGTCTGTGTTCAGTACCAGACTGGGCTATATGTGAGAACATCCCACATGTAATTTTTAACTGTGGAAGCAGCATCACGCTTTGAACTAGTGTAATGTGTACCACTGTCTCTAACTTAAAAGATATCTGGCTCTTGGCTCTCAAATCTCTTTCTATCATAAAGTCAGTGACTATTAAAGTACTCTTCAGTTGATGAATTAGTAAAGGACGAAGTGCACCAAACATTGTTTCTTTGAAATCTAAAATTGAAAATAAACCCTATCGGCCATGGATACTTCACGTCCAACCCAGGATGAGATCATCTGAGACACAAGGAAACTGAAATAAAATTCCATGTAATGAGAACCAATGAACAGTCATTCTTAGGGTTCCAATAGGAACGGTGTCGTTAATGGCATTGCGCAGGGGAATATGGGAAATTTAATTAGTAAACGAATGAAGTATACGGCTTTACTTTGAGTACTAAAGTAGCCGCACAGTACACAGTACACAGAACAAGCGACAGCACCGTTTCGTCGCCGTCTAGAGCTGCAAGTGCCAGATCTGAGGCTAATAAAATCCACCTGATGAGAGATTAAGGGTCTGTTGGTTAAGTCAACATGTTCAGCGTTACGTGTGGAATGACATACGAAGTAGGGATAGTGGAGTATAATCTGAAATGTTAATATCGTACTGTACCAAATGTAATCCATTAACGTTAATTTCAAGCAGTTGCATCAGTAGGACAAGAGATCCAGCTTCGCCCGTCGTATTTTAATATATGGACACAGTTCGAATTCTAAACGCTGAAAGTGACCCAGTTCCTCTGTACCTGTAGAATTAGTACTTTTACACAGTCCCCTTACAAATTCTTAACGTTTTCCCTCATTTTCGAATATCTTAACCAGACTCCTATTATTTGACATTATTCTTTCAGGATTACCGTAACTGAGTGAGAACCGTAAATACAATTTCCTTCCACCTTAACATCTAGGTGATAAATGTACTCTAGCCACGTAAGAGTCACGTATGTGCGACACGTGTTTGAGTTTTAATGAATGTAGTTAATCTGCCTGAACTCGAAGAAGGCTTATATTCTAGTAATATCGCATGGTTATTTGTGTTTTGAGACCATATTAAAGACGCGAACGAAATGTGTTTTGTGGGGAGTGAAATTCCAACTTTTACTCTGCAGTCCATAAAACATTTCGGTCAGAAGTTGGGTTTAACTTAATGGAATTTAATGTTTATAGCTGCTTCAGAATAAACAAACTAAACCGCCAGAGAGCAAGCAAGCCAGGAATTCAACAACGCGACTGTTAATGCCCCTTCTTAAACATCAATATACGTTATATTCTTTTAGTCTAATAATATTCGAAGTCAGTTTATGTGATAACTCAATATGTGTCCATATGCTTGCTGCCATGTTGAGTGATACATTTGGCATTATAAAGCGGTCTATATTCGTTATACACAGGCTCACTGTCTCTTTAACAGACGCCACACGTTAGACATAGGCCTCTTATTTCCACAACTAGCCCAACAATACGTATCGTATTATGCAAAATATAACAATTGTAAAATGTGTATTCGGTACGTTAGTAATGCATGTAGGTATACGAAAGGTATAAAATTTTCTGTTCTGTAATAAAGATGTTTTGAAAATCTGAGTCTTCTGGACTGTGACGCTGTCTTTGGGTGGTGGTAGTTCCCGTCTGTTCTAAAGATCGTGGTACCTTCTTCTTCAAGGGTTAGCAGTCCAAGAAAAATGATCTGTCTAGCGAAAGTTGGAGAAATATTTCAGATTTCGATACTTTTACAGATTTAATTGAATTCCTCCGTATGATGTTTTTTGCATAGAGGGAAGGGTGGCTTGTTTAGCGACCTGAAATATTCGTATGTAGCCGTCAATACGAATAAAACTGTATCACTTATGTTGTACTGATTTTCTTTACTTTTGAGTGCGATGTAATGGCAGTGTCAGTAGCTTGCATAGCGGCAATGGTCAGATGGTCAATTAATTATGCACTCGAAGGAAGGAGCAAGCAAATGGTGGTGGGTAGGCATTTCTGAAGCTACCAAAGAAAACCAAGAAAATTCAGGTTATCCATTATCGAAGTCCAGACAAGGAGCAACGAAATATTTACCAGTCTTGCATACAGTAACTAATATTTTGGAAACGTGATAAAAGTATCATTTTTATCTTCTGTTCATTGAGGCTGAGAAAGATCAGTGTACGGTTAGGTCGCTTTCTGCGCCCATCTAAAAAAAGACCAATGCCGATAGATCTCAAAGCATCAAGAGGAATTCCAGTCTGCTGTCCCATTGCTTGGGAGCTAAAATGGTCTGCAATGCATATCTTGCATCGCTCGGCATAATAAATCGACAGCAAAGCGAACATGATGTAACGGGACGATACGCTAATCCAATTTTAGATTTTGTTTACTGATGGGTTGTTGTCAAATTTACCTGTTACATAATGACTTGTAATAATGTACCATCTTGCAGTTTATGGGCCTTATTTATTGCATCTTTATATCAATTTTTTCCCAAAGAAAGGCCTTGTACAGTATGAGGTAACCATGGCTAACCGCTTGAGAAAGTCTGAATTATATATCGTCTTCTTGCCACTCAGTTATGACTTTGCCTTGCTGTCTCTTCTGTTATAGAAAATCTCCTTTCCTTTCTCTTTATATCTGCCACTCTTTTGTCCTGGCCTTAATTTCCATTAAGGCTAGTATTAACTGAAGCCCTAAAGAGTCTGCAAAAGCCTGCAGTTTACTTCACTCACACGAAGCAATGTGGTGCCTTACATAGGAAATTTATAATTATCCTGTCATCTACATAAGAGTCCAAAACTTGTGTACGGATATCAGAGTTTGCCCGTGTAGCTGTATAAAGCTCGCAAAATCTATAGTGAGAGTAACTTCTGTAGATGCTAAGGATGTTTTAAATTAATCAAACAGCGTAGTTTTTGTCTGTGGATTTGTGTTATAGCGGTAATTAATTTTAACACGTTAATATTTCTTGTTAGACATTCAATGTTTGTTTTGAATTCCAGTAATATCTTGTGAATTGTGAAGTTTTCCGAGTAACTCTAACATGTACTTTCTCGTCTAGACTAAGTTTGAAGCAGTAATTGGAAACTAATTGGCCCAAACATCCATGAATTATCGTGTTGACGGACGGATAGATGGAACAAAAAATGCAGGAAAGTGCTTTCTGCAGCCAAGTGCTGCCAAAAAGGAATGGCTTCCTCTCTCTCAGCACGTCTCCTTGCTTTTCTCCACTAAAAAAAGGCAAACACGTCTCCTATATCTTCAGGAGTTGAGATGGAAAATTAGCAAAGAAGCCCTTCCAATGGATACTGTGCACACTACTTGCACGCGTTAGCCTGTACAAGCTTCGTTACTGTTCGATGTAAAAATATGTGCCTTGAAAGACTGGCCATTAAGGGGAGAAAAAGCCTCCTTTGTTCAAAACAACCAGCCAATGTAACCCAGCCTATTGTGCCATCAGCAACAGAATTTAGCCGCGAGCTTTTTGGTCACAGTCAAAAACTAAAAACATAATGACTCACGTTTTAAAAAGGACTTTGTAATTACGTTATACTGCTAAACAAAATATCCTTCCTTTGATATGGGGCTTATGCATAACTGTATTTAACTGTCATCTGTAACCTTCGTGGAATCCGTGCGTACTGTATAAACAACCGATACCGACGGGACCTTTTATACTTCAGCAATTGTTACACGATAAACTGTCATGCTGATAACAAATAGCCTTCAAGGAATATGAGAACTGAAAGCTATTGAAAGCTTTACTTTTCTCAGGGATGGAATATCTATGAGTTTGAATATTTGTACAATTTGAATGCATATACTCTGCAGACATTTAAACTTACAAAAGGTTGGTTTATAGAAATTAAGCGAAGAGATTATTTAGGAGAAATGTGCTTAGATGGAAGCCTAAAGCCACGGAAGTGTCTTTGTTGAGAAGCTGGTGTTTCCTCAGGTAGGCGAGAAATTTGTCACATTGTATGGGACCCGAAAGCTCATTACCGTTTTTAAAAGACTCCTCCACTTCCCCTTTCCGGAACACATCAATTCATTCCACGCCCTTCTGTCCTATTACTTTCAGATTTCGTTTAGTATTATACTCCCACTTATGCCCAGGTTTTCAGGTTTCCTCGCCCAATTCTGCACGCATTTCGCTTTTCTTCATAAGTACAACATGCCTGATCGCACATCTCATTCTCCTTGATTAGTTCATCATAATGACATTTGATGAGATTTCAAACATGAAGCTGCTCATTATGTAATTTTTTCCATTCTCCCGTTACTTTATCTGTCATAGGCCCAAATATCATACTCACCACCCTGCATTCGAACATCCTCAGTCTTTGTTCTTCACCTAATGTTGAAGACAATGTTTCAAGGAAAAGTAAACAGGAGGTACAGTTAAATTTCCTGTATTCTAATCTGTAGATTCTTCTGTAGCAAACAGGAAGACAAAAGATGCCGGACCGAATGGTAGTTGGCATAGATGGGGGAATGCTGAAATGAAACTAGACATATGACGTAGGAATTTGTAGACTAAATGTGGCTCAGGACATGCTTTCGTGATTATTTTTGGATTCAGACGGGACCAGAGATTTATTGATAAACGAAGTAACCATGAACGATTCAACAACGACTACTTGGTGCGCCATTAATTATTCACAAAATTAATAAACAAAGAGCACCCATTTCTTCTGATATATGGAATTTTAATTTTGCTGCTAGATTTTGGAAATGTTTGTGGACCCTTTATGCTATAACCGTATAGCCTAGTAGCAATTTGTTCCAGATTCGACGTTGGTCCATTGATGGATAAACGAACAAAGTTAATCTGCGAACAGATTCCTTCTTTGGATTACTGCCAAAATCCTGAATAGCATGTCGATTTTTGCTAGCTGTTTTGTACGCACGTTGAATCGACATGTTCGCTGCAGGAGAAAAAATTTGTTGTAGGAAAAGTAAAGCGAAATGGGATATAATTCTAAATTGGAGTTTCAAAACATTAAGATATTAAAATTTGACTCATTATATTTCCTGTATCTTCGATCCATTCTTTCGAAACTGAATGAAAATAACGATACGAAATGTTGGAACAAGTGAATAAATTTGTCCTAACATTGAACCGTCATGAATTTATCTTACATTCGTACGCATGCAACAGAACTACTACCTTCTTCTTGTTGTCTGAGAAAAATACGTGAGATCAATGAAGTTAATATTAAGGAAGAATACATTTGGTTGGAGAGAGTGTTAAAGTGTTAGTGTGCTGGAAAAATTACGACATGGTTTTAGTAGGCCGTATTTTCTTATCAATTAAACGCGCTGAAAAGAAAACTTAAACTGAATGTTAATTAAAATATTTCGATAAGCAAATTTTCACGCGGCAAGACAAAATATAGCCAGTAACCTACTTCTTTCCATTCACAACACAGCAGCTGCTAGTGCTGCACTTCCAGCAGTCGCACTGATCACTTTCAGTTTATCTAAGTTGGCCACCTGCCCAGTACAAGGAACTTTCGACATGACCCCGACAGAAAACGTGAAGGAGTTTCGAATCTTCTGATAACAGAGTCCAAGTAATTGACCTTAGGAAACTACTGATTGAGTGCTTTAGAGCACCTACATCGTCAATAAAATGAGGAGCTACTCCGTCTTTCTGAAAATTTTCTAACTTTACCTTCGTCCGATAACTGAAATGCAAAGTTATCCGAAATGTCAAAGTAATGGTTGTCTCATTAAAAGTATAATAATCCAGTAATATTTTTAAGAAATGGTGCGTACTACACATTAATTTTCAACACAAGATCAGATATGTCTTCAGAAATATATTCCATTATGTATATTTGTTAAGAACATTTGACTAATAAAACCTCGGATGAACTTTCTGTATGTTTTACACAACTGAAGGAACTTCCACTAAACCTAATAAACTTAATGCACAATTAAAACAATAACTTATAAGTACACTTAATAAAATACAATTCATGCTATGTATTGAACTGCTACATGTTTCAGCACCGGATTCTAACCACAGGGAGTTTATTTACAAGGAATATAGGCCCAAAACGTTAATCTAGGTACTACCTTGTCCGTATTGGAAAGTTTAAAATGATAAAATTCTAAAATATACAAACAATTCTAAAATATACCAAGTTGGGTATTTTTAGATTTTTTTACATTTTAAACATTCCAGTACCGACAATGTAACACCTAGACCAAAGTCTAGGGCTTATATTCCTTTGCCTTAACAACTTTGCCAGAGGATGGCACCCCTGTGCCGAAATGTGTAGGAGCTTTGATAATTGTTATGAACTTTATTTAGGCGCATAAGTCGGTAGATGTATTAATTGCAAAAATATACACGGTATTAGTAACGCCAAAAAAGAAACGCACAAGGTACACAGGGGGCGTGTCGCCAAATGTTTAATCAGGAAGTAATGTGCAGGTTTCTGCTTCAGTTACTTGTTGGGGTAGGTTTGGGTTTCCAAACATCAAGCGATACTTGAAGTAACAAACTGGTACTGGCATAACAAGACTAGCATTGTCATGATTTCACGATTTACTTCCTCTTCGTTTGTCGATGCACATGTAACAACTAACTCTGCCTACAATAGCCACAATAACAATAACAAAACAAAAACAAAATATAGTCCCCCGTCCTTGAATAGGTTTATTTAATTATCGTCTGTATAATATAATATAATATAATAAATATAATATAATATAATAATATATAATATAATATAATGTGATATGTACGATAAAGTATGTGATGTGATGTGATATGATATGATATGATATATGATATGGTATATGATATGATTGATGTGATGTGGTATGATATGGTACGATATAATATATATGATGATATGATGATATGATGTGATATATGAGATACGATACTATACGATACGATCCGATATGATATATGATATGGTGCGGTATGGTATGGTATGGTATGGTATGATATGATATATCGTATGATACGATACGATATGTTATAATATATCACAAAATGTGTATTGTTCTTTACATTATATTATCCATACACGAATCCGGACAGATGTAGCTAATCTCAACTACTGTATTTTGTTAAAAAGCTATATTCCCTTAAATTTAGGCACCTAAGACTTCGCATTTACGAGGGCCCGCAACCTGAAAGGTTAAAAAATGTACTGTAACTGATGTGTTGTTTGTCTTGCCCTTTATTCCACGCATTTTATAATTTCATACAGCGGAAGCGATTAATTTACCAAAGGTGCATATTTAACAGGAAACACCGGTATTCAATGCAGTCTTGTTCCCAAACCATAGTGTTTAAAATCCGAAATAATGTTGTTAAATAATTATGCAGTTCTCAAGTGTGTATGGGATATACTTCACACTGTACTACGCAACACATCTTCCTTTGCCACACCGTCAAGAAAAATATCTCCATACTTGAAACAGCACTCTCAGTAGCCTAACGGTCGCATGCAGCTTTCACCCTCCTAAGTTCTTTTCTTACTAGAAGTGTAGGAACAGTAAACATACTACACAGATTTCAGTTCGGGAACATGACTGTGTCCTGAAATTTGGAAGCAATCAATTGTTATAAGTTAAATACGTTATTCCGAAAGCGTGTCGACCTCATTAATTCAAATGGTTACATCGCATAGTGCTTGCTAGACAATACACATAGAACAGCAGCGTATTTGTTTCTGCGCCATTAGCTACTAGAACTATAGACACTCTGAACTGATTTTACAAGACAGGAAGTAGGTTGAAACACAACACACACAAACACACCCTAAGCTGGATTACAACTTTGTCAAGATCGAGGGCTACTATCAGTAATTACATCGAGGCCTGGGATTAAATGTAACAAGGATGACATAATAACAGTATCAGAACGAAGCGTCACTCTCTTATTCAAATATTCGTAGTACTGAAGTTACTGTGAGATGATGAGTATTAAATGAAATTTCTTGATTAAAACGGACATCGATTATTTTACGTGAACATTATGCATTAAGAAATCCACGTTAGATCAAGCATTCATGTCCTTTAGTTGTTCTGATCAGAATATCTAGGATCTAACAACTCAGAAAATTCATTACAAGAAGCAAACTCAACACCAAGCCACCTAAAAGTATATATATCTGAAGGTTACTGTCTTCTGGGAGGTGACGCCGTGTAGGAATCAGTTATGTACCGAATTTATGGGAGAATCTGTTGCTTTCCTCTTCAAGAATTCCGACACCAAGGACCGCGATTTTCAGGGATGTTGGGTAGCGTAAATGGGTATTTGTTTACAGATGTTCCGCGACAGCGTATAGGTCAAATTTTCTAAGTGCCCAAGAAAAACTGCACGTGTTCTTGTAGATTTGAAAGCTTGGATACCTCAAACTACACCGCGATGGAAGCATAAAATCGCGTGTCTAGACTGCACGATATCATGTCCGAAAAGGCAATAAACTTCGCTTCATTTAGAACCTAAAGTGTCATACCAAACACGTGACGCAACAAAATGTTTGCCTCGATTTCTTCCATTGATGTTTAAACAAGTAGCTAAATTATCCGTCACGGGTAGTTGACCCATAGAAATTCGTTTATTTATGAATAGGTTTACAAATTTATATAACTACTTTGCAGTTTCTAAAAAACTTATCTATAAAATTTTTCGGTTCAAAACATTTTTTGGCACATGAAAGCATATGTTTGTGGTCACAAACAAAGCAACTGAGTCACACTTCAAATATCTACTCTTTTGTAAGTGCTGTTAACTGGCCTACGACATGTCTTAAACATTCTCTATTCATGGAACGTCTTACTTCAGTAGACAAGGACAATCTATAAATCAAATCGCTGCTTCTTCTTTTTCGAAACCCATCTGAACCTGTGGTGGAAGTAAATGAATTGGTTAGATGCACATGTGTGCTATTCTGCCGAAAAGGAGAGAGACTGATGTTCAGAAAGAAAAGCCGGTAGGTAATCAATTACCATTTTTATATTTTTTTTAAAGAATATGTCGATATATCGCCACACGAAACTGTCACATCGATTAACTGCGATAGAATTTTTCATTCGATACACATTAACTGACGAAAGTGTATAGTTTGTAGTTCTAAAGATGGCGTTAATATTTTTATGAGTGTGACGACATTTGCAACGTTCTCTTGAGAATGACTTCTTACTCACCGTCTGTATATACGATATTAACACTGTGAAAAATGAAGTTTATTTGAATAATATATAAAACGTCAGTTATTGCTTCAAATTTATCAAATATGTTCCCACTACAAAAGTCAGCCAATTAATGCTACGGTGAAAAATAATCGCTGTTTGTTCTAAGCTGCATTGAAAACCATTAATGCTACTTGCGTATAAAATACCGAGCTTTTCAATAACAAAGGACGTGTTACCAACTTGCTGACAGCATATTTAAATGAGTTAATAAATTTTTTTATATACGCATTTGTTAAGGACTGTAACTTATCTAGGGAATCTGAGGTGAAGGGAGCAGAATATTACTGAGGCTAGAATTAATTCTGGTCTCTGTTCATTTCTTGGGTTATTTGAGTCAGTTGCGCCCCTTACGAAAAGGGAGTAACTGTTACGTTCGGTCGTATGGAACGTCGTAAAACAGTTCATCCAAACATGGGATGCTCACCCCCTTTTCTATCTTTATCTCTCTTTGTCAAAGCGTTTACCCGGGTTTGTTTAATTCTGAAAACAATTTCGCAGGAATCTTTGGGGTGTTCTACCTTCAAGGGGAACCAACATGTGGCAGAACAGTCGAAAAATATGGGAAAATGATTGAACTGCAACGGAGACCGTCGGCAGACAAGTCCACGCGTTACGTTGGATTCACATGTAATGATGGGTTGTTCTGGGAGTAGCTTTGTGTGTTGGCTTACAGTTTAAACTTTTACCAATTTAATTGCAAGAAAATGTGTTACATTATAAAGACATACTGAAGGGAGAACGAAAAATCAGAGAAGAAATTGTGTATATTTTTGGAATTATTCATATCGTCCATTTTCTTACATTCCGTATTTTACCCAAAAAATGTCACTAATTACAATAAAATAAAACATACCGTAAAATTCACTTCAAATTAGGTACTAACTGCTGCATGTTTCGGCACCAAGGTGCTATTATGAAGAAGTTAAATAAAAATAAGTTATCTTAATTCGAACACGTAATTCAAGCGATGAAGTACGTATTGGACTTAGGATGCTTTATGGTTATTTAACTCCTTCAGGATGGCACCTTTGTGCCGAAACATGCAGCAGTTGATACATAATAAGAAGTGTGTTTTATGATGTTTCATTTTATTATAATTGGTGCCTTTTTTGGTTAAAATATAGAATTGTGAGTCATGTTAACAAAAAGCCCCTATTTCGCTTTGGGAATTGGAAGCTCCGACATGACACTGCACAAATCCAATACAAATATTCGATAATTACGTACAGACAACAAGATTACAGAAAAAAAATTTGTACTTATGCATATGGTTCTTAAAACCGGCGTGAGGCAGTTTGCTTTTATCCTGCAAGTTGCGAATCTAAGCCCACAAAAGCAAAAGAAATGCAAATACAGACAGCTCCCAACTTACGCAATAGTTACGCTCCGGAATATCCGACGCGAGGCGAATTTTGCGCTAGGCGAATGTGAGTACCCATATTTTCGACCATGTGTTCATATATATATGGGTCCATCACAAGTGGAACCTGAATGGCCACAGCATGGTCACACTGCCGCTTGTGTTACCGCTCAGAAGCATTCTTCTGATTTTTCATCTCGTTGCGATTTCGTTCGCGAAAGGAAAACTGAGCGCGTGTTTTAAGAATGTTGTTTTTTGAAATTTTTATTTTTTTAATTGCGCATCTGCAACTATGTCATTTGAAACTGTGTAAGTGGTGGAATGTCGAGAATGAATTTGTAAGGAGTTATAAAAGCGTTGACTTGATTACATAATTTTCTCTGTTTTGGTGTAGTACATGAAAATTGTGGTTTTGGCTTGCTTCGTTCTTACGCTTGTACGTAATAAAACTCCAGTTGTTTCACGTTGTTTTACTTGTGGAAAGGTGAAGAGTGTAGAGCTTTGAGAGACGTTAGGCTCCTCCGCGACCTCGGTGGCTATTTGCCACTCGACAAGGCATTCGATTCCGGAAGATCGGAACATTCATTTGCACCGCTGTGAGAACCTGAAATGTTGCATTGTGTATCACCCTGTTTTTGCCAAAAAAAGAGTGACATTCTTTCTTCCCAGTGGGTCAGTTTCCGTCCTTACATGAAAGAATGAGGGTGACAACAACTCAATTTGATCAATAAAAACTAACACGTAATTTCCACAGATTGTTGGGTGACTGAGTATCACTTCTTCTTTCGGATGCAAATGTCTAAGTGCTTAGTATTTTACACGAGGAAGGGAAAAAATTAACTTGCAGAAAGGTTGTGTTCTTACTTGATTTCGAGAAGACAAAGTTCAGAATTCCGTGGTGCTAAATGTAATATACTATCCTCACAAACCATTAGGACTGACAGATTGTGTTATTTGTAATAAGGGAAAAGATGTGGAACAGAGACCTACTGCAGAGAAATTATATGGAACAAATAAGGTACTGCCAGCTGACTTCAGGATCAGCACGTGCCTCGCATTAGCATTCACCACAAACCTAATCATTGTTTTCATAATTGTCTCCATTGTCACGTTTTCGACATTAGGATTAGTTTACATTTGTTTTGGTCACTCTGGCTTGATATTTCTATCCAGCTACATAAATATGGAACGCAATAAAATGTCGGATACGTGTTTCAGCAAGACGAATAATAATGGAGGGCAACTCAGAGTTACACGATAATTATTGGAGTGAAACGTGTCTAAATTAAAAACTTACTAGGAATGGGATCTACGTCCAGTGTGGAACAGTCCTTGTGGTGGGAATATATGGTTAAATCCAGTTAATATCTCACCTAATAAATTTCCGGATTTGAGGCAAAATGAGAAGTGAAATTGAAATGTAAAGTTGTCTTTTTCACGCCATGAAAGTAATCCTATAAATGGGAGCGGGCGGAAGTTCAAAGCATTCTTAAACTCGGCACTAGACGAAGGCGAGTGTCCAGTGCGATTCCCTGACTACCTTACCGTTGTGGACACAGCCCGCCAACATCCATTAAACAGGAGACTGGGTGGACCCCAGAGACGGTGTGGACGCTTAGGAGATGAGACAAAATGTCTTGTTACCACCGCAAATCGAAGCATTATTCCATACTTAGCGAACTCGCATTGTAGTCGTTAAAAGGGGAATGAGTCATTGATGTTTTGACGGTCGTGTGATTTTGCACTGTGCTCCAAAATTTGTCTGAGAAGGAATATTTATACAACAAGATAGAAAAAAGTAAACCAGACCGACACAGCATGAGTCTTGGGATTCTCTAACAACAAGATAAGAAACCAAACGTGCAGGTCAGGTGGGTGGCACACCTGCTTCTTAGTCCTGGCGTACCAATGTAAAACATCTGGCCGGAGACCAACTATCGTGAGAGGTTTTCCGTAGTAATCCTAAATTTCTTCAGGAAAATTTTCTTTTGTTATTCCAGTCAGACCACGGTCGCTTCCATTTACATTTCTTTACATTCTTTATTCACCAGCAGTCCTGTCACACAGCGCTACGAAAGTTTAGCTTAGAAACCTAATTAGCTAAATGAATCATAGCCTAGCAGGTAGGCGGATGGATGGACGGAAGGACGGACGGAAGGACGGACGGGCGGACGGGCGGACGGACAGACAGACAGACAGATAGATAGATAAATTGACGGATGGATGGATTGGGAAGGAATGATAATAAAATGATGCAGACAAACAAGCGGAATATTTTGTGTGAAGTAACAGCTTTTTTAACTTAGTTATGCGTAATGGTGTTTCGGTGCGTAAAGCGGACCACACATAAGCGTACGTAATTACTCACACGTGAGTTAAGACTATGCAGTATTCTTAGGTAGACGTCCCTTGCTGTGAAAGGTGGAAAAAAACAGAGTTACCATAGTACTCACCGAAAAATGTTTTTTCGTCAGTACGACATAAAGTATCAATATCAAATATTCCTCCTGTGCTATTTCCGTGGAAGCTCTATGATTTTAATATGTGTTACCGGAGGAATTTTCCACGTAAAACATAGTACGTAGAACTTCCTATAGGGGAAATGCTATTCATATCACGAAAAATATTTCGTTTGAAACATACAGGTGTAGACAATTTTTCCACAAAGTAGAAGTGTTGTTTATATTTCAAAACGGGCAATAGCGTAAAAGGAGAAACTGGCTCAGATTGATTATTTCCGATCATGTGGTCTGAGTTGTTTAAGTTGTTAAGACAAGGATGGGTTCGAAGTGGAACAGGTAACTAATCAGTTGTTGTGCGTAAAAACGGTGTTAATAATTAATGAGACGTATTCAGCGATATAAGCCAGTATGATATAGCAATATGCCGCATAATAGCTACCCCCACATTTCCTTGAGATATTTATCTCAGCAATTAACTAACTTGATGCACAAAATTTTTGTTCTACAATAAGCTTATTTCATGCCTCTACATGTTTCGAGCACATGTGCTCGAAACAGGTAGAGGCATGAAATAAACTTATTGTAAAACAAAAATTTTGTGCATCAAGTTGGTTAATTGCT